>Ga0187893_10003339_pt1 | contig 32770 bp, 25 predicted proteins | sample MA1701074metaG_FD_139574 | JGI IMG/M metagenome (GOLD analysis project Ga0187893, IMG submission 139574) | White microbial mat communities from a basaltic lava cave in the Kipuka Kanohina Cave System on the Island of Hawaii, USA - MA170107-4 metaG ...
GAGATCGAGGATGATCAGCGCGGGCCGGCGGCTCTTGGCGAGGTCCAGCCCTTTCTCTCCGTTGGCTGCGGTGATCACGCGATACCCTTCCCGCTCGAAGTTGTATTGGATGATCTCGACGATATCGCTGTCGTCCTCGATGACCAGAATCGTCTCTTTCGGCATAGCCTATCTGCCATTGTGGGGCGGCAAAGGACGCCCTCCGGCTCCCCGGTCGCACCGTAAAGAACAGAGAAAGGCTAAGGCCGGGGGGTGAAGACCGCATGAATACGCCGAGAAATCTCGTTTCATGGGAAGGATCGCAACATAAAAGTCTTCACCGACCGGGTGCGGTGCTCCAGCGCATGGCGTCGGACTCTCAATCCATCGACACGGAACTATCCGAAACGCCCCGTGATGTACTCTTCAGTCTTTTTCTCGGCAGGATTCGTGAAGAGCGTCTGCGTCCCGCCGAACTCGATCAGTTCGCCCAAGAACATGAACCCCGTGTCGTCCGAGACTCGGGCCGCCTGCTGCATGTTGTGGGTGACGATGACGATCGTGTAACGGTTCTTCAGATCCATCATCAATTCCTCGATCTTCCCCGTGGCGATGGGGTCGAGGGCCGAGCAGGGCTCGTCCATGAGGAGAACCTCCGGCTCGACGGCGATCGCCCGGGCGATGCAGAGCCGCTGCTGCTGCCCCCCCGAAAGCCCCAGAGCGCTGTCTTTCAGCCGGTCGCGAGCCTCCTCCCAGAGGGCTGCGCTTCGCAGGCTGCGCTCCACGATGCCGTTCAGCTCGCCTCGATTTTTCACGCCGAGAAGCCTCGGGCCGTAGGCCACGTTCTCGTAGATCGATTTCGGGAACGGGTTCGACTTCTGAAACACCATTCCGACGCGCTTGCGGAGCTGGGTCACGTCGAGAGACGGATCGTGGATGTCCGCGCCGCCGATCCGGATCGTTCCATCGAATCGCACCCCATCCACGAGATCGTTCATCCGGTTGAGGCAGCGGAGGAGGGTCGTTTTCCCGCAGCCTGAGGGACCGATCAGGGCCGTGATGCGGTTACGGTCGAACGAAACGGTAACGTTCTTCACCGCCTGTTTCTGGCCGTAGTAGAGGTTCAAGCGATCGATTTCGACCATGGATCGATTCTCCTGCGACGCTGGCGATGGCTGCCTCACGGGGCGAGAGAGCGCGGTCCTCTTCAACTTGGCGAGCATGGCATCATTCCTCTGTCAGAGCGCGCCCCAGGAGTACTTTTTGCGCAGTCGGTTGCGCAGGAGGATTGCCGCGAAGTTCAAGAGCACCACGATGGCGACCAGAAGCAGCGCGGTGGCGAAGACCATGGGCCGCGCCGCATCCACGTTGGGCGCCTGGAACCCGACGTCGTAGATGTGGAAGCCGAGGTGCATGAACTTCCTGTCCAGGTGGATGAACGGCCACGTGCCGTCGAGCGGCATCGCGGGGGCGAGCTTCATGACACCGGTCAGCATGAGCGGGGCCACCTCTCCGATGGCCCGCGCCATGGCAAGGATGAGCCCGGTCAGGACGGATGGCATGACGGCGGGAAGGACAACGCGCCACGTGGTCTCGAACTTGGTCGCCCCGAGCGCCAGCGAGGCCTCGCGGACTCCGCCGGGGATAGCCGCAAGCCCCTCTTCGGTGGCGACGATCACCACAGGGGACGTCAAGAGGGCCAGTGTCAGCGCGGCCCAGAGGATCCCGCCCGTGCCGAACGTCGGATCCGGCAAGGAGTCGGAAAAGAAGAGCTGATCGATGGTGCCCCCCACCATGTAGATGAAGAAACCCACTCCGAACACTCCGAAGACGATCGAGGGGACCCCCGCGAGGTTGTTCACGGCGATGCGGACCGCGCTCACGAGCGGACCCTGGCGGGCGTATTCGCGAAGGTAGAATGCGGCAAGGATCGCCATCGGCGTCACCACGATGCTCATCAGGAGCACCATGAGCACGGTGCCGAAGATCGCAGGAAAGACGCCGCCCTCCGTGTTGCTCTCCCGCGGATCGTCCCAGAGGAACTCCACGATCTTCGACAGGAAGAACCAGATCTTGGCCGGCGTCCCCAAACGGTTGGGGCGGTACATCCGCACCGTCTCGGCGAGCGGAATCTCCTTCTCCCTTGTCTCTCCCGGTTTGTCGAGGCCGCTGACGGCCTTGACGAGAAGGCCGGCGGTCAGCTCGCTCCTGAGTCCGGCGACGGCCTTGACGCGCGCGTCGTACTCCTCCTGGAGATTCTGATTCCTCGCCGCCAGACTTTGGACCTCCGGACCCTCTCGAATCCCTCGACTCTCGAGCACGCGGAGTCGGAGGCGGATCTTCTCCTGAGCGCTGTTGATCGCGCCGATTTCGCCCTTCTCGATCCGATGGATCCGCTTCTGGAGGGTACGTACGGCGGGGAGTATCTGCTCGAAAGCTTTCCACGCCTCTTCCGGGCCGCGCGCGGTGGTGACGCCGGCCTCCCGGACCTCCTCGAGAAAGCCATGGAAGTTCCCCCACTCGTTACGCTCGATCACGACGGCGTCCGGGGGCACCTCGCGTCGGGCGATCCGCGCCTCGTCCACCCAGAGGAAGTCCGAGCCGTAGAGGTCTCGGTTTCCCTGCTTGAGCTGAATCCGGAAGGTCGTGGCCGACGGAGGCCCGGCGTGCTCGCGCGGCACTTCCTCCCGTAGCATCACCTGTCCAACAAGATGGCTGCCATCGTCGAGCGTCAGCCGGACGATCTCTCGGGGCCAGAAGAGGCCGAGCCCGTTCGCGACGATCAGACCGATCAGACCGATCACCAAGAGGAGCGACAGAGCCAGCGCCGCGCCTGTCATCCAGATTCCAGGCTCGCCGCTCCGCCAGAAGCCTCTCGCTGCGGGGGTACTCACAGGTAGCGGTACCTCTTGCGGAGCCGCAAGCGCACCAGCTCTGCGGCGGTGTTGAGCACGAAAGTGAGTACGAAGAGGAAAAGCGCGGCGAGGAACAGGATCCGGTAGAGAGTTCCACCCTCGGGCGCTTCCGGAAGCTCGACGGCGATATTTGCCGACAGAGCGCGGAAGCCGTTGAAGACCGAAAACTCCATCACAGGCGTGTTCCCCGTGGCCATGAGGACGATCATGGTCTCGCCGACCGCGCGGCCGAATCCAATCATGACGGCAGAGAAGATTCCGGGGCTGGCCGTCGGGAGGATCACACCCATGGCCGTCTGCCAGCGCGTCGCGCCGAGGGCGAGCGAGCCTGCCGCCAGATGCTGCGGGACGTTCGAAAGCGAATCCTCGGCGATCGTGAAGATGATCGGGATGACCGCGAAACCCATAGCGAGGCCGACGACGAGGGAGTTCCTCTGGTCGAAGGTCAGCCCGACGGCCTCATAGAGCCAGGCGCGGTAGTCTCCCGCCAGGAGGGCCGCTTCGAATGTCGGACCCAAAGCCAGAGCGAGCCAGATTCCGCACACGAGGACGGGGCCCAGGATGAGGATCTCCGCGCCGGGCTTCAGGCGCCTGCGGAACGTTCGAGGCATCCGGGACCAGCCGTACGCCGCCAGGAGGACAAGCCCCAAGACAATGGGGAGCGCCAGCACAAGCCCGGGAACGATCTTCTCGACCATCGGAGCGAGCCAGAGGCCGGCAATGAAGCCCAGAACGACGCTCGGAAGGGCGGCCATGATCTCCACGGCGGGCTTGAAAGTGCTTTTGAACGTCGGATGGAGGAACTGCGACGCATAGAGAGCGGCCAGGAGGGCCATCGGCACCGCGAAGAGAAGCGCGTAGAAGGTTCCCTTCAAGGTCCCGTAGATGAGGGGCGTGAGGCTGAGCTTCGACTCGAAATCATCGGTTCCGCCGGTGGACTGCCAGACGAATTCCTCCCGTGGATATCCCTCGTACCGGATGCGGCCGAAGATGGCGGCGAGCGAAAACTCCGGGTGAGGGTTCACGATCCTCCAAGGGAGGAGCTGGCCTTCGCAATCGGCGGCGAGAAGGCCGTCGCCGCGATGGGAGAGAGTCACGGCCGCGAGTCCCGTTGTTGCCGCCTGGATGGCCAGCCATGTCTCGCCGTTCGTTCCATAGTGGAGATGGACGAGGCCCGTGGGGTCGGCAGTGATGAACCCCTTGTCGCGCCGCGACTCCTCGATCTGGTGGATGGGGGCGCGATGGCCGCTAAACGTGTGAATCCGCTCGAGCCGCGGCGTTCCCCCCGCTTCCGTGGGAATTTGGAACGTGGCGACGCCGCCCTCGATATCGCCCACGACGAGCGTCTCGCCGCCCAGAAGGAAACCGAGCGCGCTGATCCCGAGCCCCCGCCGCGCAGTTGCCTGGAAGACCGGGTACTTTACGTCCGGCCCCGTGCGAGGATCCTCTTCATCGACTCCTACGAGGGCAAGCTCTCCTGCCGTCGTGCCGGCCAGGACCATCCGCCCCGCGTTGCCCAGGGCGAGCGCGCTGATGGTCCCCTCGGTCGCGAGAGATGCTTCGTAGCGGCGAACATCCCGCGTCACGCCGCCGATCAGAGACCGCTTTTCGCGCATCCTGAGGAGCGCAACCTTGCGAGGGCCACCCGGTGCGGCGACGACCGGTCCGTCCTCCGTCGCGAAGAAGGCTACGTTTTTCACCGGAATCCGATCCGGGAGGAGCGATTCCGGATCTTTGGCGGTGAGACCCGGAGTGATGACCCTCTTCCCCTGCGGGAAGGAAACCTCGAATCGCAAATCGACGGGCCAGATCCTGCCGTCGGAAAGGCCGAGAAAGACCGCTCCCTCCCGAACCGGCGTTGCTGAAACGATTCGTGCGCCGTCAGGGGGCAGAGGAACGTTCACGTCGATCGGCTGGTTCTCCACCAGGGAATGGAAGGAAATCCCTCCTTCACCGACGACACACGCGGTTTCCCGGTACTCATCGGTCCCTACCGTCAATGGCGCGCTCGACGGCGAGACGCGGACCAGTGCCGAACGTGTGGCTCGCGCCGGCACAAAGAGGGGAGCGACCTCGCTGACGATGACCACGAGGATCGCGAGGATGGCGACGATGACCGCTGCGCCACCAAACGAGACCAGGCGGCGGCTCCACCGGTCCATCCGGAGCCGCCGCCTGACACGGATCGATTCAAGATTTCGCTTGGGTTGCACGTTTGCATCGAAGGGTGAGACCGGGCCGTCGCGAAAAACCTCCTACTCCAGCTTCGCCGTCTCTTCGGAGACGACGGCGGCGGGCAAGGGGAAATAGCCGTCCTTGACGACGACTTCCTGGCCCTCCTTGGAAAGGACGAGGCTCATGAACTGCTTGACGAGAGGGTCGAGACCCTTCTTGGGAGCCTTGTTGATGTAGACGTAGAGGAAACGGGCGAGGGGGTACGACCCGTCGTAAGCGTTGTCAGGCTTGGCCTCGACCATGGTGCCGCCTTCCTTCTCGGCCAGCGGGACCGCACGCACTCCCGGGGTCGCGTAGCCGATGCCGCTGTAGCCGATTGCGTAGCGGTCGACGGTCACGCTCTGAACGACCGTGGCCGAACCCGGCTGCTCCTTGACCGAATCCTTGTAGTCGCCGTTCTTGAGAACGTGCTCCTTGAAGAAACCGTAAGTGCCCGAGGCCGAGTTGCGCCCGTAGAGGCTGATCGGACGATTCTCCCACTCGCCTTTGAGGCCGAGCTGCCCCCAGGTCCGGATGTCCTCCTTGCCGCCGGCCTTGCGCAACTTCGAGAAGATCGCATCGACTTGGGCGAGGGTCAGACCTTTGATCGGATTGTCCTTGTGGACGAAGACCGCGAGCGCGTCGACCGACGTGCGGATGGCGGTGGGCTTGTAGCCGTACTTCTCCTCGAACTTATCGATCTCCGTTCCCTTCATCGGGCGGGACATGGGCCCAAGCTGCGCGGTTCCGGAGATGAGGGCGGGTGGAGCGGTCGACGAGCCCTTCCCTTCGATCTGGATGTTCACGTTCGGGTAGAACTTCTTGAAGCTCTCCGCCCAGAGGGTCATGAGATTGTTGAGCGTGTCCGAGCCGATGCTGTTCAGGTTGCCGGTGACCCCGCTCACCGTCTTGTACCCTTGGATCTTGGCATCCACTTTCGGAACGCTGTCCCCTCCGAAAGCAATCGATGATGCCGGGATCAACATCATCGATAGACACAACGAGCGAATCGTTCGCATGGTCGACTCCTTTCTGTCTGACCGTCCGCCTCTTTGCTTCCTGGCTTTGGTGAACGTCGGAACGATAGCTCGGCGAGATAAAGAGGAAATAAAACCGGGGTGAATTCTTGAGCCGCCGTGAAGAAACGGTTCAGGACCGTGGCGGGAAGGTGTGAAGGAGACATGAGGCCTCCTTCGATTTCGAGGTCCCGCGACCAAGTGGGCGATGGCCCTTGCTTTGGAGGAAGCCGGCGAGACTGGACAGTTGGAGACGGAGGGGTGTGTCGCCAAGGAAAGCCGAAGGCGGGCCATCTCCACCATTGAGAAGGGGAAAACGAGATTAGGAGAGGTACCCGCTCGAGGGAAGGCCGGTGCTGGACAAGCATCCGCCCAAGAGTCCCCGCATCCGCCCGGCGGCTTTCGTCAGCTCCAGATCGACCTGTTCAGTTCAGTTCAGATCGAAACCGACGGAGAGGGAGCGTCTGGCAAGCCGGCCGTTGCGCACGCGGATCTCGTCAATCTGGCGCCGGTATTGCCCGAATGCATCTTCGATCTCGCGCCGCTGCGACGAAAGGAGAGCCGCGGAGTCGGAAGTATCTTCCACCGGACTCGCCGGAGCGGGAGCGATGAAGGCTTCGATGCGGGCTGCCATGCTCTTCTTCTGTTTCATGGCGGTATTGTGCGATGCCCCGACTAGGGAATCGGTGAACGGACCATGAATTCTCTGTTAAGACCGCCCCGAAGAGGGACTCACCCCTTGCCGCGCGGCTGGTGGCGGATGTCCTGTCCTTTCACGAGGTAAACCACTTCCTCGCAGATGTTTGTCGCGTGGTCGGCGATCCGTTCGAGAGATCGGGCCGTCAGGATCAACGCAAGTGCGCGGGGGATGTTCTTGGAGTCCGACAGCATATAGGTGAGTAGCTCACGGAAGAGCTGGTCGTTGATCGCGTCGACCTGGTCGTCCACCTTGATGGTCTCCAGCGCCCTCTCCGGGGCTCCCTCCTTGAAGGCGGCCATCCCGCCGTCGACCATTTTCTGCGCCAGGTCCGCCATCTTTGGCAAATCCACGAGAGGTTTGAGCGGCGGAACTCCGAGGAGGAGCTGGACGTTCTCGCAGATCTCCATCGCTTGGTCCCCGATCCTCTCCAGCTCGGTGTTGATCCGGGCCACCATCAAGAGGAACCGCAAATCCTGGGCGACTGGCGCGTGGGTCACGATGAGCCGCACGACGTGGTCGTCGATCGCCACCTGCAGCCGGTCTACATCGTCCTCGTTCCGCAAGACCTGCCTGATGGGCTTCTCATCGCGCTCGACGAGAGCCTGCATGGCATCTCGAATCATGGACTCCGCCACCTCGCCCATGTGGAGGACGTCCTGCTTCAGGTCGGCGAGCTCGCGGTCGAACTTCTTCGGCATGAATCACTCCCTTGAATCAGCGCGGCCTAACCGTAGCGGCCTTCGATGTAGGCCTCCGTCCTCTCGTCTCGCGGATGAAAGAACAGATCCGCGGTAGGCGCGTGCTCGATGATCTCTCCAAGCAGCATGTAGACGCACTCGTCGCTCGCGCGCCGAGCCTGCGCCATGTTGTGCGTAACGATAACGATCGTGTACTGCTCCCGCAACTTGGTCATCAACTCCTCGACCCGGCGCGTCGACTCCGCGTCGAGGGCGGAGCACGGCTCATCCATGAGGATGACCTCGGGCTTGAGCGGCAGGAGGCGCGCGATGCAGAGCTTCTGCTGCTGCTCGAGCTGGAGTCCGGTGGCTCGGGCGTGCAGCCGGTCCTTCAAGTCCTCCCAGAGGAGAACTTCCCGCAGCGCGCTCTCGACGGTCTCGTCGAGATCCACCTTTCTCAGCGACCCGCGCCGGCTGTGGAGACGCAGGCCGAAGACGACATTCTCGTAGATCGAGATCGGCAGGGGATTCGGCCGCTGAAAGACCATCCCGACGCGCTTACGAAGCTCAAGGAGCGACACTTGCGGGTGATAGATGTCGGTGCCCAGAACTTTCACCACTCCGGTCGTGGTCACGTTCCCGTAGCGCTCGTTGATGCGGTTGAAGCAGCGAAGGAGCGTGGTCTTCCCGCAGCCCGATGGCCCGATGAGGGACGTGATGATCCCGTGGCGGATGCGCACCGAGACATCCCTGAGCGCCTGAAAATCCCCGTACCAGAGGCTCAGCTTCTCGGTGTCGATGCTGAGGAGGGGCGAGGCGGCCCCGCCGCCGGCGATCTCGCTCATCCGAAGATCCCGTGTACGTAATCGTAGGTCTCCTGCCGGGCCGGCCGCTCGGAGAAGATCACGTCGTTCGAGTCCACCTCGACCAGCTCGCCTGCGTTGAAGAAGGCCGTGCGGTCCGCCAGGCGGCGCGCCTGCTGGACCAGGTTGGTCACCAGGATGATCGTGAGCCGGTCCTTGAGCACCAAGAGTTGGTCCTCGATCTTCATTGTGGTGACAGGGTCGACCGCGATGGAGAATTCATCGAGGCAGAGGATCTCCGGCTTGTGGGAGAGCGCCCGTGCGATCGTGAGGCGCTGCTGCTGGCCGCCGGAGAGCTTGGTCCCCAGGTGGTGAAGGCGATCCTTCACCTCGTCCCAGAGGGCGGCTTGGTCCAGGCACCGTTCGACGGTCTCGTTCAGCTCAGCCTTGGAACGGATCCCGGCCATCCGAGGCGCATAGGCCACGTTGTCGTAGATTGAGAGGGGAAGTCCGACAGGTAGGGGAAAAACCATCCCGATCCTCCGCCGGAGGGTGTGGACGCTCCGCATGCGCGCGACGTTCTCGCCGTCAATCGAGATCCGGCCGCGCACTCGGGCGCCGGGGATCAGCTCGATCGTCCGGTTGATGCACTTGAGGAACGTGCTCTTTCCGGACTTGGCGGGGCCGATGATGCCCAGGATCTCTCCGCGATGGACGTCGAGGGAAACGTCGCGCAGGACCGGAACGCCCCGATAGGAAACTTCCAGGCCCCGAACTTCGACCTTTGGTGTCGCCAGCGGCGAGTCGGCGTTCACCATCGCTTCCTCGAGCGGAGGTAGACCCGGAACGCGATCGAAAGAGCGTTGACCGCCAGCACCAGGCTGAGCAGGACCACCGCGGTCGCGTACGGCACGGCTTCGGGCACTCCCGGAACGTTCTGGGAGATCTGGAAGAGGTGCATGGAGAGCGCCGAGAACTGCCGGTCCAGCCTGTAGATGTTCACCGACGTGAAAAAGACCACCCCGGTGAACATGATCGGCGCCGTTTCGCCGGCCGCCCTGGATACCTGCAGGATGACGCCGGTCAAGATACCGCTGATGGAATTTGGGAGGACGATGGTGCGGATCGTCTGCCAGCGGGAGGCGCCGACGTTCCAGCAAGCTTCGCGGAAGGCCATCGGCACCGCCCGCAGCGCCTCCCGCGTGCTGGCGATGATCACAGGGAGGGTCATGATGGCGAGCGTGCAGGAGGCGGCAAGTACCGAACGACCCATCCGAGCCGCGTAAACGAACGCGCCGACCCCGAAGAGAGCGTGGACGATGCTCGGCACGCCGGCGAGGTTGACGACCGCGAGGTTGATGATCCGCGTCAGCCAGTTGTCCCGCGCGTACTCGTTGAGGTACACGGCCGCGAGAACCCCGATGGGAGCCGAGACGAGGAGGGAAATCCCTACGACGAAGAGCGTCCCGATCATCGGAGCCCAGATTCCACCCGCGCGCATCCCGTCGCGCGGGTTCTCGGTGAAGAACTCCCAACCGAGGGCCGGGAGAGCCTTGTGGATCAGGTAGAGAAGCACGAAGGCCAGAGGGACGATGAGGCAGAGGGAAATCACGAACAGGGCGCCCTGCGCCAGCGTTTCCGCCAGGCGGCTATTCCTCCCGACGGACGTTTCCCTGAATCCCATTTCTTCCATGGCCGAGCTTCACCTCTTCCGAATGCCGCGAACGGCGAGGTCGGCGGTCAGGTTGATGACGAATGTGATCCCGAAGAGCATGAGCCCGAGGACGAAGAGCGCCTGGTAGTGCGACGAGTCCCTGGCGGCCTCTCCCATCTCGGCGGCGATGGTGGCGGTCAGGGTCCTCGCGGATTCCAGTGGGTGAAAGTACGGGAACTTCCCGTCGAACGGCATGATGACCGCGTGTCCCGTGCACATCAGGACCGCAATCGTTTCGCCGATGGCCCGGCCCACTCCGAGGAGCACGGCCGCAAGCAAGCCGTTCTTCGCCGCGGGGAAGAGGACCCGATAGGTGATCTGCCACCGGGTGGCGCCGAGGGCGAGGGCCGCCTCGCGGAAGCTGTCGGGCACCGCCCGCAGGGCATCCTCGCCGATGGAGACGATGATCGGCACCGCCATGAGCGCCAGCACGATACTACCGTTGAGGATGTTGGTGCCGGGGGATACCCCAGTGGCCCTCTGGATCGAGTCGTTGATCAAAGTGATGCCGATGAATCCCCAGACCACGGATGGGATAGCAGCTAGAAGCTCGATAACGATCTTCAGGGTCTCCTTGATGCGCGGCGTACAGAACTCCGAGAGGAAAACGGCCGCTCCGAGGCCGAACGGAACTGCGATGCTCATGGAGAGGAGCGCCACGGCAGCGCTGCCGGCGACGAGGGCGAGGGTACCGAAGCGGTTCTTGCCCGCGGCTTCCGGCACCCACTCCGTGCTGAAGAAGAACTCCCCGAAACGGAATTCGGTGAGAAAGAACCCCCGCCCCTCCAGGAGGATGAAAAGGAAGATGCTGAAGACGAAGAGGATGGCGCTGATGCCGGAGACGAAGATCAGCCCTTCGATCGCCTTCTCCAGCAGCAGCCGCCAGTCCGTCCTTCCTTCCCGTGAAGCCCGGCTCATCTACTTCTTCGGGAGCGGAACATAGCCGGTCTTCTCGATGACGGCCTGTCCCGGCGTCGAGAGGATCCAGTCCATGTACTCCTTCACATGGCCCTCCGGCTCGCCCAGCGTGTAGAGGTAAAGCGGCCGGGCGATCGGGTAGGTCTTGTCGAGCACGGTGGCGATGGCGGGGAGGATCCCCGGCTCGCCTTTCTTCTTTGAGACCTTGAGGTATTTTACGGCGTCGGTCTTGTAGGCCATCCCGCTGTAGCCGATCGCCCCCCGGGTGCGGCCGACCAGCTCAACGACGTCGTTGGAGCCGTTCATGTCGCGAGAGCCCTGCTTGTAGTCCCGTTTCTCGCCGAGGATGGCCTCGCGGAAGTAGACGTAGGTGCCGGAGCTGGACTGGCGCGAGACGCGGATGATCTCATCGTCCTGCGGCGAACCGTTCTTCACCCCGACGTCCGACCAATTGGCCGACTCCCCCCCATCGCCGTAGATCTCGGCCAGCTCCTCGATCGAGATACTCTCCATCGGATTGTCCTTGTGGACATAAACAGCTAGGGCATCGAAGCCCGCGACCGTCTCCTTGGGCTCCTTCCCCGTCTTGGCCTTGGCGGTCTCGCGCTCCTTGGGCTTCATCGGCCGGCTCGAATTGGCGATGTCCACCATCCCCGACTCCAGGGCCGCGATGCCCACGCCGGAACCGCCGCCGTTCACTTGAACCATGACGTCCGGATGGGTCTTGGCGTACTCCTCGGCCCACGCCTGGGCGAGATTGACCATCGTGTCCGATCCCGTGTTCTGGATCGCCTTTCCACCCTGGGTGCAGCCTCCCACCGCAAAAAGGAAACTTGCACAGAGAGAAACGGATACCGATCTACGTGAAGCCATGCGGAACCTCCGTTGAAGAATGTGTAAAACGGCGGGATTGTGCGAAGAAACCGTGAAGTCCCGCAGAACGGAAGGTGAATTTTTCGTAAAGACCTGGTGAGCGAAAAAAGCGCCCGCCGGACGGCTCGAAAGCCGCCAGGCGGGCGCTTCCGTCGCCCCCGCATTTGCGGAGAGACGCTCGCGACTCAGAACCCGATCGTGGTCTGGATCCTCGTCAGGACGCCCTGCTCCCCTTCCGAGAAGCCGGCGGCCGTCGAACCGAAGGCCGTGTTCGCGGTTTGGCGAATGTTCTCGGTCCCAGATGGCAGGTTGCCCGAGATGTCAACCCAGGCGACGTCCATCTGGACCTTGCCGTTGTGGTTCTTCGCGAAGAACCAGTTCACGCCTGGGCCCACCTCGGTAGCGGTTCCGTTGTTGGCTCCTTCTCCTCGGAAGATCCCCGAGAGCCGGAAATTGACTTCGATGGTGTCGGTGACCATGTAACCGCCCTGGAGGTTGTAGCCGTGGGCGTAGAGGGCATCGAGGCCATCAGTTTCCCCGTTGTACCAGCGGCCGACGTAATCGCCGCTGATCGAGGCGCCTTTGTACTTCCAGATGCCGTCCAGGCCGTAGCTGATGACATCGGCGTCGTTGGCGATGAAGGTCGTAGCTCCCACCTGGCTTGGTTCGTATTCCTCATAGACGAAAGAGCCGCCCAGCACGAGGAGCGCGGTCTCGCTCTTCTTGATATCCGACTGCGTGTAAGCCTCCCGTTGGTCCTTCTTGGCGCTCCCCATGATGTAGAAGTCGAGCTTGCCGATGAAAGCAGGGTTCTGGTCGACGAGCTGCGTCCCGCCTCCTCCCGTCGCCTGATTCACGGTGTCGATACCGTTCGTGATAGCGGTGCTGTACCAGAGGAGATCGTTGACCGGCCCCTCGACCCAAACGCCGATGTTCCTGTCGATGTTGAAGAACTCGTTCGAGAGCGACCGTTCGACGCGCTGCAGCCGGCCCGAAGAGGTCGCTTCCTCGCGGAGGAAGTACGGTTTGAACTGGCCGATGCCGATCTGCGCCGCCGCGCACGCCTGGTACGCCACGTAGGCGTCCGTGAGAGCACCCTTGTCGCCCGCGTCCGTCTCGCCGTCGATCTCGACCTTGAATTTGATCTCTGGACTGAAGAAGTGGCCGCTCAACCCGATGCGGGCCCGCTCCAGCTCGAAATAGCTCTCATCCTCGTCGGAACCGTTGCTCAATCCGTCCTGGCCGTCTTTGAGGAAGAGCGTGTACCGCGGCTGGATCCGTGCGTTGAAGTTGATCCGCGTCTTCCCGTCCTTGGTCTGGACGAAGAAGCCGCCCATCTTCGAGTCGTAGCCCGCCACCGGTTGATCCGGAGGGGGAGGGGGAGTGCCCGGCACGGGGTCGGCGCCTCCGCCTCCTAGGACTAGGATGTCCAGCGACTTGAAGCCCTGGAGACTGAAGCTCCCCGAATCGCTCGACGCACCCGGGGATCCGGAATCCGCAGGGTTGCCAGCCACTCCTTCCTGGGCGGGCGACCGCCCCGCGAAGACGAGCAAGCCGCAAACCAGCGCGGCTCCGAGGGACGCTCGGAGTGCCTTCTCGGTGTGCTTTGCCATACGCGTAAATCCCCCTTGCTAGAAGATACTACGAACAAACCCGTTCGAGCGTCCCTCACGAGACCCATCTCAAACGGAAGCTGGGGTGCGATGTAGCAAGAATCGTTGAGGTAGCAATTAAAAACTAATGAAGTTCCGGTTAAGTAGACGCCGGCGGCATTTACCGGAGCTTCAGAGAAGGAAGGAGACGTTAAGTACAGCTCGTCCTATTCTTGTTTCTGAAATCGTCCGGCGACGAGCTGTACTTCAAGGGGGTGGGTAAGCCACCCCCTTTGCGCTCGCTTCGCTCGCTGACCCCCTGGGGGGCCCACGCCGGCCCCCCCACGTCCCCCCGGCACGTACCGCGCTCCAGGGGAAGGAATTCAGTAACGAACGTTTGACGCGCGGTACTAGGATTCGTTCCTTTTCCGGAACTCTTCCAGCGCCCGAGCGCGTTCCGTCGCCCGGTGCCGCGCGTGATCTTCACACGTCCGGTACAGATCGACGAAGTCCCGGTACAAAGCGGCGTACTGCGGCCGCGGCGCGATCCGGCTCTCGCGGATCGGCTCCGCGAAGCCCGCGACGACGTCGTCCCAGGCCGGTTCCTGTCCCCCGGCCTTGCGGTCGGCGTGATGGGCCCGCAGGGCGGCCCCGAGGGCCGCAGACTTCCCCACCGGGAACTGATAGACCTCGGCGCCGTGGATGTCGGCCATGATCTGCAGGATCTCGCGGTTCGCCGCCGCGCCGCCCGTGGCGTAGATCGTCTCGGTCTTCACGCCCATCCACTTCGAGTGGAGGAACATGGCGGCCATCTGCCCTTCGACGACGGCTCGGACGTTTCGCGGGCCGTCCCGTGCATCGAGCGCGTAGCGGCGGACGCCCGGCTCGAGGACGTTCGGGGTGATCTCGGGATCGAACCACGGAAGCAGGACTGCTCCGCCGTTGCCCGGTCGGGTCGCGCGCAGGGCCTCATCGAACTCCCTCCAGCCCATCTGGTAGGCATCCCGCACCTTTTCCCGGGCCAGGGACCCGTTCTTGAAGCAGATGAGGCTCATGTAGTGGCCCGTCGGCGCCCCAAAGACATGCCCCTCGCCGGCTTCATCGACAACGGGGGCCGGCATGAAGCCGAAGAGGGTGTCGCTCGTGCCGAGGGAGATCGCGATGCGGCCCGGCTTGACGAGACCGACGCCGATGAGGCTGCATGGGTTGTCTCCCGACCAGACGACTACGCGGGCGTCCTTCGAGAGCCCATGGCGCTTGACGAAGTAGCTCGAGACGGGGCCGACAACCGTCCAGGACTCCCGCACGGGCGGCAGCTTCGCCTCGAGGCCGGGCGCGGTCGCATCGAGGGCGGCCTTCGCCCACGTTTTTCGAGCGAGGTCCATGAGGTTCATGCCCGCGCCGTCGCCCGGGTCGATGGTCGCGTGCGTCCCCGAGAGAAGCGTCGCCATGAAGGAACTGACGAGATGGATGCGGTCCGTCTCCGCGTAGCCGCCGGGCGACTCGCGGTAGAACTTCCGGATCTGGGGGCCGGTGAAGCGCTCGAAGGCGCGCGAGCCGGTCAGCTTGGCCAGGGCGCGCCCCTCCGCGTCGCCCGAGCCGCCGACCGAGGCCTCGATCTCGCGGCACTCGCGGGTCGTGCTCGAGTCCATCCAGATGGGAGAAGAAGCGCGGGAGAAGATCCCGCGGATGCCTTCGACGAGCGGACGCGCGGGATCGAGCCTCGCCAGCGCTTCGGCCGCCCCCTTCTTCAAGTAGACGCTCCCGTGCTGCTGGCCGGAGCCGGCGATGGCGCGCACGCGCGAGAGGTCGACCCCCAGCTCCTTGAGCTTCGGGAAGATCCTGTCGAGCGCATCGGCCCAGAGGAGGGGCGGTGAGTGCGCCACTTTGGGGTCCGGGTTCGGGAGGACGCCGTTTCGGGCGCCGTATTGCGGCAGCTCCTGGTCGAAGTTGATCGAGGCCTCCGCGACCACGCGGCGCCGCGCGGGCCCGGCGGGGCCGGCACCGCCGGGGCCCGGCTCGACGTCGATGGCGACCGCCGAGAGGCTCTGGGTGCTGGAATCGATTCCGAGGTAATGGGGCATGGGGGTCTCCTCGTCGATGGTGGCGGTTCTATTCTTCGGTCTCCTCGCCGACGTCAAGCTCTTGAGCACAGATCAGCGTGCGGCCGTCCTTGGGATGAAAAAAGAAGTCCTCCGAGGTCACAATCTGCTCGCCGAGCCTTTCCTCCCAGAGGACGAAGGCCCTCAGACGCTCGAGCGGCCGGCTATGGAAATAGGTGTTCAGGCTTCCGGTAGAGAGGTTCATCCCCCATTGGCCGTTGTTTCGGGCGGCCAGCGTGCCGCGGACCCTCCCTCCCTTCTGCTCGACCCACGAGGTGATGTTCCCGGCGGAGAAATAGAATGGTCCACCCTCTCGCTTGGGGAGGAAGAAAACGATGGCGGCTCGCATCTCCGCGGAGAGCCCCTCCACTTCGTACTTCACGCTTTCGATCTCGCCCTTGGTTTTTCCCGTAGCACGGGCCGGGATCGCCGTACCCCGAACCCGCCGGCGCGGGGTGCTGGCTGTGTCCGAGATGATGCTCATCCCGGCATTCCCCCAGGGCGGAGTGTGCAGCTCAGGGATCTTGACGGGTCCCTTCCCGTCGAAGACGCCCAGAAGCCTGCTGCGCACGGGCTCGTTCGAGTTCCACCCATACCTTCTTCTCTCGTCCAGTACGACCGAAAAGGCGGTCACGTTGTCGCCGCCAATGGCGACCTCATGGCGCTGGCGGCCGGAGGATTCGACCTGGAGCCACGTGTGGCGGATGCCTCCGCGACCCTGCCGGTCGAGGAAGAGGAAGGTCACTTCGCGGGCCTCGCTAGGATCCATCTGCATCACCAGGAAGAGGAGCGGCGAGGCCAGGACGAAGAGAAGGCTCACCGCAGGGGCGTACGCCCAGACCCAGCCGCGCCTGCGGCGCGTGCGAAAGAGAATGAACATCGCGGGCCCCATGAAGATCGTGTAGCCGAGAAAATAGGCCCCCACGGCGAGGAGCGAGCGGCCTCCTCCCCCATCGCTCCAGCGGTGGAAGAATGGGGCCGACCACGGAATGGAGGCGGGAAGGCTCCCGGGGATCTTGGCGGCGAGCTGTTCCCAGAAAGAACCGCGGGCACCAATGAGACTCCGCCAGAAGGAGCCGCGCTCGCCCAGGTTGGCGGGCGGTTCGCCTGCAAGGAGGTCGAACGAGAGATGGCCGGCGACTCCCGGGCCGATCCGCTTCAGGTGCAGGATCGGAAGGTTTCGATCGCCCGCCGTCCAGACAACCTCTCCGCCCCGAAGCGGGTGGATGCGGAATGATACCCCATCGACCTCGGTACGGGGCGATTCGGCGGGAGCGAGGATCTCGCTCCACTCGGGCGCCGAAGACAGCGTTCGCTCGTCGATCGGCCCGAAGAAGACGACCGTGCCTCCTGCACGGACGAAATCGAGGAGCGCCCGGCGCTGGCCCGAAGTCCAGAGGGAAAGGTCCGTGTGCCCGACGAGGACGGCGTTCATGCCGGCGTATGCCTCGCAGCGCTCCGGAAGATACCGCGGGTCGCAGCCCAGCCAGACGTGGCCGCCCGAAACGAGGGACGGCACCTTCCCACCCTCGCTCACGAGGAGGAAACTCGCCTGGTCCTGGCCTACATGCCGGGCCTCCGCCACGTGGATTCTCTTCACGCTCGATCCGGAACGGACGACCAGTTCGAGAGGAGCGTAAAAGCCGAGGACGGAGGTGCGGTCCCGATCGACCGCGAGCCGCAGGACCGACTTCGCTCCGGGGGGGATATCGACCTTTCGCGGAGGGACATAGACCGTGCCGTCGGGGCCCTGAAGTCGGATCTCGGCCTCGGCGTCGCCCGTCTCGCCCTCTCCCCTGCCGAGGGTCACGGTGAAATGCTCGACCATCTCCGTCGCCACGACTCCCTGGAACCCGCGCACGACTTCGGCCGAGACTTCGGCGCCGGCCGCAGGCCCCGAAACCACCAAGAACGCCGCCAGCCCCGCTGCAGCGGCCACGGCACAGGCGGGGGCGCCCCCGGAGCCCAATTCGGCTCGCCGGCGCGCCCGCCGGAGCGAGTTCAATGCGAGGAGCCATGCCGAGAGAACGGCAAGCAGCGCGAAGTGGATGGTGTAGAAGAAGAACACGCCATCCGGGCCCATTTCCCTAAAGAAGAACGAATCTATCCCGCTGAAGCTCGCCATCAGGGCGGCGAAGGGCGACAGGAACGCCGTGAATCGGAACGCCTGGGACCGGATGACGTTCTCGCTGTAGAGGGGAAACACGACCAGCGGGGCGGTGAGGATGATCACCGTGACCAGGAGGAAGATCCCACGCGTCCCTCCCGGCGTGCGCGAGCAGCGCGCCAGGAGCCGCCCGAGAAGGTAGAAGTTGGCTGCAGAGAGGGCCACGATTCCGAATCGCTCCATGAACTCCGTCTCCCCCTGAAGCGAGTCGATCACCCAGCCCGTAAACGCGCACGTGCCGCAGAGGGCCACGACCACGTGAAGCAGGGAAAGGAAACCGCGGCGGATGGGCCAGCGGCCGAGCCGCTCGACGGCGTAGATCCTCTCCTTGCTCTCGAGGTCGGTCAGCAGGATGAAGACGAGCGCGATGGATGTCATCCCGAGGACGTAGCCCTGCAGCTCGTGCCGCCCCCAGCCGGCGGCCCTGGAGTCGAGCACGCCCATGGTGAGCGTGCACCAGATCGCGGCCGCCCCGAGGAGGACGGCGTGACGGAGCGCCCAGTCGAGCCCGGCCCAGAACCGAGGGCGGTTCTCGTAGAAGAACGCCATCTCCACACGGCGGTTGAGCTGGTAACGGAGCGTCCGGAGGCGCGACCGCTTGCGGTCCCCAGGCAAGACGACGTTGCCGAAGTTGTTGAGCCCGGGGACGAAGAGGTGATCCGGCCCGAGCGCCAGAGTGATGAGGGCCCCGCCCGCCAGGAGGGACCACAGGATGGCCGCATACAGGAGGTCGGGGATCTCGTGGCCGAACAGAACCGGGGGCCCGTACATCGCAAAAAGACCCGCGGGGCCGCCCGCCGCCGCCTCGAAGGCCTGGAAACCCCTCTCCGCCAGGAGGCGTATGGGGGTGGCGTGCGCGAAAACCGATGGCAACGGGAAGAGCGCCAGGTAACCGGCGATCGAGAAGATGACGATCGACTGGATCACGGCGATCCACTCGATCGTGAGGACGCAGAGCGCCATGGAGACGAGCGCCATGACGCCGGCGTAAACGAATAGGATCCCGTACTCCGCCGCGAGCGTGGCGACGCCGACCCCTTCGCACGCGTAGGCGAACGCCTGGTAGGGGAGCGTCGCGATGAGGATCGACGCGGTATAGGCCATGGCGGCGGCCCAGTTGCCCCGATGGATCTTCCCCGGTCGGACTCCCGTCGCCACGATCTGGTCGAAGGACCCGTCGCTTCGAGCGGAATCGAACACCCCCGCCACACGGAGCGGGATGAGGACTGCGAGGAGGCCGTAGGTGACGCAGTTGTTGATGAAGGAAAGAAACGCCCCCATGCCCTTCACCTGCATGAGCTCCCGGAACGAGTATTCATTCAGACCCGCCGTGACGGTGAGGATGAGGGCGAGGAGTAGCGCGATGTTCACGAAGGTGAAGACGAAGCCGAACTTCGAGCCCCCAAGGCCGATAGCGACGTGGCGCACGAACACGGCGTTGCGGCCAAGGAGAACGGCCGGGCGGAAAGGCAAGGCCGCGAGGCGGGCGAGGAAGTTCACTGCACGACTCCCTTCGTCTGGTCGATGAAGATCGCCTCGAGGCTCGCCCTCTCCTCGGAGAAGGCGAGGATCTCGATCTCCTGCGCGATGAGGGCGGCTAGGATGGGGTTCCCCCCCACTCCATCGACCTCGACCCGCAGGTCGCCTCCCGACGTCCCTCCTACGACGTCGACGACGAACACCCCTGCCACGGCCTGCGCGGCGGCGCGGGCCCTCTCGAGAGCCGCGGCCGGAACTCGCACGCGGACGGCGCGCCGGCCGACGCGCGCCGCCCCCCGGATGGCTTCGAGGGACCCGCTCGAGACGAGCTTTCCCAGCTCGATGATCGCGATGTCGGTGCAGATCTCCTCGAGGTCGGCGAGGATGTGGCTCGAGATGACGACCGTCTTCCCCATGCGGCCCAGCTCCTTCAGGAGCTCGCGGATCTCGATGCGCGCGCGCGGGTCGAGGCCCGAGGCGGGCTCATCGAGGATGAGCAGGTCGGGATCGTGGAGGAGCGTCTTGGCGAGCGCCAGGCGCTGGCGCATGCCCATCGAGAGCGCGCTCACGAGCTCTTCCCTCACCCGGCCGAGGTCCGTGAGGTCGAGGACGGCGTCGCTCCGCGCCCGGAGCGCGGCCCCATGGAGGCCGTGCATCCGGCCGAAGAAGGAGAGGTAGTCGATCGCGGTCAGCCCGCGGAAGGTTCCCTGCCGGTCCGCCATGTAGCCGATCTTGCGGCGGGCCTCGGCCACGCCTTCCGGAAGGACGTGCCCGCCGATCGTGACCGTTCCTTCATCGGGCTTGATGAGGGTGGCCATCATCTTCAGCGAGGTGGTCTTCCCCGCCCCGTTGGGGCCGATGAGGCCGTAGACGCGCCCGCGGGGCACGACCAGATCGATCCCCGCGACGGCGGCCTTGCCGTCGAAGAGCTTGGAGACTTGCTTCAGTTCAATCATGAAGATGAGGTCGCCGCCGCCTTGACCAATTCCCGAGCATTTTAGGAACAGCTCGGAGCGGGCGCAAAGAAGAGTTCGAAGGGACAGGCCGAGAATCCGCTCAAGCCGAGGACAGGACCGGCCGATAAAAGGGCGCGATGAGACCTCGTTGGACCTCGATGTGGCTCGTGGGACCCCTCGCGCTCGCCCTCGGCGGCTGCGGCGGTCCGAGAATGGAAGACGTGAGGCTCATCTCGGGCACCGCGCGCCGCGACGGGCATCTCTACGCCGTCACGGCCGTCATCGAGAACGGCTCTCGGGAGCGGCTCGTCCTGGACGACGTTTCGATCGAGGTAGCCGCCTTCGGCGCATCGGGGCGGCCGGTCGGCGATCCGAAGCCCTTCGGGTTCGGAGGGATCGTGGAGCCGGGGCACACGAGCCGCTTACCGCTCTACCGCCCCGACCAGCGCCGCGAGATTCGATCATCGCGGCTCGTTCTGAAGGACGCCAACGGCCGCACGATCTCGACGATCGACGTGGAGCCCCTGCCAGCCCCGTGAGGGCGGAGAGAGCGGGACTCGCGCGGTTGCAGGGGGAGCCCGCAGCCGCGTCCGCTGCCCCGACCGCTGCCGTAGCCGCTGTCGCTACCGCAGACGCAACCGCAGCCGCAGACGCTGCGGTTACCGCTGCGGATGCGGATCGCGGTTGCCGCTGCGGCTCCGGATGCGGATGTTCGCAGGCACCGCCGGGCGACCCTTGGTGTCTCCGTTGTGAAAATCAGCCCCATAGGCCTACAGCTTCCTTACCTTCTTCTGCGATTTCCGCTTCCGCTCCTCCTCCGCCTTCTTCTGCTCGGCTTCCTTTTCCTTCTCCTTCCGTTCCTGTTTCTCTTTCTCGACCTTCTCCGTGACCGTTGTGACATCGACCGGCGGCGCGGATTTGGCGTAAAGCTGGATGGAACCGCGCGTGTCGGGGCCGGCGGCCTGGACCACCGCATCGAGGTCGCTCTCGGCCCGCTCCTGCAGCCGCTCGTAGTCCGCCTGGAGCCGATCGCGGATCCGCCCGCGCAGGAAACTGGCCGCCTGAACGGCCACCGCGCGGTCTGGACCGCGAAGGGCCTCCTTGAGTGCCGCATCTCCCTTCTCGGCTAGCTGTAGGGCACGCTCGCCGGCGCTCGTGAAGCGGCCGTCGCCGTCTCCGTCGAGCCAAACGGGGTTAGTGGCTCCGATGACGCGCGATTTCTTGTTCTTGAGGGGCCAGTAGGGCGCCGTGATGGGCGGGCCGCTTGCCACGACGACGAGGTGAGCGTCGTGCGGAGGCCTCTCCAGCTTGACGGTCCTGCGAAGCTTCACCACAGCATCCGGGGCGTGGTCGATCGCCTCCTCCCACGCTTTCTCTCCGTTGAGGTACAGGGCGACTCGGTCCGCGCGCGTCCAGCGCGGCCCTTTGACCCAGATTTCGGCTTCGATGGCGCCATCGAGACCGGCGGCGACGTCGCCCACTCCGTATTTCCCGTTCACCCGGACATCGGCGAGGAGGCCCAGGCTGACGAGGAGCCGGCCGGCGCGGAAAGAGTCCGCGATCGATCCCGCCTTCGCTTCGCGCGGGTCATCCGAAGAGCACTTCACGTACGTCCGCGACTGGCCGACGATCCCCTCGACGGTGTGCGAGTCGCTCCCGGCGACGGCCGCGATCTTGTGGCCGCGGTTGAGGAGGCCGAACCAGTCCTGGATCGTGAGCGTGGGGTCATCGAGAAGCGTCTGGCCGTTGGCGACCTCGACGGCGTCGAGACCGAGGGATTCGACGCTGCGGTGCGCTTCCCCCGAGACAGGGTTGAAGCCGATGAAACCGAAAGGACCCTCGTCGAAGGATGGCCGTCGCGGATGGTTCAAGATGACGATCTTCACTCCCGGCGTCGACCTGAGACCCTGGAGGAGCTTCACCCAGTCCTTCGAGCCGTGCTTGGCCGGCTTCGATGCAGGATCGATGGGAAAGGCGTTGAAGTGACCGATCGAGGTCGTGAACTCGTTCCCCACGACGGAGAGGAACCGGTCGGACGCGCCGATCTTCTTCGCCGCCGGCCGGTAGTCGGTGTGGTGGTTGTGGTCGGTCGCGATCGCCACCTCGACGCCTTCGCCGGCGATGGTCACAAGCCGCTCCTCGACGGTCGAGTCGCCGTGACCGCTGTGGGTCTTCGTGTGGATGTGCGTGTCGGCGGCGAGATAGCCGGCCGTGTCCACCTCCCGCTCGAGCTTCAGTTCGACCTTCCGGCGCTCGTCGGGGACGAGGTCTAGGTCCGCCGTCGCCAGCGAGTACTCGAAGCCTCGCGTCGCGTAGAGGCGGTAGCGCCCCGACGGCAAAGAGAAGGCTGCGCGGCCGTCGAGCGAGTAGAAGATTCCACGGCGCACGGCGCTGCGCTTCGATTCCTCGACGGTCAGCTCGGCGAGATCCTCCTTCGGCTGCGCTTTCGGATCGCTCCCAGGCGCGGGCGCCGTCAGGCGCGTCAGCGTGAGCCGGCACGGGAGCGGCTCGCCGGCCGCGGAGCGCACGGCGACCTGCACATCGGGGAACCGAAGGATCTCCCGCAGCGACCGACGGTGAAGGTACGCCTTGCCGACGAAGATGTCGTCCTCGCTCTTTGAGTTCTCGCACTCGACCTTCAGCTCGTTGTCCTTCTCTCGGAGTCGGCCGGCCGGAAGTTCGATGTAGTTCGTCGAAGCGGACTCGCCCCTCTTCAGCTCGCCGACCTTGCGGCCGTTGATCTCGATCCGCCACGCATCGCCCACGCCGCCGGCCTGGATCTCGAGGATGAGCGGGCGTTTGTTTTCGCCGGCCTCGATGGGAACGCGCAGCCGTTGCGGGTGGTCCGGCTGGATCGGCGCGAACTCCTTCCAATCGGGCTTGTCGTTGTTTCCGATGTGAAAGAACTCCTCCGTGATCGTCACGCGGTCATCGCCTGTCGGATCGGGCGCGAGGGAAGAAGCGCCGGCGAGAAAGAAAACGGAAGCGGCGAAAGCCAAAAGGTCTCTCATGTTCGTTCCTTCGATTCTGAACAGTCTCAAAACCCCCGCGGTCGTATGGCGAGTTTCACTAAATTACCGGGCCGGACCCGGGAAGACACCTCACTAAATCGCCAGCAGCGACTCGGGGAGGCCGATCGTAAGGCACTGGATCCCACCAACCTTCCGGTCCCTTCCCTCCGCGTCCTCCCCGGTCTCCTCTGCGTTCCTCTGCGGTTCCCGTCATTCCGTTCAATTCCCCACCCTGGGGGAATTTCTCGCGGATGCCGCGTTTGAAAGGGCGGCGGCGCCCGGCGGCCGGGCGGGAACGGTCTTTGCTCGCCCGTTCGAACTTCAACGAAACAACTTTCGGGGAAGCCTCGATGGCAAGAAGCGCTGGAGGGATCCCAAAAATGAGCCATGGACCCGGGGGAACGGTTGCTATGGGGTCGATGGGCGAGCAGGCGCCGCCGCAGGCCCCATTCGGCCCCATCTCGGCGCAGGAGTTGATTCCCGAAGTCCTCCGCCGCCATCCGGAAGTGCGGCCGGTCCTCGACCGCTACGGCCTTCGCGGTTGCGGCGGACCGCTGGGACCCGTGGAGACGGCGGCGTACTTCGCCCGCGCGCACTGGGTGGATCTGCCGTCGTTCATCGACGAGATGGATCGCGCGCGGGGTCGCGCCGCTCCGGAACTGCCGCTGGCGGGTGCGGAGCGCGCGGCCGACCGCATCTACCGGCGGTTCTTCACGGCCGGGATCGCCGTGACGCTCACCGCGGGAGCCGCCTGGGGGGCGTGGCTGCTTCTGCGCCTCGTCTCGGCTCGGTCCTTCGGCGCCGTCAGCATCGCGGAAGTGAACGCCCACGGCCACGCGCAGATTTTCGGCTGGGTCGGCCTCTTCGTGATGGGGTTCGCCTATCAGGCATTTCCCCGGTTCAAGCACGCCTCGCTCCCGCACCCGCGGCTGGCTCTCGCCACGTTCCCAGCCTATCTCGCCGGATTGGTCCTCCGCACGGCCGGCGAGCCCTTCGCGGCGGCGCCTCCATTTCTGGCGGCCGCCGCCATCGGCTCGCTTCTCGAGATCCTCGCCGTCCCCGCGTTCGCCTGGATCGTCGCGCAAGTCTTCCGCAGCTCCAAGCCCGCCCTCATCCCGAGCGACGTCTACATCCTGGCGGCCACCTTCTGGTTCGCGCTGCAGACCCTCGGGGACGCGGCACACTTCTGGGCGACTGCGACGGCGGCGTCGAGCGACGCGCTCCTCGCGCAGGTCGCCGCGTGGCAGGTGCCCCTGCGCGACGTCCAGATACACGGTTTCGCCCTCCTCATGATCCTCGGGGTGAGCCAGCGTTTCCTCCCGGGCATGCTGGGGATGGGGCGCGTTCCGCCGGCCCATCTGAGCCTCGCCGTTCTCGCCGCGATCAACGTCGGCCTCGTGGCGGAGGCCGGAGGGTTCCTCGGCCGGCGGTTCGTGGGAGGAGCGGCATGGGGAGCGGTCCTCTATGGAGGCGTGCTCCTGATCGCGTTCGGCTCGGGGATTCTGGCCTTCCAGTTCGGCCTCCACCGCCCCGCGGCGGAGCGGGACCGCTCGCTGAAGTTCATCCGGGCCGCCTACCTGTGGCTGGGGATCTCCCTGGCGATGCTGCTGGCTTTTCCCCTCTACTTGATCGCAAGCGGCCAGACGTTTTCCCACGCCTACTTCGGGGCCGCGCGCCACGCCGTCACGGTGGGTTTCATCAGCCTCATGATCCTCGGCGTCGCGTCGAAAGTCGTCTCGACGCTGAACGGCGTGGATGCGAAGGCTCTCCCGCCGCTCCGGCTTCCGTTCCTCCTCGTCAACGCAGGATGCAGCCTTCGGGTGGTCTTCCAGACGCTGACGGATTTCACTCCCGTCGCCTTCTCGGCCGCGGGAGCGAGCGGGATCCTCGAGGTGGCGGGCATCGGCCTGTGGGGCTGGCACATCGTGGGTATCCTCCGGGGGCCGTCTCGGCCGGTCGCCGCCCCAACGGCGCGGCCGCGCGCCGCCAAGCCCGACGACATCGTCGGACGGCTCTTGAGCGCCGCGCCCGAGACGATGGAATTTTTCTCGTGCACGGATTCACGGCCCTCGCAAATCCGATTCTTCGCTCGACGATCGCCCAGGGAGTGACGATCCGCCAGGCCTGCCGCCTGAAGGGAATCGTCGAGCGGGATTTCATCGCGGCCCTCGATGAGGTCCTTGCGCGGCGGCCGGATGCCGCCGGGCCTACAGGAAATGGATCCGATCCGGCTGCTCCCTTCCGGATCTAGCTGCCCGTCCTCGTGGAGTCGCCGGAAGCCTCGGAACTCGCGCTGTGGCCCCTCTTGGACGCGGACGAGACCGTGGCGAGCATCGTCAAACGGCTGCCGAGGGCCGGGGAGATCCTCGCCCGCCACCACCTCGACACCTGCTGCGGAGGCCGCCACCCGCTCCGCGAGGCCGCCCGGCGCCACGGAGTTCCTCTCGAGCCTATCCTCGATGAGCTGCGCGGGCTGGAAGCGAAACCGGCGGGTAGCGCGAGAATCGGAGCGCCATAGGATCGGACGGAGGTCGAGCGCGCCCCCCGTACCTCCATGCCGTCGCCCCGTCGGGAATCCCCTGGATCGGTCGGGCAGGTCGCACGAGATGAGGGGCACGTATCTTCCTCCCCTCGTCAGTGGGGAGTGGAGATTTCCGTTGGCTGAGCATCGCATCGGCCGTTTCTGCTGTTTCGTGGCCCTCGCCGCCGCCGGTTGCCGGGAGCCCGAAGTCCGGCTGCCGGCCATCGAGCGCCCGAGCGGGCCGCTCACGCTCGCTGCCGCGGTGGACCTCTCCCTGAAGAGCTGGTTCTCGCCACCCTCGCTGTCGTCTGCGCCGTCCTGCCGATGGGCTTCGTCGGCGGCCTCATGGGTCCGTACATGCGCCCGATTCCCGTCGGAGCGTCGAGCGCGATGCTCGTGAGCATGCTCGTGGCGTTCGTGATCACTCCGTGGGCCGCCTATCGGATCCTGCGCGGCCCGGCGCGGCGCGATGCCGTGGATTCCGGCGCCCCGGCCGGCGAGCACGCCGGCCGCGAGGGTTTCACGACGCGCCTCTACCGGCGCGTGATGGCGAGACTCGTCGGCTCGCGGCTCTGGCGCATCTCGTTTCTCGCCGGCACCGTCGCCCTGCTCCTGGGGACCTGCGCGCTCGTGCCGTTGGGGGTCGTTACGGTGAAGATGCTTCCGTTCGACAATAAGAGCGAGCTCCAGGTCGTGATCGACATGCCGGAGGGAACGCCGCTCGAGAAGTCGGCGAACGCAGCCCTGGAGATCGCCGCGCTCGTGCGCCCCGAGAGCGAGGTCTCGGACATCGAAGTCCATGCCGGCACCGCGGGCCCGTACAACTTCAACGGCCTCGTGCGCCACTATTTCCTGCGGCGGGGCCCCACCGTCGCGGACCTCCAGGTCAACCTCGCCGGGAAGCACGAGCGGGCCGCACAGAGCCACGATTTCGCGAAGCGGGTCCGCCCCCGTCTCGATGAGGCCGCGCGGCGCCTCGGGACGCGCATCAAGCTCGCCGAGGTCCCGCCCGGCCCGCCGGTCCTCCAGACGATCGTGGCCGAGGTGTACGGCCCGGATCGCGAGGAGAGGCTCCGTCTCGCGGCGCAGGTCAAGGCGATCTTCGAGAGCACCGAAGGCGTCTCCGACGTCGACTGGCACATCGAGGACGACCAGCCGAAAGAGATTCTCGCGGTCGACGAAGCCAAGGCCTCGCGGTGAGCCTCATCGCGGGCGAGGTTGCCTCGCTGTTCCTGAGCCGTCTCGCCGTGCCGGTGCTCTATTCCATGAAGCGGCAGGCGAGTGCGAAGCGCTCCCCCTCGTGACGGCGGGGGCTCGAGCGCAGGGAAAGGGCCCTCCCGAGAGGCGCGGGAGGGCCCGGATTCCAGAGGCGACCGTTCGAGCGGCGGTCAAGCCCCTTGAAGGGAGCCGAGGACCTCTTCCGCCCCTTCGATCAGGGCCGCCGCATCATCCACGGCGATCACCTGAGGCGGCGAGTGGCTCACGACGAGGATGAACCCTCGCAGGATGACGGCCGCTCCCAGGTCGTTGTGGGGGCTCGAGTCCGTCAGGAGGCGGTGCGCTGCGTTGAGCACCAGCGTCAGCGCCTTCTTGACCCCAGGGCGGATCTCCATGTCCCCGAGGGTCTCGATGAGCCCCGCAAGGAGCGTCGCCGGGTCGCAGGGGTCCGTGGAGACGAGGTCCACCGACAACGGAGTCTGCGAGAGGAGACCGTTGGCGAAGCTGTTTGATGCGCCGCTCCGCGTGACGACGTTGGTGCTCGCGGCCCCGGCGAAACAGCCGGCGGCGTCGATGTAGCTGAGGCCGAAGGTCCCGCCGCACTCGGGGATCTGAGCCTGGACGACGATGCGGGCGAGGGTAGAGGTTCCCTCGACGGGCAGCGTCACGAGGGTGCAGTTGCTGAGGGTGACCGCGCTGCACGCCATGCCGCCCCCCATCTGGTTCGTCACAAAGCTGCCGGGGAACTCGAACTCGCCGAAGATGCAGGGCTCCTTGCGGCGGAGCGCTTCCGCATCGGTGTCGATGAGCGAGATCTCCGTGATCGTGGCGTTCTGCGCTTGAAGGATGATGCTCCAGCCCTGCGCACCGGGCTCGGAAGCGAGTTGCGTCAGCGTACAGAAGTAGACGGCCTCCTGGACCGAGCCCGCCGGCCCCGAGAGGCTCGCCGGGCCATCGAAGCCGATGTCGAAGTTGACCTGTCCCTGCGCCACCCCGATCAGGAGGACGAACGCCGACGCGAACGACAGTACTCCACGTGAGAGTTGCATATCTCCCTCCTTGAAATGTACCCGGCGCAGAAACGAGGGCCCGCCGTCGGCCCGACCCCGCGAAGGAACGATTTCCACCTCGTCATGCTTCTCCCGGGACCCAAGTTGAGCCAGAACCAGACGCTCACGACCACCACCACTTCGGGGAGGTGACGGCCGCCGGAGAGACACTCAGTTGAGTAATTTAGGCGACGGTTGGACGGCGGGCATAACGAGAAGATTCATCCGAAAAATTCATCCGGGGACTCGGGGAGGAAACGTTGCACGCTCTGCGGGCTTCGGGTCCAATCCCCGTTCATGGATCCGGCGCCTCTCGTGCTCTCGATCCGCGGGCTTTCGAAACGGTACGGCGGATTTCAGGCCGTGTCGGACCTGAATCTCGACGTGGCGCGAGGAGAGATCTTCGCGCTTCTCGGCCCCAACGGAGCCGGAAAAACGACGACAATCCGGATGCTGATGGGCATCCTTCAACCGACGGCCGGATCGGCCTCGATCGATGGGATCGACTGCTTCCGCGAACGCGCTCGTACGATGCGCAACGTCGGCTATCTCCCCGATGAACCGGTCTTCCACGATTACTTGCGGGCGCGCGAGATCAATCGCTTCGTCGGCGATATGCACGGCCTGACCCGGGGCGCAATCGACGAGCGGAGTCGGCCTCTCCTGGAGCGGCTCCAGCTCGACGACGCCACGGAGGAGTACGCAGTCAACTTCTCGCGCGGGATGAAGAAGAAGCTCGCCCTCGTCTGCGCCCTCCTCCACGACCCGACGTTCCTGATTCTCGACGAGCCGACGAGCGGTCTCGACCCTCTCGTGACGCGGACGCTCCTCGACCTCGTGCGGACCTGGAGCGGCGCAGGCAAGACGATCTTCTTCAGCACACACCTCCTCGACCAGGCGGAGAAGCTTTGCCACCGGGCGGGTATTCTCTTTCGGGGAACCCTGGCGGCGGTCGGCACGCTCGACGAGCTGCGGTCGCGCCTCTCACGCGGCGGTTCGCTCGAGGAGGTCTTCTTCGCCGTGACCGACGGGTCCGAGAAACCCGAGTCGGAGAGCACGGGCGCCGGAGTGCCGCAAGCATGACGCCGTCGCCGCCCGGGAGGGTGAGGGCCGTGTGTTTCATCCCTCGATTGGGGCTGCGGCGGTGGATCAACCGACTCTCGGGTCAGCTCCTCCCCCGCAGGAAGAAAAAGGGGGAAACGCGGCGTCTTGCCACGCCGAGAAAGCGCGGCGCATCCGCCATACTCCTCGCGTTCCTGGGCTGCACCTGGCTGTGGATGGCCGCATTCTGCTCCTGGCAGTTTCTCTCGCGGGCCACTCAGGCGTCGCGCGAGAAGAAGGAAGACCGCGGCGCGGTCCGCGTCACCCGCTACGGCTTCGAGAGGATCCAAAAGGCCGCGCAGGCACTCGCCGAGCTGGACGGTCTACAACGCCCTCCTCGTGGCGCTCGCCTGAGGCGAGGCGGAAGCGCCGGATAACACGGGATGGAGGGTACAGAAGCGCGCGGGGGAATCCGCCGTCCGCATCCGCATCGGCAACCGCATCCGCGATCCGCGTCCGCTTCGGCGTCCGTTTCCGCATCCGACATCCGCATCCTTGTCTCTCCGGCCACTCTTCCGCCTTCCGGTAATCCGCCTCTTCAGCGCTTGCGGGACGGTCCGTGCCGGATCGCCGGCCCTGGATGTGCCGGCCGCGGCCTGCGATGGCATCCTGGGAAGGACCCCATGATCTTCATTTTTCCGGTTGGCCACGACGACTCGAAGTTCCACCGATTCCCTTTCATCAGCGCGGCGATCGTCATCACCTGCCTCATCGTCTTTGCCAACACCTGGCCCGTGGCGCAAAAGGAAGGAGAAAGGGCCGAGGAGCTCTTCCGGTCGATCGTGGCCCGCTCCCAGGCGCTCGCGAACGGCCGCGGGAGAGGATCGGCGGAGGTCCGCAGACTCGTCGAGGAGGCCCAGAGCTCGCCGAACTACAAAGTTTTCCTCGCCAGGATCGAGGAGGCCGTCGAGTGGCGCGAGGGGTTCTCCTCGGAAGATGAGTGGGTCGGCCGATTGAAAGAAGACATACGGAGCCTGCGGGAAACCATCACGGGCGGAGTGTTCCACCGCTTCGGCCTCGTCTCCGACGAGCCGCGTCTGCACGCGTTCCTGACCCACATGTTCCTCCACGGCGGGTTCGGCCACATCCTCTTCAACATGCTCTTCTTTCTCCTTGCAGGCCCCTCCCTCGAGGACCGCTGGGGGCGGATCGTCTTCCCCGCCGTTTACTTCCTGTCCGGCCTCTTCGCCGCCCTGGGATACATGGCAGTGAGCGGCGCGTCGCCGGTTCCGATGATCGGCGCCTCGGGCGCCATCGCGGGCCTCATGGGAGCCTTCCTCTTCACGTTCACGCATTCCCGGATTCAGATGCTCGCCTTGATCGTGGTCAAGGTCGTCCCTTTTTCGATGCCGGCCTGGGTCTTCCTCCCGCTCTGGATCGGGGGAGAGATCGCGCACGGACTCTCGCAGCTCAAGGAAGGCAGCGCCGGGGCCGGAGGCGTGGCGCACTGGGCGCACATCGCGGGTTTCTTCTTCGGCTTCGGCGTCCCGTTTCTCCTCCGCTGGAGCGGGATCGAGCGAAAGCTCCTGCCGCTCTACGCGAAGGTCGGCAAGAAGACGGAGATCCGCTACGCCGATGCATCGCTCGAATTTCAGAACGACCGGATCTACCACCGCGCGATTCGACTACGGGACGGGTGCGAATGGGCCGGCTCGGTGGAGGCGTTCCAGGCCACGATTCGAAAGCATCCCGACGCCCTCGAGCCGCACCTGGAGATGGCGGAGGCCTACCGGCTCGCCGGCGAGCCTCAGATGCGCCGCGACGCGCTCGCCGGAGCCCTGGAACTGGCCGCCGCCCGCAAGCATCCGCGCCTCACCGAGGTCTACGAAACCCTGCGGAAGGCCTCCGGCGTCGTGAAGGCCTCCGCGGACTGCTACTTCCGCCTCGGTACGGCCTACGAAGCCTCCGGACAGATCGGCGAGGCTCTCGCGCACTTCCAGAAGGTCGTCGATCAGTTCCCCCAGCACCAGTTGCGGCCAAAGGCCGAAGCGAAGGCGGCCGAACTGCGACAGAGCAAGGTCTACGGCCCGCCGGGGCGCATCGAGCGGACGAGGGGCTGAACGCGGGGCCGCCTTATGCGAGGTTCAAACTGTATACCGGATTCGCGTGGCTTTGAGAGGCGGCGACGCCGACCGGATGCGCCGTTTTCGCACGTGAAAATGACTCGCCACGGAACGCTTCGCCCTCCACCCGACGACGGAGTGGAATCCCCATCTACCATCCCCGACAATATCGCTCATGAAGAGGCGACTTCGTGATCGCGCGGGCGAGTCGGTGGGATTCGCCGCCGCCGGTTCGGAGGACCTGGCGGTGTCGCGGAGCCGAGGTGCTTCCCTCGATCCTGCAAGAATCGGAGTAGCGAGATGACCGAAGTTTCGGATTCGATCCAGGCCGACCGGCGGGCCAAGATCGCCGAGTGGAAGGCTATTCTGGCCCGATTCCAGACATCCAGTTTCTGGCGCGCGTCATGGCAGATCGTCAGTACGATCGGCTCCTATGCCGTGCTCTGGTATCTCATGTATCTCAGCCTCAGGGTGTCCTGGTGGATCACGCTGCCGCTCGCGGTCCTGGCGGGAGGGCTGCTGGTGCGGGTCTTCATCATCTTTCACGACTGCGGCCACGGTTCGTTCTTTCGATCGCGCAAGGCCAACGCCTTCTGGGGATTCATCGCGGGCATCCTGACGTTCACGCCTTACTACCACTGGAGATGGGAGCATTCCATCCACCACGGGACGGCGGGCGACCTGGATCGCCGCGGCACAGGCGACGTGTGGACGCTGACGGTGCAGGAATACCTCGAGTCGTCCCGCTGGAAGCGGTTCGCCTACCGGCTGGCCCGTAACCCGATCGTGCTCTTCGTGATTGCGCCGCTGGCCCTGTTCCTCGTCTGGCAGCGGATTCCCTCGCCGAAAGCGAGCCGGAGGGAGCGCGAATCGGTGTGGTGGATGAATCTGGCGATCTTGGTCATGGCGATCGCGATGACCACGATCTTCGGCATCGTGCCGTATATCGTGATCCAATTGACTGCGGTGGTCGTGGCCGGCTCCGCGGGGGTCTGGCTCTTCTACGTGCAGCACCAGTTCGAGGACGTCTACTGGGAGCGCGGCGAAGACTGGGATTACACCGAGGCGGCGCTGAAGGGCAGCTCGTTCTACAAGCTGCCGAGGGTCCTGCAGTGGTTCTCGGGAAACATCGGCTTCCACCACATCCATCACCTCAGTCCGCGGATCCCGAACTACTACCTGCAGCAATGCCACATGTCCGACCCGATGTTTCAGGACGTGAAGCCCGTGACCTTGCTCTCCAGCCTGAAGTCGTTCACCTTCCGTCTCTGGGATGAGTCGTCGAAGAAGCTTGTCGGCTTCCGCCACCTCAAGAAACTCCGGAAGAAGCCGGATCTCGCACCGAAGAACGAGGCGCCGGGCGCCGGCGGAACTCCGATCGAGCAGGGCTCCAAGGAAGTCGTCGAAGAAACTGACTGCCGAACTATCAGGTGACCCGAATGAACGACAATGAGGGGTTCGAGCTCTACTGCCGCTGCGGGTGGATCTGAGTTCGAGTTTTGCACTTTCTGACGAGCTAGGGAGCGCCCGGATCGTCGAGATCGAGGCGCGACGGGAGCGGCGAGCAGCGCGGAGCCGTGGACCGCCGGAGCAGCCGGGAGCCCGCGCCAGCGGGCGGCTGCGAGGCCCGCCTGGAGGCCGAGCGCGCCAGCGCGAGGACCGGAAGGGCCGCGAGAGCGGCCGACCGGAGGGGAGCAACGAA
>Ga0187893_10003340_pt1 | contig 32765 bp, 25 predicted proteins | sample MA1701074metaG_FD_139574 | JGI IMG/M metagenome (GOLD analysis project Ga0187893, IMG submission 139574) | White microbial mat communities from a basaltic lava cave in the Kipuka Kanohina Cave System on the Island of Hawaii, USA - MA170107-4 metaG ...
CACCAGCTTGTTGCGCCAATTGAAGACTTTCCTTCACATCACGATCTGCGTTTTCATTGTTTCCCAACTGTTTATGCGCATACGCCCGGATGGCTAACGTAAAACTACGAGCACCTGCATGATCAAGCTCCTGCCAAATACGATCGGCACGATCCGCAAAAGCTACGGTAACATCGAAATTTCCTTGATCATTAAACTGAGACACAAAAGCTACCAGTTGTTGCCCCCAAACCCCTTTCAAACTTAGCTCTAGCCACTCTCCTGCATTCTTTGAATAAGTCCCTTGAGAGCTAATTTGCGCAAACTGAATTACCGCACTATCAAAATAACTGAGATGGAAATAAAATTCCCCAAGGGCTAATTTTGCAATTGGAGATTCGGAAGCTTTCAAAACTCTACGAAGGGTATCAAACGCAACAGTGTCACGCGACAAAAAATGCACGCGCAGCAGAAAGGCCATGGCCTCGCTGTTCATCGTATTTGCCGCTACAACACGTTGCGTTATGCGTCTGGCACCCAAATAATCAAGCTTACCTATCAGTGCTTTTGCTTCGTCCAATGGATTGCGCCGTGCGCATGCAACCAACAACATAGTAGCAGTGAACATAATCATTGCTACTACGCTTCGAAGCCGAGTTTCCATAATGTACTCCATTTCCCTATTCTCGCGTATGGAATATCCATGTGTTGGACTGGCCTTTTAGTGCCGATGGTGACGTCTTATCATCTCCAACGTAAACTTCTACCATCCAACGATAGGTTTTACCTCGCTGAAGCACATCAACTTCAAACGTAGATAACTCCGTTTTGGTTGCAGGAAATCGCTTCGGGACTCCAGGTCTATCCCAAATCACTACTTCATAATGAGCGCCAGCTATGTCTCTTGTGAGTTCCCACTGAAATTCAAAATCCGAAATATCAACCGTCTGTCCGTTCTCTGGTTTCATTAATTGAACTACCTCCTGTCCAATATCAACTCTTCCTCGTACTCTTGATACCCACTTACCATTGTCAAAAAAATACAAAGCTCCTACCGTTACTATTCCAATGAATATAACAGCAATCGCCGGTATAGCCGGCTTTAACCGAAAGTCCCTGATTAAATCATACACGTGCCATTTTGGCTTTAAACGAATATTTTGTGGTGCTTCTAACTCGACACCTTTTGGTACCCAAACACCCTGCACTACAGCAGCACAATGAGTGCAACGCTTCAAATGACTATCCACTACTAATTTTTGATCATCATGCAAACTGCCCTCTGAATAGTTCGTTAAGGTCCCTACATCAGGGCACTCAGCACCGTCTCGATATCGCTCAGGAATTGGAATACCTTTAGCATTAAGAAAATCATCAAGTTGTAAAAACGCCTCTTCTCGCTTTTTTTTCCTTGGATATTCAATCAATGCAATGTAAGAGTTACATTCCTCGCATCGTGTCAAATGCTTTTCAACCACTCTCATTGCATCATATCCATGTGCAACAGCATAGCCAACCCTGTCAGCAGCAAACTCATGCAACAAATCTAATGACGGATGCTTCATGGCTAACCCTTCGTTTACGCAGACATGACTCCATTATCTAGCGTATTAGAATGACGTTTGACTTAAAGATTTTTATAATCATTTTTACAACAGCGATGATATTTTTTTCTTATAATATCGTATGAACTTTTTCAGCGTATTATATACTTTGTACAGCGAAACATTTAACGTTGCGATTGCTGCAACTTCCCTTGGTTCTTTCCTCGCTTCTTCAGGCAATAGGAAAACAAGTTTGACTATCTGCTTTTCTATTGCATCAAATCTTCTATCAGCGTCGAGCATGTTGCTAATTCTTTCCAAGCTGTCCTTACCTTCTATCTGATCTTCAGGAGAGAGAGCTTCTGATTGTAATTGTAAAACACTAACGCTATTATCATCGAGTGGATGAGTTTTTCTTCTTTTTGCTTTCCGTCGTTCATCGTAGATGTAATTATAGACTGTATGCTTTGCATAGCCCGCAAATTTTTCTGAATCTACAAGCTTCTTTTTCTTAAGGGCGTCAAATAACTCAAAGTATGCGTCTTCAAGGCAATCTTGAAACAAAAAATGTGATTGGGGTACCAAGTTACCAATCCATCCGTTCAATCGTCCTCTGAACAGACCCCAAAGCTCCGCATACTTCTCACTTCGACACGCCATTACTGCTTCAACTAATACCCTTTCCTTAATACGTTGCAAAATGACAGCACACTGTTTGCAATTCTTCAAATGATTCTCAACTTCAAGCTTCAGCTCACTAGATAATACCCCTTCCGAATATTTCACCAACGAACTAACAGCAGGGCATTTCATGGATTGTTGTTCTTCAGCACTACCAGTAACCATAATTCTCTTTATAAAAAACGCCGGAAATCTACTTTTCTCAATTTCATAATCATCACCGACGCGACGGCGGTAGAACGGCTCACTGGATTTTGATGCAGCCCACAGAGTGAATGCAGCGCAGAGATGGTGAGTCTCTCGAAAATCCGTCACGTTTCGGATCCTTTATTCTCGGCGCAAACGGCCAACCATGTCGCATGCCTTAGCCTGACCGACCTTCACACAATATGGAAAAACAAAGAGGAAAAGCAAGAAAAATTAGTAAAGCGTCGAACGAACAACCCGCTTAGTAGCGCTAAGGTTGTTTTGGCGGAAAACTTACACCCGAGAGCACGAATTAAAACTAACAACCCACCCGGCTCCTCTGAAGCTCTGCTCCATCTGGCCTTGCCCAGGTCGAGAGATGCCCGACGGCTACGCAAGGTTGGCCGCCCCATCGGCACCAAATTGTACCGCGAGGAGCCGGCAGGGCTATTTTCCACTCCCTTCTTCCAACTTCACAACATGGGTCAAACCTGCAGCCAAAGCGTCAAAGACATGTATCCAGTATTTCTCCTTCCATCGACAATTCTGTTCGAGATACATTTTTAGCTCCGGATAACGCTCCGCCAAAATCTGAGCAGTGCGTTGTTTTGTTGCTTTGCCGTCGCGACAAAGGAACTTGCGGATTGGCTTGGAGCCATAGACTGCCAGTGTTAGCTTTCTGCAATTGGCCGTTTCCTGAATTGCATGAAGGACGGTATTGTAGAGTGGACTCGCCATCTGACTAAAGTGACCGTCTTCGATAATCAGCGTCGTGATGCTGTATTCGATAATCAATCTCGTAAGTATGTCCGTAACGGCGCGCTTTAGAACCTTCTGAGGACGATACATTTTAAGACTTTTCACTCCGTAATAGATGATCTGAAATTCATTCAAGACCACAATGCCCATCTCTCGTGCGCCGGGATCAATGGCTAGCAGACGATTGTTCTTCACGTGCATGTTTTTTGACTAGGTAGGCAAAGAGCGCTCCGCGTGACTTCTTGATCTTCTCCGCCGGGACCGCTCTCGCTTCTTCTAAAGACCTTTGAATGATGTGAGCAGGATACCGACGGCACAATTCCTCGAAATAAAGTTGATTATCCGGTTCCTCCAGAGCTAAGGCAATTTCGTGAGCTAATCCCGAAATGTCATACACTTTGCGTTCTTCTCCTGAAGCGGTTTGAATTGGCTCTATTCGACGGCCAGTATTCTTCTTTAGCTTCTCTTTCTGTGGCGAGACGGCAGTTTCCAATTCGGTTGCGATATTTTTCCACTTGGTGATTTTGAAAACAACTTCATCTCCTTGCTTTTCCGCCATTACATAATGCCATTTGCGCAAGTGACCCAACCAGCTACACAGGGATTCTTCAGGCAACCCCATGTCTCGAGCGATGTCTGATAATCGCCCCGTCAACTTGCCGGTTTTCAGGTTTGAGAACGCGATGAAGTACAGATATAGCCATACAGCCTGCTTCATGCGGCAGTAATGTTTCGCCTTGGGATCTGCAATGAGTCCTTGAAACAGCGGGCCAAACGGAATACGTTTTTTGATTGTTGACGCCATACGAACTGTAAAGGGTGATTTATGCGGTTTTACCGCCATATCTTCTCACCAAAAAGGTAAAGTAGGCTCCGGGACTTTTCTTAATGCGATGATGTGGCGTTTGAAGCACTTGATTATACGCTTTTAGAATCGCTTCGTTGGAATAGCGGTTAAGATAAGCCTCATACAAGGCGATGTTCATCTCGTCTCCCAATGCTTTCGCGATTTGCCGCGCCGTCAATTCTGCCTCATCAACCTGGGAATCATCTGGGGATTTTTTCTCTTCGCCCGGTACGTTAACGGTATCGTTAACGTTTAACGATGTATTATTATTTTTAATAATAACGTTATCGTTAACGTGCGTGGATGACTCATCGATTGGTTCGACGATTCTGGCAAAAAGTTCGTCTTGGTTGTGTATAGTTTGTGGCTTCTTTTCAAACAAGATTTTGAAATAACTGTCAAGCGAATGTTGTTCAGCTTGCTTAAACATGATCAGTTCTCGTAAAGCCAACTTTTCAAGGTTCGGTACGAGTAGGTTCGATTTCAGATTGACCCGATTCGATAAATTGGAGACGGATAATGAAACTTCGCACGAATCCGGATCTGCAAACCAATACAGGGTGATGAATATCTTCGCTTCCATCGGCGAAAGATCCCACCAGTGAGCAGCCAATGTTTTTTTGAGGAGTTTGCCGTCTTCCATAAGCGTTGTGAAGAATGAGTGTAGAGAACATCAAAACACTCATATGCTCGTCTGCTCAAATGGGTGAACGATTTACCGATTCAATTCTTCAATACGGATTTCTCGCTGTTCACGATCGGCTCTCGCTGCTCATCGAAGAGATCATAGAAAATATCGTTTACCAGGCGACGAAAGAGGGCTGAGAATCGCAGGGCCTGAATCAGATTGGGTAGCCGTTCACCGCGTTCCCACCGAGAGATTTGAGTCGGCGACGTCAGACCTATGATTTTGGCCGTGGCCTTCTGCGTTAGTCCGCGCGCTTTTCGATAAATTCTCAACCGATTTTGGATTGGAAAAGCCTTCGACATGGTTAAGCTTTCCGTAAGACGTTTTGCTGCCCAAGTCGGGCAATCAAAGCGTCGCATTGATTTTATGTGCACTTTATTTCGAAAGTGCCACTACCATTAGCTTACGGAAATTGGCCAAGAAACAAAGGCATACAAATGTGCCAAAGCAGGCAATTTCTGTTGATAAAACAAAAACGAAAGTTTGGATAAGCGGTTCACGCGTTATTCCGTCGCTGCATATTTTCCCTCCTTATGCCTTTTCTCTTTCTTTGGCACACTGAGAGCATCAAATGATGGAGCTTCCTCTCAATGCCATAACCGAACTTCAGGCGATCTACAAAGCGGAGTTCGGAGTCGATCTGACGGAAGACGCCGCCAAAGCAGAAGCGCGACGGCTGCTTTTGTTTTTCTATGAGTTTTTCTTGTTTCAGCAACAAATGGTCATCGATTCCAGCTTATCCACAGCATCCTCCTCTCAAAGGTCGTAAGTTATGTTATCCTCTAGATCCTCTTTTTTATAACAACCCATTTGTCCGATATGTACGCCTTGAATGATCAACTTTCGACAATCTCGTGCTTTCTTTATGCCCGAAAATCTACTGAGGCGGAGGATCGCCAAGTCTTGAGCATCGAAGCACAGATCAAGGAGACGCGAGAAGTCGCAATGAAATTGAATATCAAGATCGTTGAAGTTCTCACTGAATCCAAATCGGCGAAAGAGCCGGGACGCCCAGGTTTTAACGCCATGATGAAACGTCTGTATCGCGGCGACGCTCAAGGGATATTGTGCTGGAAACTAGATCGGCTTGCGCGAAATCCGATTGACGGAGCTTCCATTATTTGGGCAATGAAACAAAACAGCTTGAAGGTGTTCACTCCAGCCCAGGCATATAGCGCAGAGCAGGAAAACACGATACTCATGTACATCGAATTCGGGATGGCACAGAAATATATTGATGATCTGAGTAAAAATATAAAGAGGGGGATGCGGATGAAACTTGAAAAGGGTGGGTGGCCGGCAACAGCCCCTTTAGGGTATCTCAATGACCGGCTTAACAAGAAAATCTTGGTCGATCCTGAGCGGTTTACTTTAATTCGAAAAATGTGGGATCTCATGCTGACAGGGTGCTATAGTGTTGAAGACATTCTTGATATTGCCAACAACGAATGGGGATTTCGAACGAGGAGATGGAAGCATTTAGGTGGAAAACCATTGACGAAATCAATGGCCTATACAATTTTGACAAATCCGTTTTATGCAGGGCTTCTTCAACACCGTCAGGGTGTTTACAAGGGCACTCATAAGACAGTGGTGACCCAGGATGAATTTGACAGAGTTCAGGAATTGCTGGGAAGAAACGACAGGGCGCGAAGAGAGAAGTATTACTTTCCCTTTACAGGAGGAATGATGAAATGTGGCGAATGTGGTTGCTCAATTACTGCTGAGCACAAAGTCAACCGATACGGCAATCATTATGTGTATTATCATTGCACAAAAAAGAAGAGGAATGCGACTTGTTCTCAGCCTTGTATCGAAGACAAACAGTTGGATGAGCAAGTGCTTGCCTTTCTTAGAAAACTTTCTGTCCCCGATAACCTTGGAGAATGGATTTTAAACTATGTAAAATATGTCGATGAAGAGAACAGACTTTTGACCGAAGACAAAATAGCTATGCGCAAGAAAACTCTTGATGAAAACCGAAAACAGCTAGATGAACTCAATCGTATGAGATACCGAGGATTTCTTGATGATCGTGAATTCATCAGAGAGAAAGCTAAACTCTTACAAGAAAGAAATGGTCTGGAGTTGAAGGTAGGTGAAGCCGATACTGCGAATCATCACTTATTTCCATTCATGAAAAAAGCAATTCAATTTGCGAAAGTCGTGCCGGAATGGTTTGTTTGTGCAGTTCCCGAATGCAAAAAGCTTATTATGGAGGTCGTTGGCTCGAACCTTATTTTACAAGATAAATCTTTGCTTATTCAAGCTCAAATTCCGTTTATTTTTTTCCAGGAAGCGAAATTGATACACATATCCGAAAATCTCAGGATCGAACCTCAATATTTTGTTTTACCCAAGCTAAAAGCCGCCAATCCGGCGGCCACAAGTTCTACTCCCTCCAGCAGGATGAACGATGTTCGAACCTTTTTGGAAGAGCATAACGATTGGGTTGCGAAGTTTGAGCGCGTATGGGAACTCTACTCATCACCCACATGAATCATTGAGCGCATGAGAGCCTTTTGAGAAATAAGTTCTGCTGAAAGAATATCTCTATTGTTTATCCAAACAAAGTAGGGAAGAGTTGCCACTATGGGCAATGCCATATTTTCCTCGAACTACGGTCATAATAACTGGTGGGTAATTCAATGCTGACTATGACGGAAGCTCTACTTATTTTCGGCTTAATTCAACATACACTAGGTATTTTGAGACGTAGCACTCAGAGCTCGAAGGAAAACAACTCACAAAATTTTGGAATGTACGGTTTTGATTTCATCATTCCTTAAAAAAGATTTTTCTATATTGAGAATGAAAGGTCGATTCAATGATACCCATAGTTTAGTCCGTATGAATGTCTCGGATTGACGTTCACCTTTTCAAGCTTGCGACTCGATTAACACGGATAGTTATTTTGATGGCAAGGTCCAACTGATCCTACTCTGCAAAGTCTATCAACTTCCCATGTGAAACTTGTGGTCTTCGTGTAAGTCCACAACATCTAAAAGAGACCTCAGATTTGCATGCAGTATATCTGACATTCTCGATCGGTCTATGTGTTTCAAGTCAGCGAGTGAGTCGACTGCGTGGAACACGTCAATCGGAGTAACTGGCCGATTTTCAATTTGTGTGAATGGTCCATCGGTCTCTGTAAGCATTCTGTGAAGAGGTAATAACTCAATGAGACTCCTTCCTTTCTTGGTACGCAACATCTCCATATTGATGGAAAAATAACAACCAAGCTCGACCGCCCGTTTTGCTTCTGCATTGGTTCCAGTGAACCAATGCAACACAACTGTTCCACGCTCTGCGGATTGATTTTTTTCTATAAGATCAAGAACTTTGCCAGCGCTTCTCACGCTATGGACTGACAAGATACGATTTCCTATTTCCGCACAACACTTAAGTACGTGCTGAAAGATCTCGATCTGATTGGGTAGTGAATCTACAAAACGTGACCCTGCATCTAAACCGACTTCTCCAATGTAGAAAGCCTCTGGCAGATACTTCTCCCAGAGAACCAGTTCCTTTTTTCGCTCTGCGACTAATTGTGGATGGAAACCGAGTGCGGCGCGGACATAGGAGGTATCCTTCGTCAACTCATGATTCCGGGGCCAGGCTTTTGGAGTGGTTGTGACTGCGAGAGTGAGTATTCTATGCCTTTCAGACGACGCAATGGCCTCAGCATGGTTTTCATAGAGGTCGAGGTGGCAATGGAAATCAATGAGACTCGTCTGCATAGAGCACCTCATAACGTTGGTTGTGTGCGGACGCCTTGTAATAAACGGGCCACTTCCTCCATTCCTCTACGATATACTTCCGCAAGTTCATGTCGTCGCGATAACGATTCGTCGAAAAGTGGACCTGCATTATGGATGAATATTTTTGCCAGCCGCGGGTCAGATTGCAGTCGACGAATGGCGAATTGAAATGATCTGATCTGCTGACCCTCTGACTTCAACGTACTTATAACTCTTTTGTCAAATTGGAGACCATAGTCGGTAGGGTCCAAGCCATGTCCCAAGCCGCTTTCAAGTGCAGCGCGACGGATCAAACATGGGAGACAATAACCACAATGTTGAACCCCTATCCCTTTCCATCTTCCTTTCGTCGGGGATGAGCATGACATAGAAATCGGGATAAGTTGTCGTAAAAGCGTTTGATTCCTACAACCGGCGACCATTTCTCCCTTTGTTTGATTCCAAAAGGGATCCTCTATGTGAACATTGATTTGCAGAATATTTAACAGTTCGTTCCAACGGGCAATATAGAATGGGTGAGTCGTGCGTGTACTGTGAGAACCGAGCCTCAGTTGGTCAAGTGGTATGTTGAGCGCAATCAAACCATTCTCCGGCACACGGAGAGTGATTTTTCGACCAAGTCCCGTACCCGCAAACACACCGATGGCGAAAAAAAGGAAAGATCGCCCACGCGTCGTTTTTTCCACTTCCACACCATTGACTCTGAAACCGTGAAAATTGGTCCAGATGCGCAATCGGTCAAATCGATTCCGAAGATAAGCTCGTTTCAAGTTATCGAAACACTCCTGTTGGGCACCGCTGGTTGCCCCTTCGCCCGCATGACTAATCAGGAGAGGGGTATTTCCATTTTCGAGAAGATCGATTGCACCAATGAGGCTGTCAAGCCCTCCCGAAAAAAGTGACAACACATCGAAAGGCAAATCTATGAGACGTTGAGGATGTGTTGATAGCACCTTCGCGAAGCCGGAAGGTCTAGGTCTGAAATTGATTACCCAAAGATCGCCCGTTAGGAAATTGAGCATTCTTGTTAAGGTTGATAAGGCGTTCATCCACGTCGCAGGGTCACTCACTGGTACGACCAGTCTAATCTCCCTTGTCCAACTGTCCTGCGATTCCGTTTCTCGGGAAATATGAGTGTCAGCAGCGTGCACATGCATGGCGATCGTCAGCAGATCAATCCCTATTTCGCTCGGGAATATACCCATCTTGCCTAATTCCACCAATGCATCTCCTGCTCCATGATTCAGCATGCCGTTGGATGAGACAAGGTTCAGACGTGTAAGAGCTTCATCTGTACCTATTCGGATTGAAGCACGATCTCGCGTACCGTAGTGCCCAATAATAAGATGTCTTTTCATAGGGATCCGTTTGCTGCTGCATTTCCAAGATACTCCAAAACTGAGAAGGCTTGTCGATAAATATTGTCAACAAATTGACTGATCCTATTTGACGTCAAAGCCTCCAACGCGGCACGCGCAGCAGTAATGGCATCGGCGACACCGTGTCGAATGAAATCGTGAAGCTGCGTTTGTATTCGTTCTGCACTGGCCACGCTAGGCGAAATCACAAGCATTCCGTTGCCTATGTCGTTGTATAACTTTGCCTCAATAGAGTGCGTCACGTACAGTTCGAATACCGTCCCCACTTGATCAAATGTCAACCCATCCAGATTGGTGATTCCATTATCCGTGAGGTCGGTAATTGTTTGTATGAAAGCATCACGTGCGATTCCATCATCCACTGTTCCACCTTCCGGGCAAATATAATCTGCGAGGCCTAAGAAAATAACTTCTATCGGATTTCCTGCTAATTCCTCGAGATTCAAAGATCGTAGGGCCTCACGTGTGCCATGACTTGCCGCATTAGAGAGAAAGTCAAGTAATCGCGTTCCGACTCTACGCGATGTTCCCATTCTTCGTGCAGCTTGCCGCGACCCTCCCGACACGCGCGAGACATAGCCTGATATTGCACGGCCGAGGTTCGCACGATTCCGGCCCCCTGAACCTACAAATCGAGAAAAGTTATTTCGTGCATTGGTAAAACGGTCCGCGTCGGCAGGAGCGGGTATAGGAGGCAGCACTGGTGACATTGGGGAATGACCTGTCTGATCACCATCCGGTTCTCCGTTTCCATTGGGGAGAGGCTCTGGATAGGGTGAAGAAGGACCGTTGTCAGAATCGCCTGCATCCAACCAGCTTGGAATAAGTGGGGTACCATGTCCGCTGGTTCCTTTGTTGGAGTTAGATGTTCCCATATTATCGTTTCGCGTCAGGTATGCGCAGGGTTGTTCCCGCAGTGGCTTTGAGAATAGGATTGTTGGAAGCCGCCCAACCAGAAAGCAGACGATTGAATCGCTCCTTTGCTCCGGGATCTTTGATTACATTGGCCCACCCCGAAACCACCCAAGCTCCGATGCGATGCACCGGTAAGCCCTCAAAAAAATCCAAGAGATTTGACTGAAGTTCTGGATGTGCTGTTACCAATACGCTCAGCCCATCGATGCCACGGGGCTGTGTATCGAAAACGTCTCCAGCTATGATCCGGGAGCGAAGAGACTCGAAAATTTGTGCCGCCTCCGGTGCAGCTAATCGCTGTAAGTCCGCAATCATACTTTGCACAATTATCTTCGGGCCAAGCAATTGTTCGACAATGGTTGCCAATTTTCCTAACGCGGAAGTGCTGCCAAAGTAGTCTTTGCGATCTTTCGCTACGAAGAGGTATGGTCTAAGATCCGTGCCCGTAAGCTGAGGAGCAAGTGTGGTCCAGGAACATATTGATTCCGTGGCAAGCCAACCGGCGACTGTGGAATTACTCGATGATGCATCTGCTCCATCAGGACTGTCTTTCACATTTTTTCCCGCCGTTTTCTTTCCAACCGCTTTCGGTCTTGTTTCCAGTTCACGGGGTGCCTGCAACGCTGCCTCGAGTGCATTCAGATCATGACACATGCCGTCGGGAGCGACAGCGGCAACACCAGCGATATGGTCAAACAGGGTAGGGATGAATCGTTCGGCAAGCATCAGCTTGGCAAGGACAGGTGTTTTCACATCTGAACCGAAGCCACGCGCTTCGGCGGTACGTTGACGCAATACCAGTGTGTTGAGAAATCTCTTTATCTGTCGAGGATTCCCCTTAGCCCCACTCGCGAGAATCGGTGCAATCTGATCACTCAGGGTGAGAGAACTCTGCACTTGAGGGGCTTTGCTACCCAAGGTAGTATTTACAGTGGCAGCATCGAGGGAATGAGCGGTCCACGGACGCTTCAACTTGTCGCGGGCCACTGCGATCAACTTCAAGAATTCAGCATCTTCTTCTCCGAGATCCGCACCAACCAATAATAGCGTCACGTAAATACGCGTTTCGGTTTCTCCGAGGGTGGGAATACGAAACGGCACCTGTATTAATTTCTCCAAATAATTGCGGGCGTATGTCTGCGGTCCTGTGGCATCGGGCAATTCGGGAAAGTGCTTTCGAACCGCGTATTCGATCATGGCTTCATCGGCAGCTATCACGAAAGCGGTATGGGATGTGAAGACAAAGAGCCGGATTGCCTCGAGCGTCTCAATCGCGGTTTCGGGTAGACAACGATCGAGATCATCGACCAGTACGATCAGTTGTTTGATTCCAGCCTTTTTCAACAGATCGTCAAAGGCTGCTCGAAACTCAGCAATCTCTTTTGGAATACTCTTATTGCTCTCTGCGGGCTTCAAAACCGATTTCACGCTCTCCATGGCCGCGGTCATGCTTTCCTTGGTGACGTATTTCATGGGATCGGTGATGATAGAATCTATGGCGTTGACCGCGGTTTGGATCATGTCTGGAGTAGGTATCCCAGTGTATAGTGTCAAGGCGAGTCCGCCGACCTTTTTGGCAACTTTCAATACATCGATTCGGCGAAATATATCCTTCACGGCGTCACCCGCCTTGGTGAGCAGCGGGCGTTCTTTGACAAGCTCGCTGACAATTCCTTCGATCAAAGCGATTTTTGCGTCTTCGAAGCCTTGAAATCGCCAACCATTGAATTTTAGACATAGAACATCTTCGGCGCCATCAAACTTCGACTCGATCATTTCGAGTACGCTGGATTTCCCTGCACCCCAATCACCATGAACGCCAATAGTAATCGGTCGATCAGGACGCTCGCGGAGCAACTTAACGATGGTTGTGGCGATAGCTTCATTGTTGAGAAGATCTACTTTTGTTTCGTTATCGGACAGTATCATAGCTTGTGCGAGTGAACTAACTTATAGAAAAAGTTCGGTGAATCATTGAGAGCAACGTAAGTATCCACATTCCAATCAAAGGCCGGAAATCGTAGCTACAACCACGCCCTGCACCGAAAAAGCATCCGCTACGATGATCAGTTTGTGCGCCTTATTCGTTGATCTTGGTTTTAATATAACGACGTCCTTTTGCTGTCGAAATTCCTTTATGGTCGCTTCGCCGTCAATCAGTGCGACCACGTGCTCACCACTGGTAGCGGTTGATTGTTGACGAACGAGAACCAAATCACCATCGTTGATTCCAACCTCGTTCATGGAATCGCCATGTGCCCGCAAAAGAAAGTATTCATACGGTGGTCGAGCAAGTTTTTCGGAGATAGGAATCATGGCTTCGACGTTTTCTTCCGCGAGTACGGGGAGTCCGCAAGGTACAGTTCCTACTAAAGGGATCTCTCGCGTCCGCTCACCAACCCGATCGATATCCATGTCATTCAATAGTTGCAGTTTTCTGTCCTTTCTCCGGCGCAACAGCCGCATGTGGATGAGGCTGTCAACTACTAGCGCAGCAGAGTTAGGAGAATTATAACCAAGAGCTTCCATAACATCCCGCACGGAAGGAGAGCGTCCTTCATGAACCAGAGCATTTCGGATGTATCGAAGAGCCTTTAGTTGATTTTCGGTCAGTTTTTCCATGACGTGTTCCCTCTCTGAGCCTTTGTACTAAGTAATGTACGGCACTGTATTATTAAAGTCAAGAGGTTTTTACATTTTTGATACCCCTGAAAAGGGTTTTTCTTATGCTAAAAACCACCGGCTCAACCGGTGGGCACATTTAACACAATCGCATGGGAGATAATAGAATCACCTCTCTCGGTTTATGTGGTATACTGTTTTCATGTATATCTTCATTGATGAATCAGGAACCAATAAGGAAGCATATCATTCCGTCTTTGCGCTGGCATATATTACAGTACAAGATTACCAGCACATAGCTGAAAAAATTCAATCATTGGAACGCGAGCTTGGGATTGATGAGTTTCATTGGTCAAGTACCATCTGGAGCGTGAAAGAACGATTCATGCGCGATATCTTCAAGGAAAACTTCTCCGCAAAACTTGCAATTCTTTCCAATCCCATTCACCCGGAACGGGAGTTACTTGCATCGCTCCGCCACATGATCATTGAGAGAGATATTTCAGCAATTTTTCTGGACGGTAAGAAACCGAAGTGGTATGAACGCAAGCTCAAAGCAGTATTGAACGAGAAAGGCATTGCGATTGGAAAGCTCAAAACTGTGAATTCAGCTCAATATCCCGGAATTCGGCTCGCTGATCTGGTCGCGGGCCTTGCTCGTTCGTATGCCGATCGGAAACATATTGTTCGCATTGAACCATACTATCGTCTTCTTGAGAAAAAGATTTCTGTGATTATCCAACCTTCTTATTCTCGATAATAGAAAACCCCGCTTTTGCGGGGTCAGTAGCACTGGTAGTCCAGTGAAGGACTCTCCCACTGGGATTTGTCCCTGTGTACTTGTTGAACACAGTATAATCAGAGATGAATCGAATTGTCAAGTTGAGAAGTTTTAGTGGCGACTTTGATAAGATTCAAAAGATGAAGATTACGGAAAATGCCTTATTTGAGACATTTTGTTATGAGGATACATTTGCCGCCAGCGGCATAGGCTAGTAAGTCTTAAGCGTTTCAACAACTCTTCCGAGTTTCTTTTTCGCCTCGATTTCGCCGAACTATTCGCCATTCATGTTCCACGCCAATTTACTGCGCAATGATAAACGGATTAAAATCCGTCTCCCTATCATAGTGGTCTGCGCCTTCCACCCGTTTGAGCCACCCAACGATCGCATAGGTGAGAGGCGTCGCGATCGCCTCATACAGCACCTTGAACAGATAGCCGGACCAAATTGTGGTAATCAAAACATGTGAAGGAATGATTCCCCAAAATCCGATGAGGACAAAAAGGATTGTGTCCACTCCCTGACCGACAGCCGTAGAGCTGATCGTCCGTATCCAGAGCATCTTGCCTTCCATCCACACCTTGATTTTTGCCAGCACGAACGAATTTGAAATCTCGCCGGCCCAATATGCGATGATGGAAGCGACGACAATTCGTGGAACAAGGCCAAGCGCCGTTGCAAACTGCTCCTGAAACGGCCATCCGTTCGCAGGAGGGAGTTTCACGGCGATCCACAGAAAGACCGCCATCAAGATATTGCTAAAGAGCCCTGCCCAGATGATCTGCCGTGAGCGGGCGTATCCATAGACTTCGGTCAGGACGTCGCCGAAAATATAGGAGACCGGAAACAGTAGAATCCCGCCGGAAAAGGTAAACGGCCCCAACGCAAAGAGTTTCTGGGCGGCGATGTTTGAAATTAGCAGCACGGCAACAAAGAAGGCGCCGATCAGGGTATAATAGCGATAATTTGGTTCGGGGTTCATGGCTCTCTCACTTGGCTATTTGGGAAACACAAGGTCAAACCGTCCACTTGGCAGCGATATTGTTCTTGGAAGGGTCTTATCTTCCTTTGCGGTCGTCATATTTTTCAACGGAATCAAAAGCGTCTTGGCCATGCTCTCAATTTTTTCCTTTTCGAGCTGAAAGAACGTGTAACTGCCCATGCTCCCCAACGTGATGGTCCCGTGTGCCGTCTTCTCTCGCGGATTGAAGAGCGCAATGCGAGCGAGCGTCATGAGCGGCGGGCATTCGATGCAGGTCACGCAGCGCTCTAAGTGATCTTTGCCGATTTTCTTCTTTCGATTGAAGCGTTCGATCAGACCCGGCCACTGATCTGAACCAAAGGGCAGGAAGTACACGTACAGAACATTTCTCTTGAGAATATTGCTGCACGTCGTTTCAAACAGCTTGTCATGAATATTCTCTCCCAACAAATCCGATATGACCCACACTTCCTTAACGTCTTCTTCTGACTGCCGTTGTGCTTCCTCGGTGAGCCCTCCGTATGGAATGATCAACGGCGCCAGTTCTTCGGTTTCAAGGATCGCCTCCGTTAAGTCGAACACATCGCTTTTCTTTGCATTGCTCAGCTCATGATACAATTGCCGCAACACCTCCAATGACGGGTTCTTGGGATTCTGATAGGTAGAATTCTCAAGCATGGCAAGATATGCCTGTGAGACGTGAATTTTCTTGGCGAGCTGGCTTCGGGATAATCCGGCCTTCTCTCTCAGCGAAGTTAGGACGACGGCGAGTTTTGTTTTTTCTTTGCTTGGCATTCCCTATAGTACCATTCAAATCGATTGTCATGAATGAATTCGGGACGCTTTGTTCGTCGCCATCCCTGTTTTTTGAGTAGCAGTTGTGACGGTTCATTGCCAACACACACGCGGCCTGCCGCATACGTGAACCCCCGCTTTCGGATTTCATCAAGCAAGCAAAGAATGAGGATCGATCCGTACCCGCGCCGGCGTCGGTCTTCCTTGACAATGAGATGCCCCACTTCGCAATAGCCTGGCGGAAAATCCCATTCCTTGTACCCGATGGTGGCGAACCCGACCAACTCAGAATCAACCACCAAGACGAAGGCTTCCTCGGCACGGGAAATCCACTGGTCAAGGATGGAAGGAGTCAGTCGTTCGCCTTTCTCTTCGCCGATTCGTTCCAGTGTTCGAGCATCTTCCACGAAACTACATACAGCATCGATAAATCGCTTGTGAAATCTCAAAAGGGAAAACGGCGTGTCGGTGGTGCGGTTCATGATCGTATCTCAGTGTTGGTCCAATTGACCAATTTACAGATTTTAACGATGGAATGCAACCAGTAATTAATTCTAAATTGAATTTAAAATATTGGTTGCATTTTTAAACTGTAGGTTGTAAATTGTAAGTAATCCCTTACAATGTTTATTGTATGCGCGTACCTTTGAGGAAAGGAGCTATCATGAAATACTGGCTACATTTCGACCCGCAAGCCCAACATGGCGATCTGCGCCGGATCCAAATCCTCACCAGTAATGAACTTTCTCTGAATCATGATTTGCGCGGACCATTCAACACGACTGAAGATGCGGTGAAAATTGCAGAATCGCTGATGTGGGATGCCGTTACGAGAATGTTGGATCGGTTGCGCACCGAAAAGCCCAACACCTTTGCAAGATTCCCGTCGGCAGGGCAGATGGTAGATGATTAGAAGTGGGATTGATTAGCCGAATCGGCCTCCCGGTGCTCTCTGCCGATACGGTTCATAAGAATCTTCGTTTGGGGAGATGTAGAGATCAAGGATTGTGCCGCTGCTCTCAGCGAGTTTTCTCAAAGAAGCCGAGGGCTAAATATTCACGTTCGTTTCTTTCGCTCTTTTTCCCTTGTCATAAACACGCTCAGCAATAGTATTCTCCAGCATACTTGCTGCACCTCTCGTAGAAATTATTCGATTTTACCATGCTCTCACTTCTCTAGATTTGCAATCTGAAATTACTAAACCGAACAAGTTAATACGGAATTGGTCGCTGTTGTTCGTACCAGAATATCAAACCGAATCGCGTCAATCGGATTGAATGGATTGGGATGGTTCGGTATGGACACCAAATACATTTCCGTCTATATTTAGAGTATTTAGAGGTAGAAACTTACTTCTAAACCATCTTATGAAAACTTATCAGAAAAGATTCGTCCTCTTCGTCTCAATACTGATCGTTGTCGTAGCCTTCTTCGTATTCAAAAAGGTCTACCATAATCCCCCAGATCGAACGTACATACCGTTCAACGACGAGAATACCATCAAAGTCGAACATTTAATGGCCAAAGCTACCAATACAACATTGAGTTTGATAGGGCAAAGACCGTACAATGATTTTGTACAACATAAATCAAATAAAGAGTGCAGCGTGAATACCGATTGTAAAGCAATTTCATACGCTGATCGTTGTGTAATTGGTGGAACAACATACGATCCGGTGAATCTGAAAGCCGCAGAACAATTCTTTGCTGTGATGAAAGAAGATTCTGAATCATACATTGCCTATGGGAACAGTAGTTGTTTCGCTGAACCGTCATTTTATACACCGATAGGGTTACTCTGTTACAAGGGTGAGTGTACCAACATGTTACAAGACTTCGACTTTAGGGTAATCTTCCCCGCACCTTGCTTTCAAAACAAAGAGTGTATTGAAAAGTATCAAATGTTGAAATAAAAAGAACCTTTGTTGAACAATACGATTGAATGTCAACAAAGGCTCGTGAGTAGAAAAGATTCAAACCGTCATTCCTTCCTGGTTTGGACGGCTTTGTTCTGAGAGAGATCGTTTCTACACCTACTTCAGCAAGTTCATCCGTTTAACCTGCTTAAACGTGCCGGCAATCAATTCGTACAAATAAATCCCTGAAGGCAATTTGGAAGCCTCAAACGTGATAGTGTACGTTCCAGCTTCCCAGAATCTGTCTGCCACAACGGCGACTTCCTGGCCCATGATATTGTAGACCGTGAGTTTGACCTCTGAAGCTTCGGGTAGGTCAAAATGGAAGGTCGTGGTTGGATTGAATGGGTTTGGATGATTCTGGTACAGAGCGTAACTCTTCGGCAACTCCTGCTCTATTCCAGCCTTGCTAAGATTGCAGATCGTGACAATCTTGTCTGAACCGCTTACGGCTTGGCCGGTAAACATTTTTCCAACCACATCAACCTCCTTGTCACTACAACGGATTCCGCTTTCCTGTGTTCTGAAGTGGAGCACCAAGTCTTGATCGCCGTCACCATCAACATCCTCATTGTGCCCTTTGTTATGCGCTTCCTTCGCTTTTCCAGGACCGAATTCGACTGATAGTGGATTAACCGCTGATGCATTAAATCCAGGACTCGTTAATATCGCGACTGGAATAACGCCCTTGCTCTTCAAATTAATGCGATCAGGTCTGATATCAACTGCGATATAGTCCGGTATCGATAAATCAAGTTGACGCAACTCCTCAAGCGTCCATTCTAAAATTTGTTCACCACTCGAGGGACATGTTATATCATGAGCTCCATCGGGATAACTTGCATGGCTGCGAAAATTGTAGACAAGGCTTGACCAGTCGTCGAAACCATTGAACGGCTGGTCGCTTTTAATCCCATCGCCATTGACATCAGACTGTACTCGGACCGGATTAGGAAATCTGTCGTCTCCTTTATGCCAATCCACGGGGCCATTAGCCAGAATCCTGACACGCGGATTTGTTCCATCTTGCCAGAACGTGCTATCAGATCCGTCCTGAATGCCATCAATCTCAGAAAGACTTGTTTCGAGAAGTGGAGGTAATGGCACCCTCGAGTAGTCCAACCGTTTTCCATGTTCACCAGGAATCCATCTTCTCTGGAAATAGTAATTCATGATCGAAATATAGTTTGGTTTGAGGTTGATCATGTCTTCACCGCCATGACACAAACCCAGGTTATGTCCGAGTTCGTGCATGAATGTACCCGCTTGTTGTCTTATTGCCCAGACAATATTTTCAGGACTATTCAATGTAGGATCAATAACCACCACAAAATCATTTCCCCTATTCTCGGCTATGCCAGATAGACTGTTTACATCTTGACCTTTCTCATTCCTTGTTGTGAAGTCATGCGCAATAATACAGTAATGAAAGACGAGCTTTCTTGCTTTGATCTTCTTTGGTTCGTTTCGACGCTGATGATCGTCCATTCCGAACCACTTTTCTTTCAGAACATCGAAGTCCTCCCAGACTCGAATATCCTGAATATTACTCACCGCGTCCTCGGATAAAGGAATCTGTTCGTTGATTTCGATGTGCAAATTGATTCCTAAACCAGCATCAACAGGTGCTTGATTAAAAGCAGCCTCCACGATGGGTCCGAGGGTATCCAACGGTTTCTGACCCTGCACGTAGTCAACCTCGACAAAAATGTCCTTCCGATCGACAAGCGCACCCAGAGCCGGAAGATCGAGGTCAGTTATGCCGTCTCCATCAAAATCACCGCGAAGCTCCCAAGCATCCATGAGACCATCCTCGTCGCTGTCGTCGCAGGCGTCACCCTGGTCGTCATTATTGAAATCCTCCTGGCCAGGATTGGGTGTGGTTGGACAGTTATCTGTTGCATCACTCACGCCGTCACCATCAGTGTCGGTGAGAATGATTGCTGCGCCAAATTTCGCAACAAACATATCACTATTCGGAGTTCCGCTGGTGAGTTGGTCAGGACCGAGCGTGGCTGTGCCGCGGAAACTACCGGTTACAACGGCATTGCCTTGTGCGTCTGTCGAAACACCTTTTCCTTCAACAAAGATGCCTACTGGTTTGACGAGCACCAAACTACCGATGGCGCTGTATTCAGCGAGGAACAATAGACCCGTATGATCGACTTGAGTTGACCCGAATGTCGCTGGTCCAAAGAATGTTCCGGTGACAAAGATGTTGCCTGAACCGTCGGTTGCTACGCCGTAGCCGACATCAACTTGGCCTCCGAGAAAACTCCCGCCGGCGCGGTTTGACCAAAGCGCGTTGCCGTCGGGGTCATATTTCACCACGAAGATATCGTGGTCAGTTGTCCCGCCAGCGGCAGTAAGGGCGGATGTATTTCCGAAGGTTGCGGACGCATGGAACGATCCTGTGATGACGATATTTCGTTGGTTATCCGTTGCAACACCGAAACTGTAATCAGTATTCGGTCCACCTTCTTCTTTCTGCCAAGCAAGATTTCCGTTGGAATGGTACTTTGCAAGAAAGACATTGTTATTGATCATGCTGGTAATAACAACATCTCCGGCATTGTCCACGGCAATTCCTGCGGCGTTGACATTGGGAACCACTGCAGCGGTCGGTTGCGCCCACTCGATGGAACCTGTTGAACTGTATTTTGCTAAAAAGACTCTGGAAGAATTGCCGCTACCTCCACCCGTGATTGTTATGCCGTCGAACGTTGCGGAATCTTGATACCGTCCAACAACATAGGTGTTCCCAGAAGCATCGGCGGCAACGCCAATTCCGTTGCTGCTCGATGATCCGCTGGCGTTTTTCGCCCAGATCGCGTTCCCGTCGGGATCGTACTTGACGACGAACATGTCGCCGTCAGACGATCCACCGACAGCAGTAAGGGTAATACCATCAAACGTCACTGACCCCAAAAACAAACCAGTGACAACGATGTTGCTCGAACCGTCGGTCGTGACTCCAAGGCCTTGGCCCACAAAACTCGTGGATCCGCTTGCCCGTTTTACCCAGAGGAAATCTCCGGACGCGCTGTACTTCGCAACGAAGATATCCACTGCGCCGAATGCATTTAATGTTTGATTCCCGAATGTTGACGTTCCCTGGAAGGAACCAGTAACAACGACGTTGTTGTCGTGGTCGGTTGCTACTGCATAACCAAACGTACCATTCCCCGTAGTGCTGACACTCTGGCGTGCCCAGAGAAAATCCGGTGTCTGGGCATTTATATCTCCAAGCGTCGAGAGCAAGAACAGAATTCCGGCTATAATCAACGCTCGGCACAATGCAGGATCGCCATTATTCATGCCGTTCTCCTTAACCTGGATGATGTTTGAATTCTAACAACGTTGATTGACTCTTGTTGTCGATAGTTCTTGGTCCAACTCTTTCGAACTTCTTTCAAGAGAGAGTCATAAGATCATTTCCGCCGTCCAGCCACAAGAGCTATTTGAGTAACAAGAGCTTCTTTCGATCAACGAATCCGCCAGCGGTAAGCTCGTAGAGAAAAATGCCTGAAGGCAAGGCTCGTGCATCCCACGTTATGGTGTGGCTTCCTGGTTCAACTGATCCATCGACCAATACCGCGACCTTTTGTCCTACGAGATTATAGACCGTCAGAGCCGCTGTTGTTCGTATCGGAATATCAAACCAGATCGTTGTGATCGGATTGAATGGATTGGGATGGTTTTGATACAGACGGAACGCTGTCGGAACGAACGCTGTTGGCTCAACAGGCCCCGAATTTGCTTGTTTCGATAACGTTGCCTGATACGAAGTTGAGATCTCCGATGCCGTCAGCGCGGTATTATGTACCTTGACGAAGTCCATCGCTCCAGAATGCGGGGGGCCATCTGTTCCTGCCTCGTAGTTGCCGATGATCATCGGATAGCTTGCGCCAGCAATCGTCAGCGTCGTTGGAATTGTTCCTGTGACGGTTGTGCTTTGCGCTTGACCGTCCCAATACAGCTTGACCCGATCGGAATTTCCCAATGTTCCATCAAATACGAATGCAATGTAATGCCAATTTGCGTCTCGTGAAACCGACGCATACACGTTACTGTTTCCGCCGGTGTCCGTGAGATAGCCGGCGATATATATGTAGAGACGATTGTTGTTAAACCAATTGAGCAGGAACGACCGACCGCCGTTTTGCCATCTTCCAATCATCTGATCATGAGTGGTGCTGATTGTTTTTATCCACCCTTCAACGGTCAGCTTTTGCTGCCCGTCAATTTGCGTGGAAAGGTCGGTTACGAGGTAACCGGAACCATTGAAGGAATATGCTTCATCAGCAACTCCTCGATGATCCATGGTTGAAGACATATTGGATTCGGTCACCGAAGCGCTTGTGATTTCGTTCTTGCGTTTTTCGGTTGAACCCGCAGCTCCTGTCATTTTCCAATGCCCGATTACAGATGGAGGATCCCCGCCGCCACCTGATGGTGGCTCGGCACCACTTTCATAGGAACTGAGGATATCATCCGCGGTCAGTGCAATATTCTGGACTCGCACATAATCAACTTCGCCGGCGTGAGGCGGGCCAGACGTGCTTGCTTCGTAGTTTCCGATGATCAATGGATACGAAGCTCCGGCAGAAGTCAGCGTTGCGGGGATTGTTCCGGTTACGGTTGTTGTCTGCGGCTGACCATCAAAGTAGATCTTAATTCGGCCTGCGTTTGCTACAGTCCCATCATAGACGAATGCAAGATGATGCCAATTGGTATCACGATTTAGAGAAGCATGTGCATTGCTATTGACGCCTGTGTCAGTGCCGTTGTTAGCAATGTAAACATATAACCTGTGATCGCTGAACCAATTGAAGACAAACGATCGTCCGCCATTTTGCCATCTTCCGAGGATCTGATCGTGGCTCGTAGCCGTAGTTTTCACCCATGCCTCGACGGTCAGCTTTTGTAAACCGTCAAGTTGAGTTGCAAGATCGGTTTGCAGATACCCGCTGCCGTTGAAGAAGTAGGCTTCATTAGAGATTTGATGGTGGTCTGGCGCAGAAACGAGATTCATTTCAGTTGCGGGTATACTTGTTACTTCGTTCATACGTTTGGCTTCAGAGCCAAGAGCGCCACTCATGTTCCAAAGGCCAATAACAGCATTTGGTTCGGGAGCTGAAAGATCGGTCACGACTATGGAATCCAGCCGTGAATTTCCAACGACGTTTCCAAGATGAAATGCAATATACGAAGGAGCGCTACTCCGGCAGTTGAACTGATACGTGTGAACGGTGCGTACTCCTGTTATATCGTAACTGTGCCAGCCACCTTGTCCGATCCAATCAACCGTCGAAATCACGTCCAGGAAGGTGTTGAACGGTCCCATGCTTTCCGATTTGACGATGAAACTGACCCGGTAATTGTGTCCCTGGATCAGATCGATCTTCTGCTTGGCTCCGGTCCATGATCCAGTCACAGTGTTGTTGTACACGAGCAGGGATGATGAACCAGAAAGGGGCGATGATGTTGAAAACGACACGTCATGCGTTCCTGATTGTTCATCATCCATCATGATCCAGCCTCCGTACGTTCCATCCTGAACAAAAGGGCCGTTGAACTGAGAATCAGCGATCAAGCCGCTTGATGATTGCTGTGTTACCATGTACGAAACATCGACCGTATCGGCTCCGCCGTTTGAAGCCACAAACACATGATCCGTGTGGCTTTCGAGATATAGACCGGAAACGTTCACGGACACGTTGATAGTTGCATTGTTGGTGCCGTTCAATGGTGATAAGGTAATGCTGCCATTATGAGTGTTGGTCCATGAAAGGGCCCCTCCTCCAGCGTTCGAGATACTGAATGATCCAGAGAGGGTTCCTGATGATGCGCTCCCCAAATTCAATGTTGTCGGTGATACCGAGAGGATCGGATTGGAAGGCTGAGAAGAAAGATCGATGACCGAAATCGAATCCACTCTCACGTTCCCGACTACGGGCCCGAATTGGAGCGCGAACAGACTCGTTGCTGTGCTTCTGCAGTTGAACTGATAGGAATGCACGGTTCGAATATTGGTGACATTGTATGAAAACCATGCACCCTGTCCTTGCCAATCAACGAGCGATAACGCGTCAACGAAAGTTGAAAATGGACCTCCGTTATCTGATTTGACGACAAAAGAGACGCGATAGTCGTGGCCCTGGATCAAATCCACTTTCTGCTTGATTCCAGTCCAGTTGGTTGTGGCAACATCGTTGTACACCAACAACGACGAGCTTCCAGAAAGCGGAGATGATGTTGAAAACGACACGTCATGCGTCCCTGATTGTTCATCATCCATCATGATCCATCCGCTCGTTCCATTGGGATCGAACGGCCCGTTGCATTCGGGGTCTTTGATCAAATTTGCAACGAATGATGGAGTTGTTGCCGAAGATTCATTGGAATAATTTGAGACATGCGGAGAAGTTCCGTCCGAAATAGCATACGCGCGAATGCGATAGGTGTATGTCGTGCTTGGCGACAATCCGACTGAATCAACGAACGATGTCGCGCTCGCCACAGTTGACGCAATCTCCGAGAAACTTCCGCTGGAAGGCTTCCGTTCGATCTTGAACCCGTCTTCGAGCGAGGAATTGTCGCTCCATGACAAATTGATCTTTGAAGAAGCAAGAACAGAGGCTCCGAGGTTCGTTGGGACTGATAAAACCTTTCCCGGTGTCTCGTTTGATAGCGCGGAATTAACCGCGCCGCTTGCAACGTAAGACTTCACGCGAAAACGATACAATTCGTTACTTGGTGACCCGGCCGCGTACTGCGCGGATGTCGCATTGGCTGGAGCCGTGAATGATGACCAGTTCGGGCTTTGACCAAATTGGTATTCGATTTTGAATCCTTGCTCGTTATTCGAGTTATCTGCCCACATGATGGTTGCAGTTCCGCCGTTAAATACTGCTACGCAGTTTGACGGAGCTGCCGGCGGAGGAACAGCGACATATCGCAGTATACAGCGGTCCATTATGATTGAATGACCGCCTTGGTTGCGCGTCCATTCGTCGTGTTTGATGTTCACCTGAAACTGTCCGCCTTGAACGTAGTCAGCGTAGTAGAAATAGCTGGCAAAATCGGTAGCCGCGATGTCTTGAGCCGGACCGGCTACTTCCAGTTTTGGCCAATATCCGTTCACTTGCCATTCGGCTCGCGCAACAACCTCGAATTCAATACGTCCCATTTCGGGAAGGTTAAAATTCTCAAAGATGTACCAGTTATTGGTGCCGGCGAGCTTTCTCCCGCCAGAGACTTGATAGCCGGTTCCTTGCATCGATTCGGCTTCGAGAGTCAAGGGAAACGATGCGGGGTTGAGGCGTTCCTGAACTTCCGTTGTCGAACCGTTTTCAATCACAAACCCTATCGTCGTGGGGCCGTATCCAGACTTTTGAGCGGTGAATGTGTAGTTGCCAACTGCAAGCTCCTGCCCAATCAACGGAGTAAGTATTCCCGCTGCCGGCCACGACGATCCGTCTCGATAGAGCTGCGCGCCCGAAGGATCCGTCACCAGATTCAACAATCCGGTTTGTGTATCCGTAGGAAGCAGAATAGAAACTGTCGAATTCTGTGTACCGACGGTAAACTCGAACGGCGTATTCTCATACCCACTCAGTTCGGCATTCATCCAGTAGCGGAAACCTTCTTGCATTGGTTCCTGGAAGGAGGCAATACGAACAAGTCCTTCATTGAAGACCGTTGCACCGGATGGCGACGAATTTACAGTGATCATGTGTTTGCCAATGGGAATACCATTTAAGGTATAAGCAGTAATCACGTTATCGCAAGTTCCTTGCTGTCCGTTCCAGACAAGATAACCTTTTTGAAATGTCTGTTTTCTTCCACTTCCATAAGGAAATTCTTCACTCGTCGGCGTCCCCATGTTAATAGACCCGTTATGTTCCTTATACCAGCACCAGAATCCTTCCTTAACGAGGTAAGCGTTGTTTGCGTACGGAGGAGGAGATGGAGAGAGAATGATAGCTGTTTCACCATCGATACCATAATGGTCTTTCTGAAGATCCGGCTGCAAAAAACGCTGAATTTTTACAGCATGCCAATCAACGATCCAGGAGCCTCGGCCATCCTTGTCAAATGCCCAACCAAGCTTGGAGCCGTGACGATTATAGGCATCAATGAAAGCTTGATCTTGGGAACCATTTTGGACCAAATCTCGGTGTCTTGAACCTGTCTTTACGCCAAGCCAACCTAGGACTGTATAGCCCTCGATGACATTTGGTGTAGTTGGATCATCCCCAAATCCAGCAACAGAATATGTCCGATTTTGACTCGAACCGGAGACGGTTAAGGCATGAGTATGCTCGCCATGAGATCTGCTACGGTTCTGATCAACTACAGTTACAGTATTTGTAACAAAATTGATAGATTTCACAATTCCGACATGACCGTATGCACCACCACTGAAACAAATTACATTTCCTGGGACGGGCGGAAAAGCGCCTCCATTAATGCGACGTTCGAGGTTGCGTTCGTCGGCTTCATTCTGATTAAACCATGCATTTGCGTCCCCGCTCCAATCGTTAGCATGGTAGTAATACCGCTCAACAAACTCAACACACTGCCACTTACCTTTATTACCATTTCCAGCACACGCTCCATTCGATCTAGCAATCGTTTCAAACATTTCCCCGATCTTTTGCCCGTATTTTGTAAGGTTTTCTCCCGCATCGCAACCAGTACTAGTCTGACTGTGACTGATGTCGACACAAACGGAAAGCCAAGCCAAAACGGTCAGGAGAGACAAAAAGCATTGCTTCATGAGTTACCCCTTCTGCTACAGGTTCGACAGCTTACAAAAACTTCGGTGAATTAAAGATTGACCCATTCCCTTTTACTAAATCGTTGCATCACCTCCTTTACGGGATTGTGAAAGAAACTTCATTGAAGCAAGTACAAACAGTTGAGGCTATCGGTGTCTAAGTATACACGACTGAAACACTGAAACGTAGCCATAGTGTTGGACTGAAAGTCAATTTTCCAAAAAACGGAAAGAGTTAGCTACCTGAGAATCGATTGCAAATCCCAAATCCTCGACTGTCTCGTTAGAAGTATGGTAAAAGTTAGCATCTTGACCAATGTCCCACGCTGCAACTTTATGAAGTTGGGGACTATATTTAATAAATGTAGTCCAGTTAATAAAACATCCCTCACTCAATTCGCCCGATGAAGGCTCAATACTTACATCATATACACCCGCTTGAGCCGATTGATCCATCCTAGCAATGTTGCATTCAGAATGATACCGTTCCCTGATAAAGGAAGCTAGCTCGCTGTCTGAGTTTACGTTCTTCACTACTATTGCCCAGGGAATTCCAATGGATTTTTCGATATCAGTTTTCGCATTCTGGATGTTAGCAGAAATCTTTTTGCTGTACGTTCCATTGGGTAAAATATAGACAACATTTCCATCCTCAAGGGTTTCTACTGACACTATACGTTGCCCATCCTTATTCTGTCTTGGATAAGAAATTTCGATTCCCAGTTTCTCATTCCTATACGTCTTCCAACCACTCGTATCAACATTTGAAGTAATTACTTCGGGCTGGTTGGTGTTGGTGATTTCAACATTCTGATTCACCTTATCCCCACTCTCATCCTTCTTCACCGTCGCATTCACAATCAGTACCAACACCGCTATCCCTATCAAGGAAGCAGTGATGGTTCCTGTTTTCGACCCTTTCGGCTGATTCTGACTCGATTGTTGATTCTCCATAGTAATGATACTGCGATTATTTTATTGATGCTTCGTAAATGCGTCAACCCTCCTTTTTTTTGGCGTTATACAAACCATTCTCTACCAAAAACCAGCAATTGTCAAAGTGCGAACGTCCTTCGAGAAGTCAAAAGACAAGAAAGTCGTATCATGCTTCTTACCATTATAGACGTAATGAAAAACACGATTTCTAATCTTCTCGACTGTTTTGGAAAGATTTTTAGAAATTCTCCAAGGCCAAATTGCGGAATAAAAACGTTAGGAAGGAAATAGTCGGATGGATTTCATTCCCAGATGGATTGCATACGTAGGCGCGCAGAAAACAGCTTTTGAGCCACACGACATTTTAGCAATCCGGTTCGGTCGGTTACCAACCGGTAGAAATATACGATGCCCAAAAATAAGGATGATTGAACCTGGAGGAGGCAATCATTTTTTGTTGAACTTTTTGCAAGCAAGCATCAGCGGCGGGAGTGCGTTGTAATTCTTCATAGAACATCCGCATAAATTCAGCGGAAGCTTCGTCATCGACTTTCCAAAGCGTGGATACCACAGAGCTCGCGCCGGCGAAGAGAAACGCTCTGACCAAGCCAATCACTTCGCCGCCTGCCGAAATGCCACGTTGAAACCTCTTTTCAACCCCGGTTTCGCATCCACTTAACACAACCATTGCGTTCCGAAGGTTTAGATTGAAGACTTCGTGAACAAACAACTTGCCGTCATCTGAATTTGTTGGCGCCAATTGGATGGCGAACAACATCGGATCATGCGCTGAGGGAATTCCATGCGCAGCCAGATGAATTACGCTATACTTATTCGCAAGTTCGAACAAACTATCTTTCGTTGCAGTCTTCCCTATAAGCGTGAAAGCGTGACTACCGACTATATTCTTAATCGTTTTGACTTCTGCCTCTGCGAATGGAATTGACCCATCAGAATACGCCATAGCCAGCACTGTTTCGCGTGACGTTAACGCCTTTTGCGCAACAAGCAGTTTCATGACACTTGCTGAGGGGTAATTAACCACTGCGAAGCGTTCAGCTAAAAATCCTTGATTGACTACCAACATCTGAAATGGCAGATAGTGCAGAACGTCATCGGGCAAGATGATAAGTTTTTCCGTACCTGTCAGCAAGCCTGCAGCTTCGACCGAATCAAGCAACACGTGTCGAAGATGACTTGCCATAATACGCCAGGAAGTTTGTTTTAGACGCTCTTTCTGCATCTGTTCACGCAATTGATTCACATCATCGCGTAAGGTCTGCCGTGAATACGGAACTGCAAAAACCCTTAATTGATTCTGAGGCATTAATGCGCATATCAATAAACGTTCATCCAACACAACATATTGGAGCAAAAGCGAGTGGTTTGGTATGAGTGCCCAAACGTCTTCCGAACGAACTGTGGGAGCTGAGACAACAGAGCTTATGCGCGGATTGTTCAATTCAAGTTCAGAGAGAAACTTCGAATAGTCTCGGCTAGCAGATTCTAATTCTTTGGACAATTTTTCCGACGCAGGGCTACGAATTCCATTTGTTACCTTCGGCAGCCTTTCATCGAGTAGAGAGTTGAGGCGCGTGACATTTTCTCGAAGACTTCGTTCTTTTGCGATCAGTGTGCTATCAGGGTTATTTTTTCCAATAAATTCTCGTTGCGAAAGCAATCCCAAAAAAGCACGCGTCTTTGCCCTTTCTGCCAACTCAAAAACCTTTGGATATTGCTTTTGATCATAGGCTAGTGAGATCTGTTTTTCGGTTATTCTTCGAATTTGATCATAATAACTAGCGCGATTGTTCCCAACTCTTAGACCAATGGCTATTTGCTCGCATATCTCTGATGCTTGGATATATTCAGATTCTGCTTCTGAATACTCCTCTAAGTTTTTGTAGATGTCTCCTTTGCCTTCGTGGGTACTTGCCATAAGATCACGAGCACCAATTGCTTTAGCAGCTTGAAATACTTCTTCAAAGGCTTTGTTGGCTTGCGGGAACTCTTTTTTCAGTGCAAGAATACGTGCGAAAGCAAACTGGGCGTAGGCGGCAGTGCTAAGATTTCGTGCTTTTAGATCTACAATGAGCGACTCAATCTCGGCAGCAAATGAAGGTATCTTTTTCAGTTCAAGATAGCAATTTGTCAAAGAAATTAGAATTTCAGACATCTCATCAAACTGCTGCCTTTGTCTTGCGGTTAAAAGAGTTTCTTCATAGACCTTGATTGCATTGTCAAAATCATGCTGTGATTTGTAGTTCTGGGCTATGGCATTCTTTGCCAATATGACTAAATCATTTGCAGGTATTTCTTGTGCCTGCGAAAGGGCTTCCTGAGCCATCCTCAACCCTTCGTCACACTTGCCAATGAAAGTATTAGTTCGTGCAATTCTGATTTGACCCGCAATCTCATTTCGTTTTTGACCAGCTCTACGAAAAGCCTCAATCGATGCCTGCTCCAGCTTCAGAGCATCTTCATATCTATCCTGGTTAAGGTACATTGAGCCGATCCCAGATAAGGCAAGGGCTTCAAAATATGGATCATTTCTGGATCTTGCTAACTGGCTTGTCTGATCATAAAACTTTTGTGCATCTTCATATTGTCCTGCATTGCGACACAATTCCGCTAGCTTATAGTACGTGACATTTCGCTCTCTGTCCTCCATAAGAGTATCGGCTGACAGGAGTTTAAGGTACGTATCTTTCGCTTGAGAGATTTCCCCAAGTTTTTCTTGGGTCGTAGCAAGGTTTCCGGCAATATTGAGTCCGAGGCGCGAATTGTTATCCGCGTTTGCCAGCGATTGGGCCATTTGGTACTTCTCAATTGCCTCTTTAAAGTTTACGCGACGATCTTCAAGAGTACCCCAAACCATTAGAGCACGTGACTGCAATGATCGGTCACCCGTTTCCAGTGACAGAACATGTGCTTTCCTGATATCCTGTTCTGCTAATTCCATGTCTCCTATTTCTGCTCTTGCGAACGAACGGTATATCAGCGTAGAGACGCGGGCATCGATATGTTTCAACTCTTGCCAGGCTACATCTGCTCGATTGTAATAAGATATCGAATTCGTAAAATTTCCTCGCGCGATAAGCTGAAAAGCCGAGTCAGCTATTTGCTTGGCACGATGACCTTTGCGTGATAACCTAGACCAAGTATTTGCTTTTTTTGCAAAATCTGAAAAAGATGCTAAAAGTTTAAATTGACTATCAGCTCGGTCAAAATAACGGCTGTCAAAATACAACCTTCCGAGCGCAAGTTTGGCGATTGGCGCTTGAGAAGTTTTCAGCCGCCTTCCGAGACTGTCAGCCGAATTGCGATCGTTGGAGAGAGAATATACTCGAAGCAACAACACAAGGGCATCAGCATTTGTTGAATCCTTTGATACAATAGTTTCTAAAGTCTTTCGTGCACTTGCATAATCAAACTGGCGAATTTGCCGTTTGCTTTCTTTCAAAGAATCTTCACGTGAACATCCAAGGATAAGGGCGATCCCAACTATCAAGATTTTAGAAAAACTGTTTTTCACGTTTGAAAACATGGCGTACCCTTTCTAATTGGCGATCACTAGTTTTTTTGTTTCGGATTGGCCTTTTTGCTCTATTCCAATGTAGGCTTGCACTTGCCAGAAATATGTCTTGCCTCGACGCAACATCGGTATCCGAGAAGCTAGGAGCCGAAGCTCCGAGGTTTCAATTCGTGGTCGTTCTATTGGATTTTCCTCATCCCAGATCACTACAACATAACGCGTGGCATTTTCAAAAGCTCGCCATTCAAAATTGAATGATAAGTTATCGACCTGTTCTCCAGGTGCAACCAACTCAACAGTTCCTGATTGTGAGGGCGCTATTCTACTGCGTTCCCGTGAGATTGGTACTGTTTTGGTAAGCTGAATGATAGCTACAAAGATGATCATTACACCAATCACGGCAACGCTTATGTTCCGCCAGTGAGTCGAAGTAAAACGAGTATAGAACGGACGCCAACCCTGATGACTTTTTATGCCTCGAACCAATTCTGAACAGTAATTACAGGCCAGAATATGACGTTCGACAACATCAACCTTGTTTGATGGCAATATGCGATCGACATAATATGCAAGAACTTCCTCATCCGGGCATTCGTTCCCGTCTCGATACCGAGAAACTTGTTTGATTTTCCCAGCCTTTCCCAACTCTGAAATATTTTCAGCCGCTCTGAGCCGTCGTTGATTCCTTGCTGTCCGAACCGCATCAATATAGAATCTACATGTGTTACAGCCTAAGAGATGCTTTTCTAACTCCCGCATGTGGTCTTTGTTGGTAATGTGGTAGACAGCATCAATGGCATATTTTTCTAACAAATCAATCGATGGATGTTCCATGTTAGCCTCGCTGTCATAATGAAATCAGCGTAGATTGATAAATAATGTATTGCACTATATACGACGGTTGGCAATCGTTTTTTTTCTAAAAATCTTTTACAGATCAGCAAGATATGTTGGCAGTATTTTATGCACGAATTTCCCTATTATATAGTCAACATGTTTGATATTCTCCTTAAGGGTCTCTGCGATTTCTTGACGAGTCAAGCCTGAGAAAAAATGAAGTTCGATGATTTTCTTATCCTCGGGTTTGATTGCAGAATCATTCGTAAATCGGTCTCGAATAACTTCAAGAGTCTGTTCAATGCGAACCTGTTCATTAGTATCGAGTTGTCCTGTATCCTCTATTTGGTTTACATCTTCAACATGTATAACGTTCGGCTTTGACGCTCGAACTTGGTCGATCAAACAACGAGACGCTGTTGTGTATAGGTAACCCGCAAAGGCTTCAGATTTGGTTGGTTGGCCCATTTTTAGAGCAAAATATACTTTGAGAAATGTATTAGTGACACTCTCCTCTATAATGAATTCCGGATCGCGGAAATCCTGTTTGTCTATCTTTGACTTTACAAAAACCTTAAGACGATTTTCATATAAATCTCTAAGTGGTGCATATTTCCTATCGTTGCAAGCCTTTACTTCATCAACTAATATTCGTTCGGTATCCTTAGAAGAAGCCATGCGAAAATGTCTCCCGGTCAGCCACGATTAATTGATATTACATGAGTATCGGCTAAACATATTTCTGAGAAATTTAAATGAACCCTTTTCCTTGCTTTTGGCTCGTGGCCGTCGTATATTGGCGTAATGACTACGTTTATGAAAGGACGGTCACATGG
>Ga0187893_10003341_pt1 | contig 32756 bp, 28 predicted proteins | sample MA1701074metaG_FD_139574 | JGI IMG/M metagenome (GOLD analysis project Ga0187893, IMG submission 139574) | White microbial mat communities from a basaltic lava cave in the Kipuka Kanohina Cave System on the Island of Hawaii, USA - MA170107-4 metaG ...
CGCTCGCCGCCCTCGACGGTCGCGACGCTGTCGTAGTTGGCGACGGCCTGGCCGCCGGCCTTCTGGATCTCCTCGACGACCTGGTCGGCCGCGCTGTGTGCGCCCTTGCCGCTGCCGTCGCGAGCGCCGCCGAGGTCGTTCACCACGACCGAAGCACCTTCCTTCGCGAGGGCCAGCGCGTGACAGCGACCGAGACCGCCGCCCGCGCCGGTGACGAGGGCGACCTTGCCGGAGAGCAGTGCCATGGGGGGTCTCCTGGTGGAAAGGCGGCCAAGCTAGCTAAGAGAACAGGAGCGTGCGCAGGCGCGCGAAGCGCCGGAAGCCGAGCCGCTCGTACAGGCGCGCGGCCGGCTCGTTGCCCTCGATCACCGCGAGCTGCACGTGCGCGCTCCCGTTCGCGAACGCGCGGCGGCAGAGCTCCGACACGCCGGCCGCGGCGAGCCCGCGCCGACGGAGCGCCGGCCAGGTGAAGACGCCCTGGAGGAGCCAGCCGCGCGGGCTCCGAACGTCCGCGTAGCCCACGAAGCCGAGCGTGCCCTCGTGCTCCGCCACCACTGCGCGCCCCACGCGGCCGCGCACCCAGCGCCGGAAGCCGGCCGGATCGCTCTCCGACGGATCGGGCCGGTTCTCCTCGAGGAGGCTCTGGCGCGCGGCGTCCACGAGCAGGTCGAGGTCGGCGAGCGACGCGTCGCGCACGCGCAGCGCGGGCGACGGGGCGGCGAGGCGCGCGTGCCCCGGCTCGAGCGCGAAGCCGATCTCGATGCGGTCGAGCAGCACCCGCCGGCCCTGCGCCGCGAGCCAATCGCCGAGCGGCGCGACCACCTCTTCGGTGCTCTTCACCAGCCCGGAGCCGACGCGCACGAGATGCGGGAAGAACGCCTCGAGGACCTCGCGCTCGGCCGAGGCGTCGAACACCACGCTCGGCGCGATGCCCGCGAGCCCGGCGAGCTCGCGGCCGCGCCAGGCGCCGAGCACCTCGGGCCGCGCCGCCTCGACGGCCGCCGGCTCGCCGAGCCGCGCCACGAGGTCGGCGAGCGCGAGATTCAGGAGCGGCGCCCGGTCGAGATAGGCGAGCGCGGCGGACCGGTCGCGGTCGCGCAGCGTCCGGACGCGCAGGGCCGGGCTCGAGGTGGCGCGCTCCACGGTCGAAACTGCCAAGGGCCCACTCCTTCAGTCGATCACGGCGAGAACGGCGCCCTCCTCGACGTTCTCGCCTTCGCGCACGCGGATCTCGGCGAGGCGTCCTGCACACGGGGCCTCGACCGGGATCTCCATCTTCATGGACTCGAGGATCAGGATCACTTCCTCCGGAGCGACGCGATCCCCGACGGCCTTCTCGATCTTCCACACGTTCCCGGTGATCTGCGCCTCGATGGCCGTGGGCATCCGCTCCTCCCTCTCGCCGTTGGGCGACCGAGTGTAACGCGACTCCTGGTGTCGAGGTCGCACTGGCTATGCTCGCGCGATGCTCGAGACCCTGACGGACGGCTTCCGCCGCGCGCGCGAGCGACTGGCCGGCGTCACGACGCTCTCGGAAGCGAACCTCGACGAGGCCCTCGCCGACGTCCGGCGCTCGCTGCTCGAGGCCGACGTCGACTACGGCGTGATGAGGGACTTCCTCGAGCGCGTGCGCGAGAAGAGCCTCGGCACGCGCGTCGAGACGAAGGTGAAGGACGCCGCCGGCCGCGTGCACCGGGTGACGCCCGGCCAGCACTTCGTGGCGACCTGCGAGGCCGAGCTCGCGGCGCTCATGGGCCCGGTGGACGCGACCCTCGCGGCGCGGGACGGCGTGACCTCGGTGCTCCTCCTCGGGCTCCAGGGCGTGGGCAAGACCACCGTCGCGGGGAAGCTCGCGCGCCGGCTCCAGAAGCAGGGGCGCCGCCCGCTGCTCGTCGCGGCCGACGTCCAGCGCCCGGCGGCGGTGGAGCAGCTCCAGCGGCTCGGCGCCTCGCTCGAGGTGCCCGTCCACATCGGAGACCCGGGCGAGACGCCGCCCAGCCTGTGCCGGCGCGCGCGGGAGCGCGCCCGCCAGGAGGGCTTCGACGCGATCGTCTACGACAGTGCGGGCCGCCTCGCGATCGACGCCGAGCTGATGGCGGAGCTCGAGGCGGTCGCCGCCGCGGTCGAGCCGGCCAACACGCTCCTCGTCTGCGACGCGCTGATGGGGCGCGACGCCGTGAACGTGGCGCGCGGCTTCGCGGAGCGCCTCGCCCTCGACGGCGTGATCCTCACGAAGCTCGACGGCGACGCGCGCGGCGGCGCGGCGCTCGCCGTGAAGGCCGTGACCGGCGTCCCGATCCGCTTCGTGGGCACGGGCGAAACCCTCGACCGGCTCGAGGAGTTCCGTCCCGAAGGGCTCACCTCGCGCATCCTCGGCATGGGCGACGTGGTCGGGCTCGTCCGCGACTTCGAGGAGGTCGTGGACGCGAAGCAGGCAGAGGCCGACGCCGAGCGCATGCTCCGGGGCCGCTTCGGCATGGAGGACCTGCTGAGCCAGCTCAAGAACCTCCAGAAGCTCGGGCCGCTGCGCGACGTGCTCGCGAAGCTCCCCGGCGTGGGCGACTTCGCCGGGCAGGTGGACGAGCGCGAGCTCGTGAAGACGCAGGCGATGATCCAGTCGATGACGCCCCGGGAGCGCGAGCGGCCCGAGCAGATCGACAAGAGCCGCGCCGCGCGGATCGCGCTCGGGAGCGGCCGGAGCCCGCGCGAGGTGCACGAGCTCGTCGCGCGCTTCCGGCAGATGCGCGAGCTCATGGGCGCGCTCGGCGGTGGCGGCGGCGGCCTGCTCGGGCGAATCCCGGGAATGGGACGGCTCGCCGGCGCCGGCGTCCCGGCGGGCTTCGACCCCGCCGCGCTCCTCGGCGGCGGCGGGAACCGCAAGCTCCGGCGTCAAAGCGAGGCGCGCCAGAAGAGCGACTCCAAGAAGAAGCGCAAGCAGGCCAAGGCGGCGCGCCGGAAGAGCCGCCGGCGCTGAATCTCGGCTGGCGAGCGCGAGCACGACCCCTACACTGCGCGGGCTCCCGGACTTCCCCCGCCTTCAGCCGAAACTCGGACTTCCCGATGGGTGAGCGGATGCGTGTGCGGTCGTCAGTGCGGCGTGGCCCCGCCGTCAGACTCTCTCTTCTTCTCGCCTGCAGCGCCGTTGCCGGTCCGGCCGCCGCGGATCTCCCGGGCGAGGTGCTCGCGCCGCTCGCGGGCGCCACCAGCCCCACCAGCCTCGAGCCCGGTGTCGCGCCGCTCCCGCACGAGCCCGCGCCCGCACGGCAGCCGTCGCTCGCGCCCGCACCCGCCCCGCCGCGGCGCTCGCTGGCCTCGCGCCAGCCCGACTTCCCGAAGTCGCCGGCGCTCGTGCCGCGCGTCGAGTTCTGGAAGCGCATCTACAGCGAGGTCGACACGGGAGGCGGACTGCTCCACGACGCCGCCGACCTCGCGGTGGTCTACGAGGCGGTGCGCCTGCCGGGCGCCGGCTCGCGGGTCGGTCAGGAGCGCTTTCTCCGCCAGCGCCGCGAGCACTACCAGGCCATCCTGCGCCGGCTGGCCGCCGGCAAGCGGAGCGGCCTCGACAGCGAGGAGCGGCGCGTGCTCTCGCTGTTCCCGCCCGACGTCTCGGACGGGACGCTCCGCGCCGCCGCCGGCCGCGTGCGTTTCCAGCTCGGCCAGGCGGACAAGTTCCGCGCCGGGCTGATCCGCCAGGGTCGCTGGGAGAACTACATGCGCGGCGTGTTCGCCGAGCGCGGTCTGCCGGTGGAGCTGGCCTCGCTGCCGCACGTCGAGTCGTCGTTCAACCCGGCGGCGCGCTCGCACGTCGGCGCCTCCGGCCTCTGGCAGTTCACGCGTTCGACCGGGCGCCTCTACATGCGCGTCGATCACCTGATCGACGAGCGGAACGATCCCTGGATCGCGACGGTTGGCGCCGCGCGGCTCCTGCGCTCGAACTACGAGCGGACGCGCTCGTGGCCGCTCGCGCTCACCGGCTACAACCACGGCGTCGGCGGAATGGAGCGCGCCGCGCGCCAGCTCGGCACGCGCGACATGGCGACCATCATCGAGCGCTACCAGGGCCGCGCCTTCGGCTTCGCCTCGAAGAACTTCTACACGTCGTTCCTGGCCGCGCTCGAGGTCGAGGAGAACGCGGGGCGCTACTTCGGCCCGCTCGCCCGGGAGGCCCCGGAGAACCCGGAGATCGTGACGCTCGACGGCTACTACCGGCCGAATTCCCTCGCCGCGGCGTTCGGCGTCTCCCTCGAGTCGCTCCGCGCCGCGAACCTGGCGCTCATGGACGGCATCTGGAAGGGCCAGCGCTTCATCCCGAAGGGATACGCGCTGCGCGTGCCGCGGAACCCGCTGCGCCCCGCCCCCGAGCTCGTGCTGGCCTCGATCCCGACGGGCGAGCGCCACGTCGAGCAGGTGCGCGAGGCCGAGTACCGCGTCCGGCGGGGCGACACGCTCTCGCGCATCGCCGCCCGCTTCGGCGTCCGCACCAAGGACCTGATGGCCGCGAACGGCATCCGGAGCGCGAACCGCATCCGCGTCGGACAGCGCCTCGAGATCCCGGGGAGCGGGCGGGTCGTCGCGGCGGTGCCCGCGCCGGAGCCGGCGGTGCGCGAGACGCGGACGGTCTCGACCTCGGGCGGCGGCGACGTCCATCGCGTCCGGTCTGGCGACACGCTCGGCAGGATCGCGCGTCGCTACGGCGTCTCCGAGCGCCAGCTCGCGGAGCACAACGGCATCACGAACCGGCGCATCGTGAAGGTCGGGCAGAAGCTCTCGATTCCGGGTGGGACCGCCGCCGCGGCGAGCGACGGCGACGGAGACTCCACGCGCGGCAACGTCTACACCGTGCGCCGCGGCGACACGCTCGACAGCATCGCGCGACGCCACGGCACCACGCCGAAGTCGATCGCCGCGCTGAACGGCCTCCGGAGCGCAAACCGCATCAAGGCCGGCCAGCGACTGGTGCTGCCCGCGCCGTAGGCCGCGTGTGAAGGCATGCGCCCGGCGACTCGGGTGGCTCGGCGCGGCCCTCGTGCTGATGGCCGGCTACCAGGCGCTCGCGCACAGGCCCTTCGTCGGCCGCTTCTTCGCCCTGGACGATTTCTGGATCCTCACCGACGCCGATCGGGCGCACGGGCTCCTGGGCCTCTTCCTGCCCAGCAACGGCTGGCTCCAGTACCGGCCGCTCACCACCGTCGGCTACTTCGCCGCGCAGCGGGCGCTCTTCGGCCTCGAGCCGGGCGGTTGGCAGGTCGTCCATCTCGCCGGGCAGGCCACGAACGGGGTGCTCGTGTGGGCCGTCGCGCGCCGCCTGCTCCGGAGCGAGACCGGCGCCCTCGCCTGCGCGCTCGTGTATGCCGCCGCGCCCGGTCACACGCTCGCCGCGCGCTGGCTCGCCCTCGAGACGGTGACGGGCGTCGTGACGGTGGTGCTGGCGGCCCTCTGGCTCTGGCTCCACCTGCCGCCGCGCGCCCGCGCGCCGGTGCTGGCCCCCGTCACGCTCGTCGCACTGCTCGCCGGCGAGCTGTCGGTCACGCTGGCGCCCGCGCTCACGCTGCTGTTCCTGCTGCTCGAGCCGGCGGAGACGCGCCGACGCTCGCGGCCCGCGCTCGCGGCGGTCTGGGCGCTCCTCCTCGCGGCCGCGGGCGCGAAGCTCGTGTGGGGGCGCGTCGTCTTCCCGCGCGTGGATCCACAGGGGGCGGACGTGTTCTGGCGTCACTACGCGCTGAACCTCGATCCGTGGGTCGCGCTCGACTCGCTCGGCCGCTACGTGCGCGCGGCGTCCCCCCCGCTCGCCGCGCTCCCGGAAGGCGAGGCGACCGCGCGGCTCTTCGGCGCCACCGCCGTTGCGCTCGCGCTCGCGCTGATCGCGACGGTCCTGCTGCGACCGGCGGCCGGCCGGGCGCTTCGCGTCACCGCCTTCGGGCTCGGCGTCCTCGTCACCGGGGTCGGGCCCGTGCTGCTGATGCCTCAGCACTTCACATCGGGCTACGTGGGCCTCGCGGCCTTCGGCATGGCGCTCGCCGTGACGGCGCCGCTCACGGCGCTCCCGGGGCGCGCGGGCCTCGTGGCTCCGCTGGTCGCGAGCCTCCTCGTCGCGACGGTGCAGCTGCGTCTCGTGCTGCCACGCACGCTCTACGCCCCCGAGCTCCGCCTGATCGACGACACCGCGCGCGGCACCGCCGGCTGGCTGCGCGCGATCGACGCGGCGAGCGCCGGGCGGCCCGAGCTCCGGGAGGTCGTGATGCCCGAGAACTGGGCGACCCACCTCGCCTTCGGGCGCGGGGAGGCGCATCGCATCTTCCTGTGCGCGAGCTTCGGCGTGCGCCTCGTTCCCGATCCGCGCGCCGAGCCGCCCGAGCCCTGGCGCGCGGTCTTGCTCGCGCCGGTGATCCGCGGCCGCGCGCCGACGCCGATCCGGCCCTGCCCGGCCGCTCAGCCGGGGTGAGCGGGCGCGCCTCCCCCCGCCAGCGCCTTCGGCGCCCACCACGCCGCTCGGCCGAGCAGCCTCATCGCGGCGGGGACGAGCAGCGCGCGCACGAGCGTCACGTCGAGCACGATGGCCGAGGCGATCCCGACGCCGATCTCCTTCACGAAGATCAGCTCGCCGAGCGTGAAGGCGCCGATCACGACGAGCAGGATCAGCGCGGCGCTCGTGATCACGCGGCCGCTCCAGGCGGTGCCCTCGCGGATGCTGCGGCGCACGTCGCCGTCCTTCGCGTACTCCTCCTGGATGCGCGCCAGCAGGAAGACCTCGTAGTCCATCGAGAGGCCGAACACGATCGCCGCCATCACGACGGGGATCGTCGCCTCGATCCCGCCGGGCGGCTCGAAGTCGAGGAGCCCGGCGAGGTGGCCGTCCTGGAAGACGAGCACGAGCACGCCGAAGCTCGCGACGAGCGAGAGCAGGTTCACGAGCGCGGCCTTGATCGGCAGCAGCACCGAGCGGAACGCCAGGAAGAGCACGACGACGTTCCAGAGGATCACGAGCCCCGCCACGAGCAAGCCGTAGCGGCTCAGCGTGCTGCGGACGTCCACGAGGAGCGCGGTCGGGCCGCCGACCTCCACCTCGAGCCCGGGGTGCTCGAGCGCACGCACCTCGTTCACGGTCGCCGCGGCCTCGGCCGAGCGCCAGCCGTGCGCGCCCTGCGCGTTCACGAGCGCGAGGTCCTCGTGGACGGTGCGGTCGAGCTCGAGCTTCCCCGCGATGTCCGCACTCTCGCGCCCGCGCGCGGGGTCGAGCGTGGCGAGCGGAGTCCGCACCTCCTGCACGCCGGGCACACGCGCGAGCTCGGCGAGCCAGGTCTGGACGGTGCGGATCGCGTCCGGCGCGAGTACCGGCCCCTCGGTCTCGACCGAGATCTGCACGTTCGAAGCGCCGCTCGGATCGAAATGGCGGGGATCGCTGACGCGCTCCTCGACGCGGCGCACCTCGGTGCCGGGCGGGAAGGTGCGCGCATCGGGCAGCACGGCCTGCATGCGGAGCGCCGGCCAGGTGATGAAGGCGAGCATCGCGACGCTGGCCGCGAGGGTGAGCCACGGGCGCCGCATGCTGAGCTCGGCGAGCGTCGCCCACAGCCGGCTCGGGCCCGCGCGCTCGCCCGCGCTCCGGAGCGCGAGCCGGTCCACGTTCGGGCCGAGCCAGGCGAGGAGCGCGGGCAGCAGCAGGAGCGCGCCCACCAGCGCGCTCAGCACGGCGAGGCAGCCGCCGAGCGCGAGGCTCGTCACGAGCGGCACCGGGACGAGGAAGAGGGCCGCGATGCTGACCAGCACGGTGAAGCCGGAGATGCGCACCGCGCGTCCGGCGGTGAGCATCGTCGCGGCCACCGCGTCGTTCACGCTCGCCTGGCGCGGCAGCTCCTCGCGGAAGCGCTGGACGACGAGCAGCGCATAGTCGAGCGAGAGGCCGAGCGAGAGGAAGCTCCCGACCGAGAGCGAGAAGATCGAGACCTCGGCGAACTGGGCAACCACGCGCGTGAGCGCCGTCGAGAGTGCGAGCGCGAAGGCGCCGATCGCGATCGGGAGCAGTGCCGCGACCACGCCGCGGAAGAACCAGAGCGTGAGGCCGAGTGCGATCGGCAGCGCCATCAGCTCGGACTGGCGGACGTCCCGCTCCGCGATCCGCTGCGCGAGCACCGAGGCGGGAATCGGGCCGCCGAGCTCGACGCCCGGGAAGCGCTCGCGGAGCTCGGGTTCGAGGCGCGCGTAGGTCGCCACCCGCTCCGCCTGGGAGCCGGCTAGGTAGGCGAGCACGAGGGTCTCGCGGCCGTCGTGCGAGACGAGCGAGTCGAGCCCGGTGTCGTAGTGCGAGGTGACGCCCAGCACCCCCTCGTCCTCGAAGAGCGGCTCGAGGCCTTCGACCACGAGGCCGGCGAACTCCGGATCGCGCACGTCGCCGCCGTCCTCGGTGCGGAGGAGCGCCACGAGGTCGGGCGAGCCCACGCCGAGCCGGGTCGCGAGGCGCCGCGCCACGCGATCGGACTCGCTCCCTGGCACGTCGAGCCCGGAGGCCACCAGGTCCTGCGGCGCCGCGGCGCCGTAGAGACCCGAGACGGCCGCGATCACGAGGAAGACGAGCGCCGCAGCGCCCGGCCGGCGGCTCACCCACTGCCCGAGCGCATCGAACCCGTACCGACGGAGCGACGGAGACGCGCGCAGAGAGGGGCTCCTCGGGCGGAGAGCTTCCCCGCGACGCGCGCCGCGTCAACTGCCCTGGAGGATCGCCTCGTCCGGCAGGCGGAGCGCCGTGAGCGGGCCGCCGTACGCGGCGCCCGTGTCGATGCCGATGCTGAAGGGCTCGTTCCAGCGCACGGCGAAGTCGCGGCTCGGCGTGTGGCCGTAGACCACCGTCACGCCGAGGTTGTGCGGCAGGTCGTGGGTGGTGCGGTTCCAGAGCAGGTCCTCGGGGCGCGAGACGCGGAGCGCGTAGCCGAGGTCGCCGCTCTGAAGCCCGCGCGGCCCGAGCCCGGCGTGGACGAAGAGGTAGTCGCCCTCGTGGTGGAAGAGCCGGAGCCCCCGGAAGAACTCGACGTGCGCCGGCGGCAGGTCGAAGTCCTTGCGCCGCTCGGAGCGTTCCCCGAAGAAGCCATAGCTCGCGAGCGTTCGGTCGCCGCCGTTCAGCAGGAAGGCGTCGCCGCCGAAGTAGGCGGCGCCCTTCCAGCCGAGGAAGTCGAGGAACATCGACTCGTGGTTCCCGAGCAGGAACACGCAGTCCACGCGGCGGCGGAGCTCGAGGAGCCGGCTCACCACGGCCGCCGAGTCGGGTCCGCGGTCCACGTAGTCGCCCAGGAACACGAGGCGGTCGCCCCGCTGGAGCGGAAGGCCGTCGAGGAGCCGTTCGAGCTTGCCGAGCTCGCCGTGGATGTCGCCGATCGCGTAGAGCACGCCCTACCTCATCGGCCGCCCGGCGAGCTGGCCGCAGGCCGCGTCGATGTCGCTCCCACGGCTCTTCCGGAGCGTCGCCACGAGCCCGCCCTTCACGAGCTCGCCCATGAACGCGCTCGCGACCTCCGGCGCGGGCGCGCGGTAGGGCGCGCCTGCGTGCGGGTTCATCGGGATCAGGTTCACCTTGGCCGGGATGCCGTGCAGCAGCCCGACCAGGCGCCGGGCGTCGGCGACGGCGTCGTTCACGCCCGCCATCAGCGTGTACTCGACGAACACGGGGTGGCGCCGCGAGAGCTGCGGGATGCGGCGGAGCGCGCCCAGGAGGTCCGCGAGCGGGAAGCGCTTGTTGAGCGGCACCAGCTCGTCGCGGAGCGCGTCGGTGGTGGCGTGGAGCGAGACGGCGAGGTTCACGGGCACCGCCGCGAGCAGGTCGGCGATGCGCGGCACCACGCCCGCGGTCGAGACCGTGACGCGGCGAGGCGCGAAGCCGAAGCCCTTCGCGTGCTGGAGCGTGCGCACGGCCTCGATCACCGCGCGCAGGTTGAGCAGCGGCTCGCCCATGCCCATGAACACCACGTTCGTGATGCGGCGCTCCGGCGCGAGCTCGCGCATCCGCACGAGCTGATCGACGATCTCGGCCGTCGTCAGGTTGCGCGTGAGCCCGAGCGTGCCCGTCGCGCAGAACGAGCAGGCGAGCGGGCAGCCGACCTGCGTCGAGACGCAGAGCGTGGTGCGCTCCTCCTCGGGGATCACCACCGCCTCGAGGACCGCGCCGTCGCGAGCGGCGAGCGTCGCCTTCAGCGTCCCGTCCGAGGAGCGGGCGACCGACGTCACCTCGAGCGCGCGCGTCTCGAAGCGCGCCGCGAGGCCCTCGCGCAGGGCGTGCGGCAGGTCCGTCCAGGCGCTCGGGTCCTCGACGCCGCGCGCGTAGAGCCACTGCGCGACCTGGTCGGCGCGAAAGGCCGGGAACCCGTCCGCCGCGAAGCGCTCCCGCAGCGCGCCCGGCGAGAAGTCCTTCAGGTTCGGCCGCGGGGCCGGCGCCGCGGCGCTCACGCAGCGCTCCGCCGCCGGTAGTGGAAGAAGTGGAGGCTCCGCCCCTCTGCGCGCCACATCTCCTCGTAGGCGGTGCGGAGCCGGCCCGGCACCTCGCTCACGAACGGGCTCGCGAGCGCGTTCTCGAGGAGCGGCTCCGCCTCGAGCACGGCCTCGATCTGCGCGGCGTACTCCGCGTGGTCGGTGGCGGCGTGGAGCGAGCCGCCCGGCACGAGCCGGCGCGCGAGCGCGGCCACGAAGCCCGGCTGGAGCAGGCGGCGGCGCTGGTGGCGCTTCTTCGGCCACGGATCCGGGAAGTTGATCCAGCACGTCTCGACGCTCGCGTCGTCGAGCGCGTCGCGCACGAGCTCCTCGGCGCGGGCCTCGAGCAGCCGGAGGTTCCGCTCCTCCGTCTTTGCCACGCGCCGCGCGAGCTTCAGCACGCGCCGGTGCGAGACGTCCACTCCGACGTGCGCGACGCCCGGCGCGGCCGCCGCGAGGGCGCGCAGGTACTCGCCGCGGCCGAAGCCGAGCTCGACCACGAGGCAGAGCGGCCCGGGCACGTCGGGCGCGAAGAGCGCCGCCCAGCCCTTGGCGCGCACGTCGGCGAGCGTGACCCGGAGGTCCGGCCCCGGGATGTCCGTGTTGAGCGCGCGAGACACGCCGCAGGGTAACCGGCGGCGCCGGCCCCCGTCACGGCACGGGCAGGAACCGGAGCCAGTCGCGCAGACCGCCGAAGCGGGGGAGCCGCGGCGCGACGCCGAGCGCCACACCGGCGTCGGGATCGACGCCCGCGCGGCGGAGCGCCTCGGCGATCGCCTCGAGCGGGCCGCCGAGCGCGTCGACGAGGCCGCGCGCGAGCGCCGCGCTCCCGCTGAAGACGCGGCCGCCGGCGGCCTCGAGCACGCGCTCGGCCGGGAGCGCGCGACCCTCCGCGACGCGCGCGACGAAGCGCTCGTACGCCGACTCCATGCCCTCGCGCACGACCTTGCGCTCCTCGGGCGAGAAGCCGCGCGCGTCCGTGAACATCCCGGCGCGAGCCCCGCGCTCGACGCCGTCGCGCCCCACGCCGAGCCGCTCGTAGAGCCCGGAGAGGTCGAGCTTGCCACCGACGACACCGATCGATCCGGTGAGGGTCGCGGCCTCGGCGACGATCGCCTGCGCCGCGGCGGCGACGTAGTAGCCGCCCGAGGCCGCCGTGTCGCCGAGCGAAGCCACCACGGGCTTCTTTCGCCCGAGCTGCTGGAGCGCGCGCCAGAGGAGGTCCGAGGCGACCACCTCGCCGCCCGGCGAGTCGATCCGCAGCACGACCGCCGAGACGCGCTCGTCCTCCGCGAGCCGATCGAGGAGGCGCCGGTACGTGTCCACGGCGACGCCACGGTGCCCGCGGCCGCGCACGATGGCGCCGCGCGCCACCACGTACACGAGGGCGGGGAGCTCGCGCGCGAGCGGCGCCCAGCCCGGGTCGGCGGCGCGGAGCGCCAGGTAGAGGCGCGCGTCCACGAGCGGCAGCGGGTCGCGACCCGCGAGTGCCGGCGCGAGCTCGCGGAGCTGGTCGGGCACCTCGTCGGGATAGCGGCACGCGTCGATCAGGCCGGCATCGCGCGCGGCTGGCGCCGTGAAGGGCCCGGCCTCGACGCACGCGCGCACGGCCTCGGGTGCGAGGCGGCGCCCCTCGGCGATCCCCTGCACCAGCGCTTCGAAGTGGTCGTCGAGGAGCGCCTCGAGCTGCGCGCGCTGCTCGGGCGAGAGCGAGCTCCGGGTCAGCATCTCGCCCGCGCTCTTGAAGGCGCCGACGCGCACCACCTCGGGCGCGACGCCGAGCTTGTCGAGGAGCTCGCGCAGGAAGACGCCCTCGTAGCGGAGCCCCACGAGGAGGACGCTCCCGCTCTCGGGCACGAGGAGCCGCGTCGCCGCGCTCGCGGCGAGGAGCTCCTCGGAGGACAGGCTCTCCGCCCAGACCAGGACCGGCTTCTCGCGGGCCGCTTCCGCCAGCGCGCGCCGCAGCGAGAGGGCGCGCGCGAGCCCGCCCGGCGGGCCCTCGAGCCGCACCGCGAGCGCGGCGACGTCGGGATCGCGCGCGGCGCGGCGCAGGACGAGGAGCGTCTCGAGGAGCGAGAGCGCGGGCTCCGCGCCGCCGAAGAAGGCCGGGGGCGCGAGCTCGGGGAGCGGGCTCGCGAGCCGCAGGCGCAGCACGACCGGGGCGCGCCGCAGCGCGATCCTCGCCACACCGAGCCGCGCAGCGCGCCCAGCGTTCGAGACGACGCGCCCGAGGAGGCTCATCGGATCCGGCTGCGCCGGTGGTTCAGGTAATCCACGGTGAGGAAGCTACCGAGCTGCTTCGGCGAGGTGAAGAACGCGCGCCCGCGATTGATCTCGGTCATGCGCTCGACGAAGCCCACCAGCTCGGGCGAGTCGTCGAGCATGAAGGTGTTGATCGTGATGCCGCGGCGCGTGATGCGGCGCACGGTGCGGAGCGTCTCGGCGACGGCGTGCGGCGAGACCCCGCCGAAGCCCATCGGCCACTCGACGCGCAGCTCCTTGCCCTGGAAGTACGCGGTGGGCTGGCCGTCGGTCACGACGAGCACCTGCGGGCTCGGGCTCGGGTGCTGCTCGATCAGACGCTCGGCGACGAGGAGCCCCTCCTGGAGGTTCGTGAAGGGGTCGCCCATGTCCCAGGTCGCGAGCGGCAGCTCCCGCACCTCGAGCTGGCGCGCGCGCGTCGAGAAGCCGACCACGAAGAAGTGGTCGCGCGGATAGCGCGTGCGGATCAGGTGGTCGAGCGCGAGCGCCACGCGTTTCGCCGCGGGGAAGCGGCCGGCCCACGACATCGACCAGCTCATGTCGAGGAGCAGCACGGTGGTGGTCTGCGTCGAGAAGTCGCACGCGTAGACCTCGAGGTCGTCCTGCTCGAGCGCGAGAGGCGGCCGCGTGGGCTCGCCCTGCGCGGCCCGCCGGGTCATCGCGTTCATCAACGTGCGCACGACGTGGAGGTCGAGCGCATCGCCGAACTCCCAGGGCCGGGTCTCGTCGGGGCGCCGTGTGCCCACGCCGTACGACACGGTCTCGTGGCTACCCGGCCGGCCCTTGCGGAGCTGCGAGTACACGGCGGCGAGGGCCTGCGCGCCGATCCGCCGGATCGCCCGCGGCGTGAGCTCGAGCCCCTGCTCGCCCGGGCGCAGGAAGCCTGCCTCGCGCAGGTCGCGCTCGAGGTTGCGCAGCAGGATCAGCGACTGCGCGCCCTGCTCCGAGAGCAGCTCGCGGAGCTCGTCGAGCGAGATCTCCTCGAAGTCGCCCGCGGCCAGCGCCTTCGCCATGCGCTCGAGCGCCTCGACCTGCTCGCGCACCTGCTGGGCGGTCTCGTAGTCGGCGCTCTCGCGCCCGCGGAACTTCGAGCCGTGCTGCCGCAGGAACTCCTCGAGCTGGCGCAAGCGGTCGAGCTCGCGGAGCAGCTCCTGGAACTCGTCGCCGGCCTCCTCGTCCTCGAAGGCGTGATCGCGGAACGCCTCGATCGCGTCGGCGAGGGAGGTTCGCTCGCGATGGCGGCGCTCGAGGAACTGGTTCAGCGCCGCCGACTCGAGCCCGTGCGCCGCGCGCTGCGCGCGCTCCTCGCGGTCGAGGATCTCGTCGAGCCGGCGGGCGAGCTCCTCCGTGGCGCGGTCCATGCGGTACTTCTGCATCAGCTCGCGGGCCTGTGCGCGGAGCTCCTGGATCAGCTCCTCGACGCCCATCACACGGAAGTTCATGCCGGCGAGCGGGAAGCCCCCGCGCTGCATCCATTCGAGCGCTTCTTCGACGGAGAGCCCCTCCATCAGGAGCTCCGAGAGCGCGTCGAGCGCGCGCTTCGGATCGAGCGTGAACTCCTGCTGCGTGCCGTCCCAGCGGCTGTAGCGCCAGACCTTCACGTGCGCCCGTAGCGCGCGCCGCGCTCGGTCTCGCCCTTGTTGAGGCGGTTCTGCAGGTGCAGGCCCTCGAGCAGGAACTCGATCGCCGAGGCCAGGCGCTCCGCGCTGTCGCCGCCGGCCAGCTGGGCGGCCGCCTCGCGGAGACCGGGGATCTCGTCGAGCCCGTCGAGGTAGTCGGCCGCGCGCATGTCCGCGGCAACCTCCACCTTCCAGCCCTGCTGGAAGGAGTCGATCACCGACGCCATGCCCTCGAGCGGGACGAGCTCGTCGAAGACGGAGCGCACGGCGCGGCGCAGGATGCCACGCACGACGTCGCCCTCGGAGCGCTCCTCGCCGGCGTACTCGAGCTCGAGCTTGCCGCAGGTGGAGGTCACCAGCGCCTCGAGGTCCGTCACGCGCGGCACCGCCTCGCCCTCGCCGAGCGCGAGCGCGCGGCGGAGCGCGTTGGCCGCGAGCGTCTCGTAGTTGGCCAGCGACATGCGCACCGAGACGCCGGAGCTCTGGTTCACGTCGGGGCTCTGGCGCGCCTGGAGCGTCGCCTCCGCGACGATCGCGGCCATGAAGGCCGGCACGAACACGCGCACGCCCGGCGCCGCGGGCACGCGCGCCTCCTGCTCCACGATCGCGAGCTCGAGCGCGCGCGTCACCGGATAGTGCGTGCGCACCTGCGCGGCGTAGCGGTCCTTGAGCGGCGTGATGATGCGGCCGCGGCTCGTGTAGTCCTCGGGGTTGGCGCTCGCGACCACGAGCACGTCGAGCGGCAGCCGCACGTTGTAGCCCTTGATCTGGACGTCGCGCTCCTGCATCACGTTGAAGAGCCCGACCTGCACCTTCTCCGTCAGATCGGGAAGCTCGTTGATGCAGAAGATCCCGCGATGTGTGCGCGGGAGCAGACCGAAGTGGATGGTGAGTTCGTCTCCGAGCGAGCGGCCCTCGGCCACCCTGATCGGATCCACGTCGCCGATCAGGTCGGCGATGGTGACGTCGGGCGTCGCGAGCTTCTCGGCGTAGCGCTCGTCGCGATGGACCCAGCGGATCTCGGTCGCGTCGCCGCGGTCCTGAACGAGCCGCTTCGCGTGCGCCGACACCGGCGCGAACGGGTCGTCGTGGATCTCGCTGCCGGCCACCTCGGGCACCCACTCGTCGAGGAGCGCCACGAGCGCGCGGATCATCCGGCTCTTCGCCTGGCCGCGCTCGCCGAGGAAGATCAGATCGTGGCCGCAGAGGAGCGCGTTCTCGACGGCGGGAATCACGCTGTCGTCGTAGCCGAGGATGCCCGGGAAGAGCGGCGCACCGTCGCCGAGGCGTGCGAGCAGATTCGCGCGGATCTCGTCGCGGAGCGTGCGCGGTCCGAGGCCCGCGGCGCGCAGCTCTCCCAGCGTTCGGTGCGTCGGCCTCGCCATGCGCGCGTCCTCCGGAGCGTCGCGCGAGGCTAGCCCTCCCCTCCGCCCGAGGCCGGTGCCGGGCTGCGACCCGCGACACCACGCGCTCTGCACCGGACGCACGCGTGCTATGCCTCGCCGCGTGGCGACCCCGCAGGCGTCGAGCCGCCTCAGCAGGCCGAGCCGGCGCCTCCTCGCGCTCCTGCCCTGGGCGCTCCTCTTCGGGTCGGCCGTCGTACTGCGCGCGCTCCGCCTCGGGCTCGTCTTCGTGGACGGCGAGGTGCGCTTCCCGATGGGCGAGGACGAGCTCTACCACCTCCGCCGCATCTGGTTCAGCGTCGTCCACTTCCCCGCGACGCTCGCGTTCGACCTCTACATGAACCATCCGGAGGGCGCGGCTCCGATCTGGCCCCCGCTCTTCGATTGGACCGTCGCCGCGTTGGCGCGCGCGGCCGTCGGAGCAGGCGACCCGCACGCCGTGGAGGTGTTCGCGGCGTGGCTGCCGCCGCTCATCGGGGCGCTCGGCGTACTCGCGGCGGCGTGGCTCGCGCGCCGCACCTTCTCTCCAGCGGCGGGCTTCGTGACCGGCGCGCTGCTGCTGGTCCAGCCGGCCCACATCCGCCGGTCGGCGCTCGGCTTCGTCGACCACCACGCCGCGCTCGGTCTGTTCGCGACGCTGCTCCTGGCCGCTGCGATGCGCCTCGCCGGCCCGCTCGGGCCGGCAGGTCGCCCGCGCGGCGTCGTCGCGACGGGCGTGGTCGTCGCCGCCGCGATCGGGCTCTGGCCCGGCTTCGTCCTCCACGTGGCGGCGGTGCAGCTCTTTCTCGTGGCCCAGCTCCTCGCGCTCCGGGATCCGGCGGCGGCCGTGGCGCGCGCGCGTGGCCTCGCCGTCGCGCATGCGGTCGCCGCCGCGCTGCTCCTACCCTTCTGCGTGGGGAGGGAGTGGCCGGACCTCGGCTCGTTCTCGCCGCTCGTGCTCTCGAACTTCCAGCCGCTCTGGCTCGGCGCCGGCGCCGGCACGTTCGCGCTCCTGGCCGCGCTCTGGAGCCGCTCCCCGCTCGGCGCCGACCGCGCCCGGCGCGTCGCCTCCGCCGCGGGCGTCGGCGTGCTCGGCCTCGGCGCTGCGTGGTGGCTCGTGCCCGGCCTCGCGGTGGCGCTCGAGAACGCGGCGGGCTGGTTCGGGTCGAACACTTATCTCGGCGGGATCGGCGAGCTCCGGCCGCTCCTGGCACCCGACGGCCGCTTCGAAGCCCGCCATGGCTCCGCGGACTACTCCCATCTCTTCTGGGCGTACCCCGTCGCGCTCGCCGGGCTCGCGGCGCAGGCGCTTCGCCGCCAGCGCGCCGAGGTGCTGCTGCTGCTGTTCGTCTCCGCGGTCTTCCTCGCGCTCACGCTCCAGCAGCGGCGCTTCGGCGATGTGTCGGCCGCGGGCTTCGCGCTGGTGCTGGGCCCGGCGCTCGCCCTTGGCTTCCGCGCCGCGCGCCACCGGATCCGCGCACCGCGCGCGGTCTGGGTCGGCGTGGCGGGAGCGCTCGGGCTCGCCGCGCTCCTCCCGCAGGCGGCGGCGTTCCAGGTCGAGGCGCGAGCCTCGCTCCGCTCGCTGCGCGGCGAGCCCGTCGTGCTCCTCGCGGGCGCGCGGCGGCGCACGGTGCTGGAGCGTGCGGCGCGCTGGCTGAAGCGCGAGACGCCGGCAACGTCCGGCTACCTGGATCCGACCGCGCGGCCGGAGTACGGCGTGCTCGCCGCATGGGGGCAGGGACACCTGCTCCGCTACTACGCCGAACGGCCGCTGGTGCAGGACAACTTCGGCCCCTGGGGCGGGCGGAGCGGCTTCGACGCGGCCCACCGCTACTTCGCGAGCCCGGACGAAGACGCTGCGGTGGCGATCGCCGAGCGACTCGGCGTCCGATATGTGGTCGCAACGGAGCTGGGCTCGGGGCAGGAAGCGCCGCGCCCGGGCTCGCAGGCGCTCCGCCTGCTGCCCGTTGTCGCGCGAGGGGCCGGCCTCGCCTTGCCCGGGGCCGAGCACGCGCTCGAGCGCCACCGGCTGATCTTCGTGGCCGATGACGCGGATCTGGCGCGGAAGCCGGGGGAGCCGATCTGGCGGGTTGCCGTGTACGAGATCGTGCCGGGCGCGCGCGTCTCGGGACGCGGGCGACCGGATGCGTCGGTGAGGTTCGAGCTCGAGGTGCCGCTCCCCGGCCGGGCTCCCGTGCGCTACCGCGCCCGCACCCGGGTCGACCCGGACGGCCGCTACGAGGTGCGCCTGCCGTACCCGGCCGCGGCGGGCTACGCCGTCTCCTCGGGCTCCGAACGCCGGACGTTCGAGCTGTCCGAGGCCGACGTGCGTGAGGGTCGCGCGGTGCCCGGGCCGAGCTTCGCGCCGTGAGCGCCGCCGGCTCAGCGCTTGCGGCTCGGCGCCGTGCCGGACAGCGTGCGGATCCGGTGCTGGATGATCTCGAGGCGCCCGTCGTCGTCCTCGCGGAGTCCGGGCGGGAGGTGCTCCGCGCGGATCAGCGCCTGGGTGTTCTCGATGCGCTCCTCCGTCGCGGGATGGCTCGACAGGAAGTTGTTGCCCGTCTCCCCGTACTGCTCGATCAGCGTGGCGAAGAAGGTCGTGATGCCGCTCGGGTCGTAGCCGGCCTTCGGGACGGTCTGCACGGCGAAGGCGTCGGCCTCGCGCTCGGCATCGCGGCTGAACTGGTTGAGGTACGCCATCGCGCCGAGGCCGCCGAGCAGGTTGACCGCCTGCGCCGCCGCGCCGCCACCGAGCACGCCCGCGGTGAGCACGCCGAGCTGGTGCGCGATGCTCGCGTTGCGCTGCCGGCGATAGTTGTTCGCGACGTGCCGGTGGTAGACGTGACCGATCTCGTGGCCCATCACCCCGATCAGCTCGCTCACGTTCTTCGCCTTCAGGATGAGGCCGGTGTGCACGTAGATGCTCCCACCTGGCATCGCGAAGGCGTTCAGCTCCTTGTTCTGGACGACGTAGAAGTCGTAGTCGAAGGGCTGCGGGCCCATCACGCGCAGCAGGTCGTTGCCGAGGCCCGCGACGTAGCCCACCACGACCTCGTCGTGCACGAAGTCGAGCTGCTTGCGCGCCGCGCGTTCTTCCTCGGCGCCGAGCTCGCGCTCCTCCTCGACGCTGAGCGGCGCTGTCGAGCAGCCCGCCACGAACAGCACGACGAGGAGGAGCCCGGAGCCGCTACGCCTCACCGTAGCCGCCCTGCTTGCGCAGCGTCTCGATCACGTGGCGCAGGATCGAGAGCACGGAGTCGTCGAGGCGCACGTTGTCCACGATCGGCACGCCGTGCTGGTCGGCGAGCTCGAGCAGGTGGTCCTGGATGCGGAGGATCGCGTCCAGGTTGCCGAGATAGCGGTGCGGCGGCCGCTGCGAGGCCGCCCGCGCGCGCTGCTCGAAGCGAACCCGGTACGCGTCGCTGTCGAGCGTGGCCACCGCCAGGAAGACCACGTGTGCGTCGCGCGCGTAGCGGCCGGGGTCGATGAGCCCGGGCACGATCGAGACGCCGTCCAGGATCATGTGCGAGTTCTCGGCGATCGAGCGCTCGACCATCGCGCGGACGCCGACGGAGACGGTGGCGGCCTGCGCGCGAAAGCCCTCGATCACCGGATCGTCCGCGGCCGCGAGCCCCGGCAGCGCCTGCCAGGCGTCGTACGACGAGGCATGGATCGCGGGGGCGAGCTCGGGCGAGAGCATGATGCGCATCACCTGGCGGATCGAGTCGGTCGAGGTGACTCGCGCGATGCCGAGGCGGTGCGCGACCTCCTGCGCGAGCGCGGTCTTGCCTACGCCGGCCGCGCCCGCGAGCAGCAGGATCATGGGCCGCTCGGACGCCTGGAAGGCGCGCCAGGTGCGGTAGCGGCCCGCCACCCGCTCACCGAGCGTGCGCTCGAGCGTGTCGGCGACCAGCGTGCGCAGCGCGTCGCGGTCCACCTCCACGAGCCGGCGCTTCAGGAGCTCTGCCTCGAGCTCCCGCGCCACCTCGAAGGCCTGGTCGGGCGCGATCGCCGCGGCGAGGAGCGACTGCGCGAGCACCCCCTTCGAGAACGGCGTACGCGCGCCGCCCTGGACGACCGAGATGGGGCGCGGAAGCGGGAGCGGGGGCGGCTCGAGGCCGCCGCGCGGGCCGAACTCCTGCTGGAGCAGCTGGGCCAGCTCCTCGCGGCGCACCACCTCGCGGCCCCGGATCCGGTCGCGCACCAGGTTCGCCGCGCGGTACGCGTCCTCGAAGCTCACCCCACGGGCCATCAGGGAATGCACCATGATGCCGCGCATGAAGGGACGCCGGCCGGAGGCGTCCTCGACCAGGGTGCCCGACGCGGGCCGGGCCCGCTCGGAAGTCTCGGAGGCCATCGGGCCCAGCCTAACCGACGGCGCTAGCCCGAGCGAGACGACGCGGGGCCGCGCGCGGGCTCGATGCCCACTCGCAGGAACCGGGCACAACTTCTTCTCCCGCCTCCCCTTTTCGGGTTGACGGCGACCCCCGACCGGGGGTAGTCTGCGGGCCTGGACGACCGGGGGGGGCTCGTCTTGGCCTGCCGCTTCTTTGTGCGCGCGGCTGAGCGGTTCGACCGTTCATCGGACGGTGCGCGCTTCTGCGCGCGCTCGCGCTCGGCCTGCGCGGAAGCAGAGCACAGCTCGGCTGCTGGTTTCCGGCCTCCTCCGCCCGCCCGGCGCGTGGCGTCGCGCGCCCGGTCGCCGACGGAGGCCAGCGCATGCGCACCATTGCCATCGTGAATCAGAAAGGGGGATGCGGGAAGACGACCACCGCCGTCAACCTGGCGGGTTGCCTCGCCACGGCGGGAGATCGCGTCCTCCTCGTCGACCTCGATCCTCAGGCTCACTCGACGCTCGCGCTCGGGATCGAGCCCGAGACGCTCTCCGAGAATCTCTACGAAGTCCTGATCGAGCTGCCCGGCTCGCCCGGTGCGGGCCGCCTCGCCGAGGTGGTACGGCCCTGGAGCGATCAGCTCCATCTGGCGCCGGCCGGCATCGTGCTCTCGGCGCTCGAGCAGAAGCTCACGGCCGAGAAGGCCGACCAGCGCACCGAGCGGCTCGCCTCGGCGCTCGCCAGCGTGACCGACCGCTACGACTGGTGCCTGATCGACTGCCCGCCGAACGTCGGCGTCCTCACCTTCAACGCGCTCCGCGCCGCGCGGGAGGTGATCGTGCCGCTCGAGACGAGCGACTTCGCGATCCACGGCGCCCAGAAGCTGCTCGAGACGATTGCGCTCCTCTCCGAGCGCATCGGCCACGACCTCACCGTGCGTGTGCTGCCGACGCTCTACGACGGCCGCACGCGGTACGCGCGCAGCACGCTGGCCGAGATCCGCTCGCTGTTCGGCGACCTGTGCTTCGACACGGTGATTCGCGCCAACATCAAGCTGCGCGAGGCCGCGCGGCGCGGCGAGCCGATCGTGGCCTTCGCGCGCTCGGCGAACGGCGCGCAGGACTACGGCGCGCTCGCGATCGAGCTCTCGCTCACGCCGCCCCCCGAGGAGCTCCTCGCGCGGCCCCGCGCCGGGGGCGCGCCGGCGCCGGAGCGCGAGGTCGTGGTGCAGTACCGCGACGGCGCCGCGAGCGACGTCCGCATCGCGGGCGACTTCAACGGCTGGGTGCCCGACAAGAACGTGCGCTCGCTCGTGCAGGCGGAGGGCACGGAGCGCGTCTGGACGAAGATCCTCCACCTGCCGCCCGGCACGTACCACTACCGCTACGTAGTGGACGGCGAATGGCGCGAGGACCCGGGCAACCCGCAGGCCGCGCCCGGGCCCGTGGGTGGGCGCAACTCCGTGCTGGTGGTGCGCTGAGGGTCGTGAGAGGGACGAGAGCCCGTGGCGCGCGAGCTGGCCGACGTCCTCCACTACTTCCTCGAGGACGCGAGGCCGGCGCCGTGTGCGCCGCCTCGCTGCCTCGCGCTCGTGGCCGAGCCCGATGAGCTCCTCGGCGCCGCGTTCCTCTGGAACCTCGCCCACGAGCTCGCGCGGCGCGGGAACTCGGTCGCCTGGGTGAGCGCGCTCTCCGACGAGGAGCTGCTCCCGGACGATGCGTGCGCCGGGATCCAGCGCCTGCTCGCGCCGGTCGCGGAGCTCGCGGGTCTGGCCGCTGCCGTCCGCGAGGCCGGCGCGAAGCTGCGCGCGCGCCCCGCGCCCGAGCTCGTGCTGACGCGCGTGCCGCCCTCCTGGCTCGGGCCCGAGGCCGGCGCGCAGGATCTGCTCGCCTGGACGCTGCTCCTCGCGGGCCCCGAACTCGAGCGGCGCGATGAGGCGCGCGTCCGGAGTCAGCGGATCGCCGACGCCCTCCCCGGCGCGCGCATCGGCGTCACACTCACGGGTGTACGGAGCGTCCGCGAGGCAGAGGCTGCCTTCGGCGCGCTCGCGCGCGATTTCTCCACGCCTCGGGCCGAGCTCTGGAGCTACGGCCTGCTGCTCGACGACCACCTGCTCTACGACGCGCTCCTCGCGCGGCGCCCGCTGACCCACCACCGGCCCGAGTCCCGGGCGGCGCTGGCCCTGCGCGACGTGGCGCGTCTCCTCGAAGAGGACTGGCGCCGCGATGCTGCCTGAGCGGAAGCGGGAGCGGCTCGCGCTCCGCGCCGCGTTGCTCCGCCTGACGCCGCCGCTCGAAGCCGTAGCCGAGGACGTGCTCGGCATCGTCTCGCGCATCGACCTCGTGACGCGCGACCCGGACGGCGAGGTCACGCTCGTGCTCACCGCGGCGCAGGGCGCCGACCTCGCCCGCCTCGCCGAGGGGCTCGCACAGTGCGCCTGGCTCACGCCGCGCCTCGCGGACTGGAACCAGCTCGCGCCGCACCTCGGTCTCGCGAGCGAGCGCGGCGCGCGCCTGCTACTCGTCGCGCCGCGCTTCGACGAGCGCACGCGCGCGGCGGCGGAGTCGCTCGGGAGCGAGCGCGTGCGCCTCGCCGAGCTCGTGCCGCGCGGCGAGCTCGACGTCGAGCTCCGTCCGCTCACGGAGCCGCCTCCGGCTCCGACCGAGCGTGTCCCGCGGCCCGCCACCGGCTTCCGCACCAATCTTCGCGACTGAGCCGCCGATAGACTCCGCGCGTGCCCGAGCCGCTCCGCTTCGCGCTCATCAGTCGGGGGGATCCGGTCGGCGGCCGGCTCTGGCTCGGCGCGGGCCTCGCGCGTCCGCTGGTGCTCGTGACGCCTCCGCTCGGCTCCGCGACGGACGCGCCCGCCGTCGCCGCGCTCTGCGCTGCGCTCGCCGCCGCGGGGCTCGCGGCCGCCGCGCTCGACCTCCCGCTCCAGGGCGAGCGCGCGAGTCGCAAGCTCTCCGCGCGGCTCGCGGCCTCGGCCAGCCACGAGCGCAGCACGGCCGACCAGCGCCTCTGGGACGCCTTCCTGCGGCAGGCCGCGCTCGACCTCGCCGCCGCCGTCCGCGAGCTCGGGACGCGCCGCGAGGTCGACGCCCGGCGGCTCGGCTGCGTGGCGTTCGAGCCCGGCGCCGAAGCGGCGCTCGCGTGGGCGGAGCGCGAGCCCCGCGTGCGCGCAGTCCGGCGCGTGGCGGGGAACGTGGCGACCGCGGAGCTCGTGGCGTTCGTGCGCGAGCGGGTCGGCGCATGACGCCAGCCGTGGGCCGCCTTGCCCCATCCGCCGCCATCGCTAAGCATGGGGCAACTTTTCGGGGGGAATCGCATGCGCTTCGTCACCTGGCTGCCCGTCGCCCTGCTGCTCGCCTGCTCGCAGCCGTCCGCGGAGCCCGGCGCGTCCGCGGGCGATGCCACCGCGGCCCTCCGGATCGGCAGCGAGACGATCACCGTGGGCGAGCTCGACGCGTGGATCAAGGACCAGCTTTTCGACCAGGAGACGCGCAGCCGCGAGGCGGCGAAGCTCTACGAGGTGCGCGCCCAGGGCGCCGAGAACCTGATCGCCCAGCGTCTGGTCGAGGCCGAGGCGAAGAAGGTCGGCATGGACGCCGACGGGCTCCTCGAGGCCGAGGCGAAGAAGCGCACCAGCGTCCCGGACGCCGAGGTGGAGCGCTTCTACGAGGAACACAAGGCGAGCTTCGGCGATCGCCCCATCGACGCGGTGAAGCAGCAGATCCGCGAGCACCTCGAGCGCCGCCGCGCGCCGGAGGCCGCGCGCGAGTACGTCGACTCGCTCCGCCAGAACGCGGAGGTGGCGGTGCTGCTCGAGCGCCCGCGCACACAGGTGGAGCCGATCGGCCCCTCGCGCGGGCCCGCGGACGCTCCGATCACGATCGTCGAGTTCTCGGACTACCAGTGCCCCTTCTGCCGGCGGGTGGAGCCCACCGTGCACGAGGTGTTGAAGCGCTATGAGGGCAAGGTGCGCTTCGTGTTCCGCCACTTCCCGCTCGACCGCATCCACCCGCAGGCGCGCGGCGCCTCCGAGGCGGCCGCGTGCGCGGACGCGCAGGGGAAGTTCTGGGAGTACCACGCGGGGCTCTTCGCGGAGAACGCCCAGCTCGACCGGCCCGGTCTCGACGCGCTCGCGCAGAAGACTGGCCTCGACCCCGCCGCGTTCAAGGCGTGCATGGACGAGCGCCGCACGCAGGCCCTCGTCCAGAAGGACGTCGACGCGGGCAGCGAGGCGGGCGTGAGCGGCACGCCGGCCTTCTTCATCAACGGCATCCCGCTGCGCGGCGCGCTGCCCGCCGAGGACTTCCAGCGCGTGATCGACGAGGAACTGGCGGCGAAGGCGAAGAGCTAGCCGACCGGCCTCTCGCTCGCATACGCAGCCCGCGCGCAGGCGCGCACGCCAAGCGCTCGCGCCTCGTGGGCGCGCCGCTTTCGTTGCGCACGAACGCGAGCGAAATCCGTGCTCGAACCGTCTCACGGCCCAGCCAATTGCAGGCCACGACGGAATAGAATCGCAACGCCCTGCTCGTGCGGGGAGTGGCTGCGGATCTGGAACGCGCGGCGGCGCGCCGCGATTGCGGAGGTTGTCGATGTCGAGAGCAGGACGGGTGATCTGTTTGGCGGCGGCGTGGCTGCTGCTGGCGAGTCCGGCGACCGCGCTGGTCTACGAGGTGAACGCGAGCGCCGCGTGCCCCGGCTCGGGGACGGCAGGCTCTCCGTTCTGCGCGATCGGAAGCGCCGCGGCGATCGCGGCGCCGGGTGACATGGTGAACGTCGCCGGCGGCATCTACCGCGAGCAAGTGACGCCCGCCAACTCGGGCGCCCCGGGCCTGCCGATCACCTACCGCAGCACGAGCGGCGCGCGCGTCTACGGCACGGACGACCTCTCGGGCACCGGCCTCTGGACCCTCTCGAGCGGTACCACCTACTCGACGCCCTTCGATCCCGACACGAACACCCAACAGGTGTTCGTGAACGGCGTCGCGCTCGCCTTGGGCGCCGCGGGCGCGGTTCCCGTGAACGCCTTCTTCTACGACAGCGTCGCGAAGGTGCTCTACGTGAACCTCGGCGGCCCGAACCCAGGCGCCTCCCCGGTCGAAGCAGGCGCGCGCAGCTTCGGCTTCGCGGTGGAGGGCAAGTCGCACCTCGTGATCGAGGGCTTCGAGGTGCGCGGCCACAACACGAACGGCATCCGCGTGCGGAGCTCGTCCAACGTCGTCGTCCGCGGCAATCGCGTGAGCGGGGCGAATTCCTTCGGTCTCGTGGCGGACGGCACGGCCGCGCCGACCACGACGGGGCCGATCGAGATCTCGGGCAACGAGCTCTTCGAGAACGGCGACGCGGGCCTGCGCCTCCGGGTGAACGTGTTCCAGGCGACCGTCGCCGACAACGTTTCGCACCACAACCGCAACCACGGCTTCCTCGTCACCGGCACGACGGCGAGCGTCTTCCGAGGCAACGAGCTCTACGCGAACGCGCGGCCGGGCGGCGTGTCGACGACGGGCCTCCTCATCGAGGACTCCGACGGCAACACGATCGAGCGGAACCTCGCCTACGAGAACCAGGACTCGGGCTTCCAGGCGAGCGGCGGCGCCGACGGCAACGTGTTCGTCCGCAACATCAGCTACGGGAACGGCGACCACGGCTTCGACGTCCGCGAGTGCGACGGCGCCCGCCTCGTCTCGAACACCTCGTGGGCGAACGCCAACGACGGCTACTCGATCGAGGGCAACGTCACGAACGCGTACCTGCGGAACAACATCGCTTCCGACAACGGCCTGCTGACGAACGGCAACGACCTCTACGTCGATGCAACGTCCACGACCGGCTTCAGCTCGGACTACGACGTGTTCCATCGCTCGTCGAGCAGCGGGAGCACGATCCAGTACGCGGGCGTCCACTACACGACGGTCGCGGCGTTCCAGGCGGGCACCGGCAACGAGGCGCACGGCAGCGGCGGCAACCCGGGCTTCGCGAATCCGAACGCGGGCAACTTCCAGCCGACCTCCGGCCCCGCGCTCGATTCGGCCGACGCAGGCGCCAGCGGCTTCCAGGCCCTCGACTACACCGGTCGCGCGCCGATCGACCTGGCCTCGGTGGCCAACACGGGTGCGGGCGCTCCGAACTACGCCGATCGCGGCGCCGTCGAGCGCGGAGGAGACGCGAAGCCGGTGGCGAAGCTGCGCGTCACGCCGATCCTCGCGCGCGTGCGCCAGCTCGTCACCGCGAACGCCTCGGGCTCGCGCGACGACGTGGGCATCGTGAGCTACCGCTTCGAGTTCGGCGACGGCAAGGTGGTCACGCAGGCGGGCCCGGTCGCGAGCCACGCCTACACCCGCCGCGGGATCTACGTGGTGCGGGTCAAGGTGACCGACGGCGGCGGCCGGTTCGACTACGCGTACGGGCTCGTCCTGGTGTTCTAGGCACGGGCGCCGGGCGGCAGGGCCGCCCGGCGCCGCGCTCACACCATCTTCGCGAGCAGCCGGTCGCGCTCCGCTTGCATGCGCGCTTCCGTCTTCGCCTCGACGTTCAGGCGGAGGAGCGGCTCGGTGTTCGAGGGGCGCATGTTGAACCACCAGTCGTCGTAGCGGACGAGCAGACCGTCCATGTGCGAGATCTCGCCCGCGCCCTGGTGCTCGCGCGCCAGCGCGGCCAGGATCGCCTGCGGATCCGCGACGCGGCGGTTCAGCTCGCCGCTCGCCGCGTAGCGCCGGAGCGGCGCGACCAGCGCGGAGAGCGGCTGCTTCTCCCGGCCGAGCAGGTCGAGCATCGCGACGAAGGCGGCGATGCCGTCGTCGGCCACCAGCGTCGGCGAGAAGCGGAAGTAGAAGTGCCCGGAGAGCTCGCCCGCGAACACGGCGCCCGATTCACGCATCGCCGCCTTCACGAAGGAGTGGCCGACGCGGCACATCTCGGCGACGCCGCCCGCCGCGCGGATCTCCTCCGCCGTGGCCCAGCTCGAGCGCAGGTCGTAGAGCACCTTCGCGCCGGGCTCGCGCGCCAGCTGCGTGCGCGCGAGCAGGCCCGTCACGAGGTCCGACGGCACGGGCTCGCCGCGTTCGTCCACGAAGATCGCGCGGTCCGCGTCGCCGTCGAAGGCGACGCCGAGATCTGCGCCCGTGCGACGCACGGCGGCCTGCACGTCTCTCAGGTTCTCGACGTGGAGCGGATCGGCGGGATGGTTCGGGAAGCTGCCGTCGGGCTCGAAGTAGAGGCGCTCCACCGCGAGGGGCAGGCGCGCGAGCAGGGGCTCGAGCGCCACGCCGGCCATGCCGTTCCCGCAGTCGATCGCGACGCGCAGCGCCGGCCGCTCGCGCCCGACCGCGAGCGCATGCTCGACGTAGCGCGCCGTCACGTCGGCGCGCCGCCGCCCACCGCGGCGCGCGGCCGGCGGCGACTCGAGCACCGTGGCCGCGATCCGCTCGATCTCGCGCAGCCCGCTCGCCTCGCCCACCGGGATCGCGTGCTCGCGGCAGAGCTTGAAGCCGTTGTACTGCGCGGGATTGTGGGACGCGGTGACCATGATGCCGCCGCCCGCGCCGAGGAACTCGACGGCGAAGTAGAGCATCGGCGTCGCGACGAGGCCGATCTCGACGACGTCTACGCCCTCGGCGTGGATGCCGGCGATCAGCGCTTCGCTGAGCTCAGGTGAGCTCCTGCGGGCGTCCTTGCCCACCACGAGCTCGCGCGCGCCGAAGTGGCGCGCGGCGGCGCGCCCCACGCGCTCGGCGTCGCGCGAGGAGAGCTGCTCGGGCACGACGCCGCGGATGTCGTAGGCCTTGAAGATGGACATGGAAGGCCGGTCAACTTGACCCGACTCCCCACGCCGGTCAACCTTTCCCGCATGTTCGGACTCGGAGCCACCGAGCTCATCATCATCCTCGCGATCGTGGTGCTGCTCTTCGGCGCGAGGCGGCTGCCCGAGATCGGAAGCGGTCTCGGCAAGGCGATCCGCGGCTTCAAGGAAGGCGTCTCGGGCAAGGACGCGATCGACGTCACTCCGAAGAAGGACGAGGTCTCGGAGGGGAAGAAGCCGTAGGCTCCGCGGCCGCCGGCGCGCCAGGAGCGGCTGCTGCGGTCGGTGCGGTCTCCGCGCCCGGAGGCAGCTCCGGCCCGACGAACGCCGGCGCGGGCGGCTGCGGCAGCGGCTCGAGCGCGAGCGCGACGCCCGTGGCCTCCGCGGGGACGCTCTCGAAGATCGCGGCGAACGCGCCCGCGCGCGGCGCCGGCAGCACGCTGGCGGCGGGATCCGGACGGAGCGTCTCGGGCGCGCGCTCGCGGAGCTCGCGGAGCGAGGGGAGCGCACGCGCCCACTCGCCCGCGCCGAGCCGAGCGCCCCGCTCATCCACCCAGTGCACGCGGAGCCCGAGCCCCGGCGTCTCGCTCGCGCGCGCGAGCTCGCCCTGGACGACGAAGAGGGTGCCGGCGAAGGCGTTCTCCACGAAGCGGACCTGGACGCCGCGCGCCTCGCCGTCGGGAAGCGGCAGCACCTGACTGGCTGCGCCCGCCGCGACCGGGGGGGGACCGCTCGGAACGACGTGGAACACGGCGAACGAGACGAGCGCGACGAGCGCCAGCCACGCCGTCGTGCGCACCGCCGTGCGCGCAGCGCCCGCCAGGTTGCTGCCGAGCCCAGAGCTGCGGCGCGCCGGTGGGGCCCACACGGGCTCCGCGGCGCGCGGGGCCGGGGGCGCCTTCGTGCGAAGCGGCACCGTCGGCATGGATTCGAAGTCGGGAGACGGGGCCGTGGGCTCGACGAACGTCGCCGCGCGGGCGCTCGACGTGACCGCGTCGTCCCCGAGCAGGTCCCAGTCTGCGGGGCTCCCGATCTCTTCGCTCGCCGCGAGCGGCGCAGGCTCCGGCTCCGGATCCAGTCGGGCCGGCCTCGCGGGCGGGGCGAAGCCCTCGGGCCGCGGGCTCGGCTTCGGCGCCGGGGCCTCGTCGAACTCCCAGGCCTCGTCGCTCGTAGGCCCCGGGCGCGTGGCGCCGAGGTCGTCGCCGGGCCGGTCGAAGAGATCCTCGGACGCCTCGGGCACCGGCTGTCCGCCGGCGGCCGTGATCTCGGCAACCACGTCCTCGATGGTCTCGTCGAAGGTCGCGCTCGGAGGCTTCACGATGAAGGTGGACTTGCAGCGCGAGCAGCGCACCAGCGTGCCCTTCGGCGGGATGCGCGCCTCGTCGACGTTGAACCGGGTCGAGCAGCTTTCGCAGACGACGACCACGCGTGCTCCTCGCGGCGCTCATGCCCCGCGGCTAGTGTCGCGTTTCGTGAGCCCTGCCGGGTCGTTTCGGACGCTCGACGCACGTGCTTGAGGTGGACGGAGGTACCCGGTGAGGCCGCTCCTCGCGCGCCGGCTCCTCGTGGTGACGGGCAAGGGCGGTACCGGGAAGACGACCGTGGCGGCCGCGCTGGCCCTCGCCGCGGCGGCCCGCGGGCGGCGGGTGCTGGTCGTCGAAACGGGCCGCGACGAGAACGTGCCCCGCCTGCTCGGCCATCTGGGGGGCCCGGTCGGCTACGCGGGGGTGCGGACGCCGGGCGGCCCGTTCGTGCTCCGCATGGAGCCCTACGCGGCGCTGGCGGAGTACCTGAACGTCCAGCTCGGCGTGCCCGGCGTGGTCGCGCGGCTCCTCCGCCAGCGCGCGTTCCGCCAGCTGATGGACGCCGCGCCCGGCTGGCGCGAGCTCGTCACGCTGGGGAAGGTCTGGCACCTCGAGCAGGCGCGCGACGACGGGCGCGCGCGCTTCGACACGCTCGTGGTGGACGCGCCAGCCACCGGGCACGGGCTCACCTTCCTCGACGTGCCGCGCGTGGTGGTGTCCGCGATCCGCTCGGGCCCACTGCGGCGCCACGCGGGCTGGGTCGAGGGTCTGGTGCGCGACCCCGAGCGCACGCTGCTTCTCCCCGTCGCGCTTGCCGAGGAGCTGCCCGCGCGCGAGACCGTGGAGCTGGTGCGGCGGCTGCGCGAGCAGGTGGGCGTCGCGCTCGATCGCGTGATCGTGAACGCCGTAGCAACCGCGCCCTTCCCGCCCGAGCTGCCCGACCTCCACCGCCGCCTCGCCGCGCTCGCGACCACGCCCGGACCGAAGCCCGCGGCGTGGGCCGCGTGCGCCGCGCACCTCGCCGCGCGCTTTGCCCTGAACCAGCACTATCTCGGCGAGATCGCGAGCGGCACGGAGCTCCCGGCCGTCGCCCTGCCACTCCTCGCGAGCGGCGTGCGCGGCCCGGACGACCTCGCGAAGCTCGAGGGGCCGCTCCTTGGTGCGGACGCCGGATGAGCGCGGCCGACGCGCACGCGCTCCTCTCGCGCCGCGTGATCGCGTGCGTCGGCGCCGGCGGCGTCGGCAAGACCACGCTCGCCGCCGCGCTCGGGCTCGGCGCGGCGAAGCGCGGGCGCCGCGCACTGGTGCTCACGATCGATCCCGCGCGGCGCCTCGCTGACGCGCTCGGCGTCGGCGTGCTCGGGCCCGAGCCGAGCCCGCTCCCGCGCGCCCTCCTCGACCGCCTCGGTGTGCCGGCGGGCGGCGAGCTCCACGCCATGATGCTCGACATGAAGCGCACCTTCGACGACCTCGTCGCGCGCTTCGCCCCGGATCCCAGGGCGCAGGAGCGCATCCTCGGGAACCGCATCTACCAGCACGTCTCGGACGCGCTCGCGGGGAGCGCCGAGTACTCCGCGATGGAGAAGGTGTACGAGATGAGCGCGCGGCCCGAGTTCGACCTCGTCGTGCTCGACACGCCGCCGTCTGCACACGCGCTCGACTTCCTGGAGGCGCCCGAGCGCCTGATCGGCCTGCTCGACAGCCGGCTCGTGCAGCTCCTGCTGCATCCCGCGCTCAGCGCGGGCCGCCTCGGCCTCCGGCTCTTCCAGCGCGGCGCGCACCAGGCCTTCCGGATGCTGGAGCGCATCACCGGCTTCGGCTTCCTCGAAGACGTCTCGGAGTTCCTGCTCGCCTTCGAGGGCATGTCCGAGGGCTTCCGGCGCCGCGCCGAGGCCGTGCGCGGCCTGCTCTTCGGGCCCGACACCGCGTTCGTCCTGGCGACGGCCGCGAGCCGGGAGTCCGTCGCGCACGCGCGCGATCTGCTCGCGCGCCTCGAGGCGCAGCACGCCCACGTGCTCGGGGTGGTCGCGAATCGCGTGCGCTGCTGGCCCGACGGTGCGGGCGAGCGGCCCGCCCCGGAGGAGCGCGAGAGCTGGCTCGCCGAGCTCGAGGCGTCCTTCCGCGCGAGTGCGGGCGATGCCTTTCCCGCGCGCGCCGCGGCGCTGGCGGCGCTCGACGTGCTCGACGGCTACGCTGCTGCCGTCTCGCGCGACGCGGAGGCGACGGCGCCTCTGCTCGACGAGGCGTCACGGCGCGGATGCTTCGTGCGTCGCATTCCGGAGCTGCCGCGCGACGTGCACGACCTCGAGGGACTGGTCGAGATCGAACGCCGCGTGTTCGCGAGTGCAAACCCGTGACGGAGCCCGAGTGACGGAGCGCACCCCCCCGAGCAGCCCCGCAGATGCGCTCGCCGAGGCGCGCGCGCACGCGCGGCGCGCGGCGGCGGAGGCCGCGCTGGCGCTCCGAGCGTTGCTCGACGCCGCCTCGCTCGCCGCACAGGGTGAGCCCGCCGCGGCCGGACGGCTCGCGCCGCTCGCCGAGGCCCTCGAGCAGCTCTCCGCGTGGCTCTCCCCGGACGCGGCGGGCGACGCGGACGCGCTGCTGCGCGCGTTCGCCGACGGCCTCGACTCTGAGATCGCGCGCTGGGAGGCGAAGAGCCGCGAGGATCCGGAGGCGCGCTCGGTGCTGCGCGCCTTCCTCGCCGTGCGTGAGGTGCTCTGGGAGCTCGGCTCCCGCTTCGCGCCGGGCCCGGCCGCCGCGAGCGCGGAGCCGGCGCCCGACGGCGACGAGCCACCGCCGCGCCGGCGACGCACGCGGCGGCGCGTGGAGCGCGTCGCGGTCGAGGGCCCCTGACACGAGGGGCAATGGCTACCGAGGCCCCCTGACACGAAGGGGTCAGTTGCTACCGTCCGCCCTTTCCCGGGCGCCGCCGAGGTTTGCATGGCCGTCCTGATCAAGCGCTACGCGAACCGCAAGCTCTACAACACCGAGACCAGTCGATACATCACCTTGAAGGGCATCGCGGACCTCCTCGAGTCCGATCGGGAGGTCAAGGTGATCGACAACGAGAGCGGCGAGGACATCACCTCGGTCACGCTCTCGCAGATCCTGGTGGACACGGAGCGCGACGGCCGCACCGTGTCGGGCAACCTGCTCACCGGTCTGTTCCAGCGCGGCGGCGACGCGCTCCGGAAGCGCGTGGACGATGCGAGCGAGGGGATCGAGGAGTTCAAGCACAACCTGCGCCGGCTCTTCCCTCAGCGCGGCCGCGACTGGATCGCGTTCGGACCGCCCGACTTCGAGTCGATGGTGCAGAACGCCTTCGAGCGCGTCGCCGAGATGCTCGATCTCCCGCGCCGCTCCGACATCGAGCGGCTCTCCGAGCGGCTCGAGCGCGTGGCTCGCGCGCTCGAGGCCGTCGCGCCCGATGAGGAGAAGGCGCCCGAGCCGCGCGCGGCGGGCGCCGAGCGGAAGAGCTAGGGAAGCTCTGCAGAAGTCACCCGCGCATGGTAGAACACGCGCGGGGGGTGACCGATGAAGAAGCAGCAGACGTTTGCTTCGGAGGCGTGGAGCCGGAAGGGCAAGGTGACGCGCCGCGA
>Ga0187893_10003343_pt1 | contig 32750 bp, 28 predicted proteins | sample MA1701074metaG_FD_139574 | JGI IMG/M metagenome (GOLD analysis project Ga0187893, IMG submission 139574) | White microbial mat communities from a basaltic lava cave in the Kipuka Kanohina Cave System on the Island of Hawaii, USA - MA170107-4 metaG ...
GCACTCGTGCCGAAGCCGTGCTTGCGTCCGCATGATTGCGGACGCGGCAAACACGAATGTTTGCGCCACAGCGTGAACCGCACCGTGCGTATCGGTACGCTCAGATTCGCTCGTGCTTTCAAGTACTTGACCGAAATGACCATTTTTGTGTCGCGCACCCGCGCCGGATATGCGGCTTGCGGAGAGCATCGGCAACTCGCTATGATCATGAAGGTTTCGAGTACCCGTGGAGGTTGCATGTCCGTAGAAGCCAAAGTTAAGCAGATCATCGTCGAGCAGCTGGGAGTGGACGAGGCGCAGGTTGACAACACCGCTTCCTTCGTCGACGACCTTGGCGCGGATTCGCTGGATATTGTCGAGTTGGTGATGGCGTTTGAAGAAGCCTTCAACATCGACATCCCCGATGAGGACGCTGAGAAGATCAGCACGGTAAAGGACGCCATCGATTACATCGAAGCGAAAACCGGCAAAAAATAGTGAATCCAGCTTTTTCCTAACGGGCGGTTATCAACTTGTCTCGCAGAGTGGTTGTTACGGGTGTCGGTCTTGTTTCCCCGCTGGGCATCGGCACTACCGAAACGTGGGCGGGTGTACTGGCTTCCCGAAGCGGGATCGGCCACATTACACAGTTCGACGCATCCCAGTTCACCTGCCAGATAGCGGGTGAAGTCAAGAATTTCGACCCGCTGGACTGGATCGACAAAAAAGAGATCAAGAAGATGGCGCGATTTATCCAGGTAGCCATCGCGGCCACGGACTTCGCCATGGCCGGCGCCCAACTGAAGGTGACGCCGGATGAAGCCGAAAGCGTGGGGGTCTATATCGGCAGCGGGATCGGCGGGTTCGAGGTGATTGAGCGGGAGCATCGAACTCTGCTCGAACGGGGCCCCGGCCGCATCTCGCCGTTTTTTATCCCGGCCACGATCATCAACCTCGCCTCCGGATACGTGTCGATCCGGATTGGAGCGAAGGGGCCGAACTCGGCAACCGCCACGGCCTGCACCACCAGCGCGCACGCCATAGGGGATTCTTTCAAAATCATCCAGCGCGGAGACGCCGATGTCATGATCTGCGGAGGCGCCGAAGCATGCGTCACCCCAATGGGTGTTGGGGGATTCGCAGCCATGCGGGCTTTGTCCACGCGAAACGCGGATCCCGAGAGAGCCTCACGGCCATGGGACCGGCGGCGCGACGGCTTTGTTGTAGGAGAAGGCGCCGGGATTGTAATCATAGAGGAATTGGAGCGGGCCAGGCGCCGCGGCGCGCCCATCCTGGCGGAAATCGTTGGATACGGCATGAGCGCGGACGCCTACCACATCACCTCTCCCTCCGAGGACGGTGAAGGGGCCTACCGCGTCATGCGCAATGCATTGCGCGATGCCGGTATTGCTCCTGAAAACATCCAGTACATCAACGCGCATGGCACCTCCACCGAAGTGGGGGACAAAATAGAGACGCATGCAATTAAGCGAACTTTTGGCGAGTACGCCTACCGCCTGGCAGTCAGCTCGACCAAATCCATGACCGGACATTTGCTTGGCGGGGCGGGTGGCCTGGAGGCAGGCATCACGGTCCTTGCGCTCCGCGACCAGATTGCTCCTCCAACCATCAACCTTGACGAACCCGGCGACGAATGCGACCTCGACTATGTTCCCAAAGTGGCGCGGCCGATGGTAATCGACTACGCGCTCAGCAACTCGTTTGGATTCGGTGGCACCAACGGCTGCCTGATTTTCCGGCGATACACGGAATAACCTGGACAACAGGAATTTTGCTTCATGAAGATCATCGTGGCCATCAAGCAGGTCCCGGCGCGTGATTCCATTCTCAAGCCGGCGACGGACGCCAAGTGGATTAGCGACTCCGACCTGAACTTCGAGATCAACGAGCCGGACGCCTTCGCCCTTGAAGAAGCGCTGCAGCTCAAGGAAAAACATGGGGGCGAAGTGGTGGCCCTGTGCCTGGGGCCGGCTCGCGCACAACAAACCATACGCGAGGCGCTCGCAAAGGGCGCCGACAGGGCGCTGCACATCGAAGAGGAGAACCTGGTTGGGCTCGATACGCTCGGCGCGGCCAGGCTACTGGCGAAAGCCATCGAGCCGGAACAGGCCGACCTGGTCCTAACGGGGCTACAGTCCGATGACCTGGGCTACGGGCAGACGGGCGTGGTGGTGGCCGAACTTCTCGGCTACCCGCACTCGACCATCATTATGCAGGTGGAAAAGAAGGATGGCTCGATACGCGTGAAAAGGGAACTTGAAGACGGCTGGTTCCAGTTCATCGAAATGCCCCTGCCAGCCGTTCTCACCATTCAGTCCGGCATCAATAGACTGCGCTACGCCACTCTAATGGGCATCAAGAAAGCCCGGACGAAGGAGATCAAACGGCTGACGGCATCCGGCCTCGGCGTTGAAGGCGCGGCCACCGCGCTCATCGGCCAGGTGTACGTCCCGCAAAAATCAAAGCAAACCCAGATTCTCCAGGGGCCTGCCAGGGAAGTCGCCGCGAAACTGGCTGAGAAACTCAAGTTCGAGGTGCGCGTGATATGAGCGGCGTACTCGTGATCATGGAGCACAAGGCGGGCGTATGGAACCGCATGTCCTGGGAAGCTCTCGCCGCCGGCCAGCAGATCGGGGAGGCGCTGGGAGAAACCTGTTCGGCCGCGGTGGCCGGTCACGGGATTGCGGCCCTGGCCCAGGAATTAGCTACAAAGAAGTTGGACAAGGTATTCGCGGTAGAGGACGAGCTGCTAGGGGTGTACACGCCCGATGGTTTCGCCGCCGCTCTGGAAATCTTGATCCGGCGGACTAATCCGGAGCTGGTTCTGTTCCCGCACACCTATCAGGTCCGCGATTTTGCCCCGAAGCTGTCAACGCGTTTCGAGCAGGTTCTGGCAAGTGATGTAATCCGCGTGCGGTTGGAGAATGAGAAACCGGTTTTTGTGCGTCTGCTGTTTCAGGGGAAACTTAACGGCGATATGATCACGACCGGTCCTGGCCCGCATTTTGCTTCCATTCAGGCTGGCGCGTATCGCGCCGAAGGGGTTCAGCAGGGCAGCGGCACGATCGAAACGTTCTCGCCGTTACTGTCGCCTTCGATGATCCGCACCAAACCCGAGGCGCCGTTCCGGGAATCCGCGCGCGCCGTGGATCTTACCGCCGCCGAGATTATCGTTTCCATCGGCCGAGGCATCAAAGAGAAAGAGAATATCCCAATAGTCGAGGAGCTCGCTAAAGTGCTCGGCGGCGAGTTGGCCGCTTCGCGCCCCATCTGTGATAACGGATGGCTGCCCATGGAGCGGCAAGTGGGCAGCTCCGGGCAGACGGTGGCCCCGAAAATGTACCTGGCTATAGGCATCTCGGGCGCGATTCAGCACCTGGTCGGGATGAAAGGCGCCAAATCGATTGTCGCGATCAACAAAGACGCCAACGCACCGATCTTCGAGATTGCGGACATTGGCGTTGTCGGAGATTTGTTTGAAGTGGTGCCGGCGCTCGTCGAGGAGATCCGAAAGCTCAAAAGCTAAGCCCGGAGCGCGTTCTTCCGCGCCCGGTATCGCGAATAGCCCCAAATGCCGATACCGCCCATCAACAAAGACACGGAAGCCGGCTCGGGAATCTGGCCGCCCAGAGTGATGTTTTCGCTCACGATGATGCCGCTGGGTGGATTGTAATTGGCCTTGATGCTGGCTGCGTTTACTCCGCTCAGCAGCGAACCGCGCGCCATGATCACATCAAAGACCCAGGTGTAGGTGGTTCCGTTGGCTATTGCGAAATTCCCATCCTGGGCGCAGACGTAACCAGTCCCTCCACTACTGCAATTACTGTTGTTCAGACCTCTGTTGGAGAAAACCCTCCATATGCCAACACCTCCGGGCGCACTGAATAGCGACGCCCATACCGGGCCCGATGAAACTTTGATCGCCACCGACTGAATGTAATCCGTTGCCGCTCCCGTATAGCCGCTGGTATTGATGTCATACTGTATCCGATAGGTTTCGGTTGTCGCAGTAGACCCGAGCAGGCCCAGATTTGTGAGTGTGTATGTGCCGCCGTAGCACGACCCGCAGCTTGGTCCAATGGAATCAGCCCAGGCTGGCGATAGAGCAAGCAACGTAGATACGGCCGCGATTCGAAACAAGCCAGAAATTGACACTGATGAAATTCCCGTGCTGGTAGGAGCAAGACAATTGCCATGAGCTCGTTTCGCGCCGCAACCCATTGAAAATAAAACAAAAGATAAACCCCAAGGCGCGTGTTCCGCTCTTGGAAACTAATCCTGGATTTGTGGATTTTTTGCCGCGGTCTTTCCAAAGGAGGTCGCGGACGCCTGAAAAATCAGAGATGCGATTTGAATTGAGCCATGAAATTCGTCGGGGAAGCGCCCCATTTTCGCGGTACTGGTCACATTCCTTGCAGCCACGCCTTGCCCTTAAAACCCTCAAAACGGAATCCAAAATGCTTGGCACATGGCGGGATGAACATCGCTCAGTACATTTCCCCTCTCCATCGAATTGGTAGAAGGGTCAGCGCCGGGCACATTTTAGTAATAACTATAACTATAATTATTTATTATAGAATTCTATTGGAGATGGCCATCGACTGGTGGACCAATCCTGCGTTTTCCTACGGTTTAGTCGTGCCCCCATTTGTTCTGTTCCTCGTCTGGCAGCGGCGGGCTGAACTGCTGCGGAGAGTTCCGTGCCGGGACTTTCGTGGTTTGGCGCTAGTGATAGCCGCGTGCGGCCTGCTATTCGTTGCAACCGTGGGAACCGAGTACTTCCTGATGCGATTCTCGTTGATTCTCCTTCTGGCCGGGTTCGTATGGACCTTCGCAGGTTTGGCTTGGTTGCGTGTTCTTCTGGTTCCACTACTGCTGCTGACGACCATGATTCCGCTGCCGCAGATCCTTTATAATCGCGCCACGATTCCCCTGCAACTGGTCACATCGGAGCTTTCGGTCGTTTTACTCCGCTGGCTGGGAACCACGGTGCATTTGCAAGGCAATGTTCTACATTTGCCAGGTCTTACGTTGGGTATCGCCGAAGCGTGCAGCGGCCTCCACTCATTGGTTTCGATGATCATGCTGTCGTTGCTTCTCGGATACGCTCAATTCAGCCGGCCGCTCAGCCGCCTGTCGCTTCTTCTGCTAGCAGTGCCACTGGCTTTGGCGGCGAATGTACTGCGAATCACAGCCACCGTCTTGATGGCGCGCTATCATGAGCCTGTCGCACTCGGTTTCTATCACTCTTTCTCCGGGTGGCTGGTGTTCTTATTTGGCGCAGCAATCTTGCTTGCGCTTGCCAGCCGGCTCCAATGGAGCCTGGAAGAGAGGTTGCAATGAAAGCGCCAAAACTTGCCTATGTAGTGTCACTGCTGCTGGCAACGACGTGGGTGGCGCTGGCCTCCTTTGCCGGACGCGCCCCTGATGTCCAGATGGTCCGCCCGCTTGCGGCCATACCGGACCAAATTGAGGGATGGATTGCCGGATCACACCGTCTGCTCGATCCCCGCGTCGAGAATAAGCTTGCGGCCGCCGATTACATAGACCGGACCTATTTTCGAAACGGCGTAATGGTCGAGGTTTTTGCCGCTTACTATCCTGTCCAGCGTCCGGGGAACTCGGCGCACTCGCCTAAGCACTGTTTACCCGGCTCCGGTTGGGAGATCTCCAACTACGGCGCCGCGCGCGTGCTTTACGGAGGGGAACACATTCCGGTGAGCAAGTTGAAGATTCAAAACCAGATGGATCGCAGGCTTGTCATCTACTGGTATCAGACAAGGAGACAGATATTGGCAAGCGAATACCTGAGCAAGTGGTTTCTGATCTTCAATTCTCTCCGGCACGGGGACCCTGCCACCGCAATTGTCCGGCTGGTTGTTGCGGACCGGGATGGGGCCGAGGAGAAAGCGATCGAATTCGCCTCCCTGCTGATACCGGAAATCGAGGGTTGTCTGCGGGCGCGGCCATCCAACTAAGATTTTTGCAGCGCTCAATCAACGCTTTGAGCCGGCAAGCTCCTTGGCCAGAACAGCCTCCGGAAGATTCGGATCCATCTTGATCGCCTCCTCTAGGATACGCTCTCCGGCTTTCCGGTCCCCGACTTGAAAACAGGCCATGGCAAGGTGGTAGCGGCGCCTTGGCGTTGGTGCGCGAGCGACAGCCCGCTGCAGGTGGATCAAGGCGTTGGGGTATAACCCCTTCTTGTAATAGGCCCACCCGATGGTGTTGTCCACCGCGGGATCTTCCGGAAGCAATTCCTTGGCTCGCTGAGCCAGTTGCAGCGCCTCATCCAGGCGATCCGCCTGTTCCACGAGCCGGTAGGCGAGGTTGTTCAGGGCATACGGATGATTCGAGTCCACGGCCAGAAGTTTGCGGTAAGCCGATATCGCGGCCGCATGGTTGCCAGTTTCGTCATCGAGCATTCCCTGCGCAAGCAAGGCATCGGTATTGCGGGGGCTGGATTGCAAAATCCGCTGCAGACGCTGCCGGGCTTCGGGCCAGTTTTTGTCGAGAAGATCCAAGCGCACGGTCGCAATCCCGGCACGAACAAAGCCCTGGTCTGCTTTGAGGGCCTGGGCATAGGCGGCGCGGGCGCCTTTCCGGTCTCCGGTCTTTTCAAGCCATTCTCCAAGAAAATGCTGCACATGGGCCAAATCAGCATGGCTGGCAGCGTGCGCCCGGACTCTCTCGCTAGCCATCAGTGGCTTCTTTTCCAATTCGAAGCTCTGCGCCAGGGACTCTAGCGCGAGCAGGTTCTCCGGCTCCCCGCTGAGAACCTTCTCAAGCTTCGTGCGTGCCAAGGCAAGCTTTTGTATTTGCAGATCGAGCAGCGCGTCCTGTAAGGCGAGAGCGGGATCCTGCCCCTTGGCTAATCCCTGATCGACTCCTTTCCGCGCCGCCGCAAAATCCCCCAGGGCGATCAGAACCCAATTCCTCTCGATGATTGCGGGCAGATGCGACTTCTGTGATTCCGGCATCTTGTCGAGCAGGTCCAGCGCTGTCCTTGCGCCCCTGCCCGAACGAAGCTGTTCGGATAATTCGATCCGGGCGGGGAGCAGGCTGGGGTCCCATCTCAAAGCCTCCTGTAACTCCTGCCTGTGCATCAGGACATGACCCTGAAGGCGTCGTAGGCGGGCCATCAGATAATGACCGGTTGCGGATCGGGAGCGAACTCGAAGCGCTTGCATCAGATTATTCTCGGCCTGCTCAAGCCGGCCATTGTCAAGGTGAATGCGGGCGAGCTGTTCGAGAGCATCGGCATCCAATTCCTTCTTCAGGATCAGGCCTAACAGCTTCTCGGCATCGGCGCTTCGACCAGTGGCAAGATACAACTCCACGAGCCGGTTACGGACATCCTTGTTCGATGGATCCTGCCGGCTCAACTGCTCCAGCTCCTGGATCGCCGCCTCTTTGCGGCCCATCTGGTAGAGAAACATCGCATGGAGGGACTTGAGGCCGGGGTCCGGCAACGAGGACAGCTTCTTGAGTGTTCGCTCCGCTCGTTCCGTTCGTCCGGCCACTGCATGGAGCCTGGCCAGCTCAAACAAAGCCGAAGCGTTGTCCGGATCGATCTGCAAAGCACGCTCAAAGCTCTCTTCCGCCTCCCGCGTGGAGCCGGCCAGCAAATGGAGGCGTCCAAGCGCCACGACGGGTTCCGCGGATTTGGAATTGTGAGCGATCGCCTGACGCAGGAATACGCCGGCTTCTGAAAACCGTTTTCTTTCAATATGGATGGAGGCTGCAGTCAGCGACGTCTTCAAATCACCGGGGACTTTCTCAAGAATCCTGGCAAGCTGCCCGATCGCTTGTTCTTCCTTTCCCAACCGCGCCCATGCCAGAGCCTGAATACGGAGGGCATCGATGTTTCCGGGCTCGGCCGCAACCACTTTTGCGATCCTGGATTCCGCGTCGTTCAGGATTCCCTGCTCATCGGAGCCAACCAGAATCCCAGCTAACTCCATTTGCGCCTTGGTATTCTTTGGGTCGGCATTCGCCGCCGTGAGCAGGTGGCTAACGGCGACGCCCAGCTTATTCTGCGCGAGGTAAGCCAGGCCCAGCCTGTAATGAACTTCGGGGTGCCCGGGCATCTGTTGCAACGCGTTCTGGAACTCAAGAACGGCGTTTTCATATTTCTTCTTCTCGAAATGCTGTTTTCCCAACTCAAGGAAATGCGCCGCGCGCTTCTCGGGCGATTGAGCGCATCCGCAAACCAGGGCCAAAAGGATTGCCGCAAACGCAGGCAACAGTAACAATGCCGGCCGAATGAAGGGCATTCCTATCCTCCCGCGATTGCGTGCACGAAATGGATCTCGCTTTGCGGCTCGACTTCTTCAAGCAGACCGAAGGGAGTCACGACGCCATCGATGGCAACCGAGATGTTGGGCCGGAGCCGCCCCTGGTCAAGCAGGCGCTCAGCCATGCCGGAATGTTGCTTTTCAAGTGAATCGATGATCTCACGTACCGTTGTGCCTTCCACTTCAACCATGTCACGGCCTCCCGTCAAAGATCGCAGCATAGCGGGGATAAAAACCACCGGCACAATCAAGCCTTTCGCGCGGACCAGATGGCTTGCATGACGGCCATCGGCTTCATGGGCAGGCGGTTCAGCCGTACACCGGCGGCCCGATAAATCGCGTTGGCGATGGCGGCGGGCGGCGGAACGATGTTGGCCTCGCCGACGCCGCGCACCCCGAAAGGATGCCCGGGGTTCGGCACTTCGACAATATGTGTATCGATCATCGGCAGATCGAGCGAGGTGGGCATGCGGTAGTCGAGCAGGCTGGAATTCATCATTGCCCCACGATCGCTCATGTAGTACTCCTCATTGAGCGCCCAGCCGATGCCTTGAACGCTTCCCCCTTGCATCTGGCCCTCTACGTAGCTGGGATGAATCGCTTTGCCGGCGTCCTGTATCGAGGTGAAGCGGAGGATGGAAACCTTTCCGGTTTCCTGATCCACTTCGACATCGGCAATACAGCCGGAAAACGAGCCGCCGACCGCGCGGGGATGCACCGCGGCCCGGCCGATGACCGGTCCGCCTGTTTCCCCGAGGCGCGCGGCGAGCTCGGCAAAAGAGAGGGAATTGCCATTGGAACGGAAAACGCCGGCGTCCGCTTCCACGCTGCCGGCGCCGGTCTGCCAGAGCCGAGCCGCGCGCTCCTTCATTTGCCGGATGACGTCGTTGGCGGCTTCGCAGGCGGCAAAGCCGGTGGCGAAGGTGGTGCGGCTTCCGCCAGTCACGGCAGTGTAGCCGACGGAATCGGTGTCAGCGACGCTCGGCTGCACCTTTTCGGCGGGGATACCCAGCACCTCGGCAGCCTGCATGGCGATGGAAGTGCGGGTGCCGCCGATATCGGTGGATCCCTCCACCAGCACCACCGAGCCGTCCGCGTTCACGCTGATCGTGCAGCTTGACTGCAATCCGGCGTTGAACCAAAATCCGATCGCCACACCGCGCCCGCGGTGAGGGCCTTCGAGCGGCGCCGAATAATGCGGATGCGCCTTGATCGCCTCTAAGACTTCGACACATCCGATGCGCGGGAACTTGGGACCATCCGCACGGCGGGTCCCTTCGCGGGCGGCGTTCTTCAGGCGGAATTCGATGGGGTCCATGCCAAGGATTTCCGCGAGCTCATCGACAACGCTTTCGGTGGCAAAGGCCGCGTTGGTTGCACCGGGGGCGCGGTAGGCGGCCGTGCTCGGCTTGTTGACCACTACGTCGAAGCCATCGATCACAACGTTGCCGATATCGTAGGCGGCGAAGACGCACATGCCGCCCGGCCCGACCATTGCGCCCGGATACGCGCCTGCTTCATAGGCAAGATGCGCTTGCGCGGCCACCATGCGACCATCGCCGCGCACGCCCATTTTCACCCGGATGAAAGATCCCGGCGTCGGTCCGGTGCCCTCAAACACTTCCTGGCGCGTCATGACGATTCTTACCGGCCGGCCCGTTTTCTTCGACAGCAAGGCTGCGACGGGTTCCAGATAGACCGGGATCTTGCCGCCGAACCCTCCGCCGATCTCCATGGGAGTCACTCTCACCTGGGAAACGGGAAGATCGAGCATGCAGGCCACCGTGTCGCGGACCACAAACGCGCCTTGCGTGCTCGTCCACACGAGCACGCGTCCGTCCTGATTCCAAAGCACCGTGGCGTTGTGCGGCTCGATATAGCCCTGATGCACGGTAGCAGTGTGAAATTCGCGCTCCACCACGTGGTCGGCATCGGCGAAGCCTTTCTCCACATCTCCCAACAGGTGACGGAAATGCTCGGCGACATTGCTGGCGCGGCCGGTTTGTTCGCCAAATTCGGTGGTTTTGAGATCGGCGTGGAGCAGGGGGGCGTCCGGGCGCATGGCATCGGGCGCGGTGAGCACGCAGGGCAGCTCCTCATACTCCACTTCGATCAGGGAAGCGGCTTCCTGGGCAACGTGGACATTGACTGCCGCCACGGCGGCCACGGCATGTCCTTTGTAGAGCGTCTTACCGGAGGCAAGCACGTTGCCTCGAATGTAGCTGAGCGGCGTCTCGCCTTCGCCAAGATCGACGATCCGGTCGGGGCTTTGCGGGAAGTCGGCGGCGGTGACCACGGCTTTAACGCCGGGCAGCGCATGCGCCTTTCGCGTATCGATTTTGAGGATGCGGGCGTGAGCGTGCGGGCTGCGGAGGATCGCCGCTTCGAGAAGGCCGGCGATCTGAAAATCGGCTCCGTAGAGAGCGCGGCCGGTGACCTTGTCGACGCCATCGTGACGAATGGGACGGGTACCGAGAATCTTATACTGCTCGCTCATATTTTCACCTCCTGAGCCATGGCCGCGGCCCGTTGCACGGCGCGGATGATTTTGTCGTAGCCGGTGCAGCGGCACAGATTATTGGCCAGCCATAACCGGATGCGGTCCTCGCTGGGGCCGGGTTCTGAATCAAGCAGGGCTTTGGCAGCCACGATGAAGCCGGGCGTGCAGATGCCGCATTGCAGAGCCGCTTCTTCAAGAAACATTTGTTGCAGTGGGTGGAGCTTCGCGCCATCCGCGATGCCCTCAATGGTGGTGATGGCGCGACCTTGCGCTTCCACGCCCAGCACCAGGCAGCTTGTGACAATGCGGCCATCGAAGATTACCGTGCAGGCGCCGCAATTGCCGTCGTTGCAGCCCTCCTTGGTTCCAGTGAGGTTCAATACGTCGCGAAGGCTTTCGAGCAGGCTCTGACGCGGCTCGCATAGGAATTCGACGGGCTCGCCGTTGATCCAGGTTTCGACACGGACTTTGCATTGCTTCATCAGTTGGCCTCCTGTGCCTTGGCGATCGCGGCATTGAGCGCGCGGCGGGTAAGCACCGCGCACAAATGGCGGCGGTATTCGATATCGCCGCGCATGTCAGTGATGGGACGCGCGGCTTCACCGGCCAGCGCCGCGGCCCTGCCGATAATTTCCGGGGCAGGCGGCTGCCCTTGCAAAAGATCGCCCGCTTCTCTTACGAACAACGGTGTGGGAGCGACGGCGGCCAGCGCGATACGCGCCGAGCGGATGACGCCGTCGTCGAGAGTCACCGCGACGCCCGCCCCCGCAACGGCGATATCCATTTCGTTGCGCGGGATGAAACGCAGGTATTTCGCTCCGCTGCGCGCCGGTTTAGCCGGGATGTGAAGACTGACCAGCAATTCAAGGGGCCCGAGAACTGTTCTGCCCGGCCCAGTGCAGAAATCCTCGACCGCCACCATACGTTCTCCGCCGGGGCCAACGATGCGGCAAACCGCACCCAGGGCGATCAGCAGCGGCGTTGAATCGGCGCTGGGGGCAGCGTTGGCCAGATTGCCGCCCAAACTCGCCCGGCCCTGTATCTGGGTGCCGCCGATAAGGCCGGCGGCTTCGGCCAGCGACGGGTAGGCGCGGCTGACAGCCGCGTCCTGATAAATGCGATAGCAGGGCACGGCCGCACCGAGCGTCAACCCTCCGCCGGGATCGTATTGCAATACGTTCAGCTCCGGAATCCTTTTCACGTCGATGACGAATGCCGTCTCGATGCGTCCGCTGCGCAGTTGCGCCAGCAGATCCGTTCCGCCGGCCAGCAATCGCGAGCCGGGATGTTCCGCCCTTAGGGTAATCGCCGCCGCAAGCGAAGTGGGCGCGGCGTAATCAAACCATTTCACCTTCCAACCTCTCGATTCTTGGATTCTTTGTATACCCGCCGCACTTCCTGGATCTGGCGCGCATGACTCTCGGCGTGTTCGGCATAAATGCGGAGCAGGTCGAGCAGGGTGAGCGAGCCGCGCTCGGAGTGCGTGCCGGCGCGCCCGTAGGCCGATTCGGGAAGCTCTTTGAGCAGCTCGTAGTTTTCCGTCCGAATGCGGCGGAACGATTCGATGGCCTGCGAGATCTTGCGCCGCCGGTAGTCCAGATTCCGCGCCCAGGCGTCCTGATCGTAGGCGAGAATGGCGGGATTCTCTTCTGCGATGACGCGCCGAAGACGCTCCGCGCCCACAGTTTCGGCGTCCGAGAGATGGCAGACGATTTGACGCACGCTCCACTTGCCGGGGGCTGGTGCGAAGTCCAACTCCGGTCCGGCCGCGCCGGTGGTGACCACGGCAATCAATTCGCCGCCGCGGCGGAAGCGCTCCAAAAGATCGGCAAGCTCGCTCATCGGATCAATAATAATCGGCGCAACTCATGTAATACCCGCAGCGAGCGCACAGCAGTTTGCATTTGTGTTCGCTGAGACGGTTATCGCACACGGGACAGTAGAGCATCGCCTCTTCCGGCCGGATTTCCATGGAAACATGCGGATCAAGTAATGTTTCGGGTTCGTCCATTGCCTTATCTCCAATTATAATGGCGGGTAGCACGTATGCGCCGCAAGACCGCCATTTTTCTCTTGATCGCACCTGTTGTGCTGCTGGTCTGGAGCCTGTCCGGCCAGCGCCGCAGCGAAGCCGAGCGCCCGCTGCGGCGGGCGGTGCGCGCCATGCGCGGCGCGATCGGGGCAGGCTCGGACTACGCGGCCGAAGCGGGGATGCGGCTTCTGCATCAAGGGGGGAACGCGGTTGACGCCGGAGTGGCCGCGATGTTTGCCGCATCGGTCGCCGAATTCTCCCACGTCGGTCTGGGAGGAGAGGCGCCTATCCTGATTCGCGCCAAGGACGGCAGAGTTCACTCCATCGCCGGAGTGGGCACGATGCCGAAACTGGCGACTGCGGAGTTTTTCCGCCAACGCAGATTGCTTCCCGGCGAGATCTGGATGATGGAGCCAAACGGGTTGAAAGGCATGGTCCCCGTCGCCGGACTCATGCCTGCGCTGGTTCCGGGGCTGCCAGAGGGGGGCCTGGTGGCGCTGCGCGATTTTGGAACCAAATCCTTTTCCGAAGCCATCGCGGCTGCCATCGAGCTGGCCGAAGGCATGTCCATCGACGAGATGCGGGCGCGCATGATCGGCAGCACCCGCCGATTCTTCGACCTGTGGCCAACATCCCGGGCGGTGTTTCTGCCCGGCGGGCGCGCGCCGGCCCCCGGCGACATCTTCCGCCAGCCCGATCTGGCGCGGACCCTGCGCGCCATGGCGGACGCCGAGAAACGCGCGCTGGCCGCCGGCAAACCGCGCGCCGCCGCCATCGACGCCGTGCGGGACTATTTCTACCGTGGCGAGATCGCCCGTAAACTCGATGCATTCAGCCAGGCCAACCGGGGTTTGCTGCGCTACGAGGACATGGCGGAGTTTCGCGTGCAGCCCGAACAGCCAGTCGCGGGCAGCTACCGCGGTTATACGGTCTACAAACCGGGCTTCTGGAGCCAGGGCCCGGCCATGATCGAAGCCCTCAACCTTCTGGAAGGTTTTGACCTCAAGCCGCTTCAGCACAACTCATCGGAATACGTCCACCGGCTGGTTGAGGCGCTGAAGCTGTCCTATGCCGACCGCGACACCTATTACGGCGACCCGAAGTTCGCCAAGGTATCCGAATACCTGTTATCGAAACCCTATGCCGAAGAAAGACGCAAGCAGATAGGAGCGCGCGCATCGCTCGAGTTTCTGCCAGGCGTAATTCAGGGCGTGCGCGGCAAACATCCGTCGGAATATGAAACCGCGTCGCTAACCGTCGACGAAGCATTGCGCGCCCGCGACACAACTTGTATCGACGTCATCGACCGCGACGGAGTCATGTTCTCCGCCACGCCTTCGGGCGCGTGGCTGCCATCGGTGATCGCCGGAGACACCGGCATTCCACTCACGCAGCGCGCGCAGAGTTTTCTGCTGATTGAAGGACATCCCAACGAGCTTGAAGGCGGCAAGCGGCCGCGCGTCACGCTGAGTCCGACGCTGGTGACGCAGGGAGGCCGGCCCTTTCTGGTGATGTCCACGCCGGGCGGCGACAATCAAGATCAGTCCATGCTCCAAGTGCTGCTCAACGTCATCGAGTTCGGCATGAACGCGCAGCAGGCCGTGGAAGCGCCGCGTTTTGAAACTCGCCACCTTGTCTATAGTTTCGACAATCACTCCATGGTTCCCGGCGATTTGAAGATCGACGAGCGCATGTCGGCGGGCTCGTTTCAGGACCTGGCGTCGAGAGGCCACAAGATCAGTACGCGCACCCGCTGGTCGGTGGGCGCCATGCCTGTTGTAGTTCGGATGCTGCCGAATGGGACCCTCGAGGCCGGCGCCGATCCCTACGGCTATCGCGTGGCAGCGGGGTGGTGACGGCTCATCGCAGTTGTTTCACCGGCACGTTGAACGCCACTGTATTTACTTCGCCGGCGTTCTGAAATTGCACCCAGACACGGTAAATCGCCTCACGCGGGAAGATCATATTGAACTGCACTTGTGGACCGCCGTCGGCGAGAAACGGATGGTTGTGGACCAGGTCGATGAGATCCTCGCTCGCGGCCAGCATGTGCCCCCAGGCGCCCAGGTAAGACTCCAGCTTCAAATCACCGGCGGCCGGCTTCAAACGGAAAAACATCAGCGTCTTGAATCCAGCCAGCGGCTGCGGAGGCTCGGTAATCAGCTCCACTTCAAGGTTTGCACCCTTTTGCGGCGCTACATCCGGCTTTAACGCGATTCGCCGCGGAGCCTGCCCAGCGATGAACAATGTCGAAGCGTGCATCTGTGGCGTCCCGCCGGCCGGGTAGAAATCGGTGAGCACGCGATAGGGTCCCGGTTGCGGGAATGTCCACCGGAAACGAAACGCTCCGGAAGGATCGAGTTGGGGATGCTCGTGTGAGAAATGGCGCAGATCCTCGCTCACCAGAAATAAGTGGAAAAGCTTCTCGTGCACAACCTCGAATTTCTTGACAGCAGCGCCGGTCTTGGGATCTTCCACGTGAAAGGTCAAATCGACCGGCTTGCCGGCCCGAGGCAGGCGCGGCGACAGCCGCAGGCTCACCGGATACTCCACCAGATCCGCGATGCCCGCCACCAGCCTCATCCCGCAGCGAGGGCATTTCCCCGGCCCCTTGGTTCGAACTTCGGGATCCATGGGGCATATGAAATCGACCTCATCGGATTCCTTTTCCTTTTCAACCGGTGTTGCAGGCGCGGTTGCGGGCTCCTGTCCGGCCAACAGACCAATCAACGCAAAAGCCGGCAGCAGAAGGATCCAACGCATGTCACACCTCAAACGGCCACACGGCCGTCGTGGTGTAGCCGCCATCCACCGCTATGCACTGCCCGGTGACATAATCGGCTCCAGGGCTGCTTAGATAAACCGCCAGCGGCGCGATGTCTTCCGGCGTTCCCGTGCGCGGGTTCGCCTGGACGCTCTTGAGCCACGTCTTCATAAACTCCGGTTCCCACATCTTGCGGTTCAGATCGGTGATGATGAATCCGGGCGCGATGCAGTTGGCCTGAATATTGTGACGTCCCAGTTCCGCCGCCAGGGTACGAGTCAGCCCCCAAAGCGCGCTTTTTGTGATGGCGTACACCGTCAGGTAAGGCAGCCCACCGACTGACATCAGGCTGCCGATATTTACAATCTTCCCGCCCCGGGCGCGCTCAATCATGCCGGCGGCGATTAGCTGGGTAAGCCGGAAAATGCCATGCAGGTTCGTTTGAAGCAGATGTTCATACTCCTGCCGCGTGTAGTCCTGAAACTTCTTGCGGATGTTGGTTCCGGCTACGTTGATGAGGATGTCGACCTCACCGGCTTTGCCGGCGGCGATTTCGATACTGGAGTTATCGGCCATATCGAGCGTCAGCGCTTCGGCGGCATGGCCCTGCTCGCGCAGCGCCGAAGCGTGCTTTTCCAACTGGTCGAGCGAGCGCGATGCAAGGATGGTTTTCGCTCCCGCCGCCGCAATGGCTTTCGCGATAGCCAGCCCGATACCGCGGCTGGCGCCATTGATGAGGGCAGTTTTGCCTTGAAGAGAAAAAGGATTGGAGTTGGACATGAGTCGGAAGAATCTATTTCCATCTTAACCGCATTGCGGATTGGAGAGCTCAGATTACCAAAGGGACTCCATCCAACCCGAGATGGCGACCGGTGGACCAGCCGTGGCCTTCCGCCACGGCAAGTGCCGGCTGGAACCGGCGTCTCCCGTTTCTACAAAACCCGCGTACGGATGCGGCATCCTGCCATGGAACCAAACTCTGCGTTGGTCTAGAGTGACCCATCTACTCTGCCTTAAGGTGACATTCTCACCCTGCCGCGACATCCCCCGCTTGCCAATGGCACAACACTCGGCTACATTGATTTAACAGATGCTTAACACGTGAAAACTTTTGCATGGGGGTTTGGTATGAAACTTCGTATGATTTATCTAGCGCTCGTGTTGTTCGCTTCCGTCCTCTATCCTCAAGTGAACACAGGCAGTTTGAGCGGAACGGTGCAGGATCCCTCCGGAGCCGTTATCTCAAACGCCAAGGTCACTTTGAGAAACCAGTCGACAGGTGTGGAAACATCTTTGGTCGCAAATGAAGCCGGCCTGTTCAAGGCGCCCTTCCTAATTCCCGGCATCTACACTGTGCGCGGAGAAGCGCCCGGATTCCGGGTCTTCGAGCAGCGCGACGTGGAAGTAAAGCTCTCGGTGGAGAGCTCCGTCCAGGTCAAACTCGAATTGGGCGCCACGACCGAGGTGGTGGTAGTGGAAGGCTCTTCGACAGTAATTGAAACTTCTTCGGCGCAGTTGAGCTTCAACGTCTCCGGCGAAAAGGCTTTCAACCTGCCGGGAGTCACGCGATCCATCGATCGAATGGTGTTTCTCTCTCCAGGCATCGTTCCAGGATTCGGCAACATCAACTCCAACGGCGCAGTGTTCTCGGCCAATGGCCAACGCGCGCGATCGAATAATTTTCTGCTCGACGGCCAGGACAACAACGACTCTACCATCGGCGGCCCTGGCTACTTCTTCGGACAGGTGGAAGCTTTGGGCGAGTTTCAGGTCATCAGCAACCAGTTCTCCGCCGAATACGGCCGCAACGCCGGCGCCATCGTAAATCTCACGGTCAAGAGCGGCACCAACGATTTCCACGGCAACCTCATCTGGCTCTACCGCAATGATCAGTGGTTGACGGCGCTCACCAATTTTCAACGCCGGGCCAGTCTGAAGACCCCGCCCAAGCGGCTCGAGAACCAGTTCGGCGCTACCGGGGGCGGCCGCATTATCAAAGATAAGCTGTTCTACTTCGGCTATCTGTATCGCGACACGCTGCGCCGCGACGATCGCCTTGAGGCGACGGCGGCCAACATGACCCCCACCGAAGCCGGAGTGGCTGCGCTCACTCGCGCCTTCCCCAACTCGAATTCGGTACGCGCCCTCGCGCAGCACGGACCCATCACGAGAAAAGTCGGCGCTCCTTCCTTCCTTCCGGGCACGTTCCGCAACGACCGTGTCAATGGTCCCGCCGGTCCCGTTGACATCGAGATGGGGCGGCTGGTTCGCTTCGTCCCCCGTCCGGAGAATTCCTGGAACGTCGGCGGAAAAATCGATTACAACACCTCGGACAGGGATCGAATCAACTTCAAGTACTACTATCAGGACACCCAGCGGCCCAACAACAGTGGAGGCATCAACGGCTACTTTTTCGATGTCCCGGCCAAGAGCTGGCAGGTGGGCGGCAGCCACACACGAATGATCGGCGCCAACAAGGTAAACGAATTCCGCTTCAGCTACGTCAAGCTGGCCGTTTACTTCATGGGCGGCGACACGTTCACCTTTAATGAAATCGGCAAGAATGTCGCCAACTTCGTGCTGCCTCCGGGTTATCTCGGCTTCGGCCTGGCTACTAACATCCCACAGTTCCGCGAAGTCAACCGGTACCAGTTCCAGAACAATTTCAGTTGGCAGAAGGGCCGGCACGCCTTGAGAATGGGGGTACAGATTAACCGCGACCGCATTCCTCTCGGGTTCCTGCCGGCGGTAAACGGACAATTCTCGTTCACCACGCTTCAGGATTTCGTCGATAACCGGCCGGCTCAGTTCAATGGCGCCGCCGGCGACGCGCAGCAGGAACCGAAGCAGATGGACCAGGGCTACTATTTCCAGGACGATTTCAAGATCCGTCCCAACCTGACTCTCAACCTCGGCATCCGCTATGAGTATTCCGGCCAGCCGATTAACCTGCTGAATGATAGCACCACGCTGCGCGAGTCCAACGCCTCCACGGCGCTGTGGGATCAGAGCCTCCCGCTCTCGGCTCGGGTATATCCACGCCTGCGGCCCGACAAGAACAACTTCGCCCCGCGTGTCGGCTTCGCCTACACGCCCCGCTTCTGGGAAAGCCTGTTCGGACAAAACAAGACGGTCATTCGCGGTGGCTATTCCATTTCCTATGACCCTGCTTTTTATAACCTGATGCTCAACGCGCAAACCGCCGCCCCGGTGGTTTCTCTCTACTCGCTGGCCGGAACCGCCGCCATCCCGGTTCCCACCGATCCCACGGGCGCGAATTTACAGCGACTGGCTGCCCCGCCTCGGGGCCTGGATCCCCGCCGTTTGAATCAGACGCACTTTGATCCCAACTTCCACCTTCCGTACTCGCAGAGCTGGTCGTTTGGCATGCAGCGGCAGGTTGGGCAGCGGACCGGTATCGAAGTCCGCTACGTCGGCACACGGGCGGTAGGCCAGTTTGGTTCCATCAACGGCAACCCGAACGCACTGCGCTACGTCGACAACGGATTCGCTAACGTGCTCCCCTCCGGCGTCCGGCCCGGAGTGAACACGGCGTGCGCCAACTGCAACGGCCGCGTCGACCCCAACTTCGGTCTGGTTCGCGTCAGAGCCAATATCGCCTCCGCCACCTACCATGGCCTTCAGACCCGGTTTGACACGCGTCTTGGAAACCAGCTCAGTTTCGGTTCCTCCTACACGTTCAGCAAGACCATGGACAATGTCAGCGAGGTATTTGAATTCGGAGCAGCGGGTTCGGCTGTCATCTCGCAGAACCCCTGGGATCTGGGAGCCGGCGAGCGCGGCCTCTCCAATAATCACCTGCCCCATGCCTGGTCCACCTACGGCATCTGGTCGGTGCCGTTCTTCAAAGAGCAGCGCGGATTCTTCGGCCGGATGCTTGGCGGCTGGCAGATCTCGATGGTGAACGTCTCCACCAGCGGACGTCCATTCCAGCCGTTGCAATTCAACATCGGCGAACCCTCCGTAACCGACCGCACGTTAAACGCGGCGTTCTTCGGCCGCTTCGATTCCATCCGTCCCTTCGGCGGAAACCCGAGTGCGCCGCTGACTTCGGTCGGAATCATCACACCCACGGGAATGGTCGACTTTTTCAACCGCACCCGCTCGGTCGGCTTCAACGATGTTCGCTGGATCATCAACAACCTAACCTCGGCACGCTTGTTCGGCACGCCGTTCGGCGTGGGGCGTAACGTAGCTACCGGGCCGGTGCAGCATACCGCGGATCTGGCTATATTTAAAGACTTCAAGATCCGCGAAGGCCTGTCGATCCAATACCGCATGGAATCGACCAACGCGTTCAATCACCCCAATCTGGGCCTCGGCGTCATCAACGCCGACCAGGCAACGTTCGCCAATTTCACGGAAACCGAAGTAACGCCTCGGGTAATCCGCATGGGCCTCAGGTTGATCTGGTAGGACAGGCAGGCTTGCCTGTCCCCTCCGCCCGGCAGCTTAAAAATAGAACCGCAGCGAAAACTGGATCTGCCGCGGGTTCCTAGCAGAGACAAACTCGCCCAAACGCTGGTTCACCTGGTTGCCTTGCGGATCGAACCGGGCGCCTGTGTCGAGGCCGGAAAACTGCGTGTGGTTGAACGTGTTGTAAAACTCCGACCGGAATTGCAGCCGCATCCGGTCGCCGCGCAGCGGAAAGTTCTTGAACACGGCGATGTCCCAGTTGTTGATCCCCGGACCTCGCAGGATGTTCTTCGCCGCGTTGCCGATCGTCCCGCGGGCTGGAAGCTGGAACACGCCGGTGCGGAAGTTTTGCGCAAACGTCCGCTCGCCCTTCGGAAGGACCGGATTCCCTGTTACAACGATCCGCGCCCCATCGGTGGGCGAGCCCGTAATATCCACCGCCGTGGTCGTCGAAAATCCAATCCCCAGCGGCTGCCCGGAAACAAAACTCGCAATCCCCGATACCTGCCAGTTGTTTACAACATACCCCGCCAAGCCCCGCAGCGGCGTCGGCGGCACGTCCCACAACCAGTTCAACTTCAGCACGTGTGTCCGGTCGAACGACGCTAAACCGTAGTTCCACACGCGCACCGGAACCAGCACCGACACGTTCTCGGTATCGTTGTCGTTGTAGTCCAGCGTCTTCGACCACGTCCACGACGCTCCGAATTGCACCCCGCTGGCGAACCGCCGGTTGGCGCTTGCCTGAAGCGAGTGGTAGTTGGAGTTTGACCCGAACTCCCGCACGTTGATGTTGTTGTATCCGGTCATGGGCCGCAGAAACGGCTGCGGCAGTGGTACGTTGTTCGCCGTCCGGTCCGCGTTGCGCGGATCGAAATTCGCACCGAACGGAATAGAGTTCAGATTGCGCTGCCACATCATGTGACGCGCCAGCGATCCGGAGTAACCGATATCCACGACGGTCCCATAGCCGATCCGGTGTTGTACGGACAGGCTGAAGTTCATCACTACCGGCACTTCGCCCGCCCGGTCGATTCCAAGAATATTCTGCGGAGCGAGCAGCCCTGAGGAAGACAGCAGCGTGCTTAGTGTCCCGAAGGTGATCACCGGGTTTTCGACCAGAGGCGCCTGCGTCGTAAACGGGTTCAAGACCGCATCCAGGTTCTGCCGGTTATAAAACATACCGAATCCACCCCGCAGCGCGGTTTCGCCTTTTCCGAACGGATCAAATGCGAACCCGACGCGCGGTCCAAAATGCACACCCCGGTTCTCGATCAGCGACCGCGGATAGCCCTTGTCCCGCGCCGCCACCACCAATCCATTCTCCGGATTCCCCGTCCCCGGCGCGATGGATCCGATCAGCGACGCCGGATACACCGCCCCGCTCACCGGATGCACGCCCGCGCGGCGTCCATCCACCAGCCGCGGTTCGATCAACCGCACCTGCCGCGCCGCTTCGAAACGCCCCGGAACGAACCCCGATACCAGGTTGTCCTGCTCAAACAGCGGCAGGATCAGCGCGAAACGCATCCCGTAGTCCAGCGTCAACCGCCGGGTCACTTTCCAGTTATCCTGCGCGAACCATTCGATGTTGCTTAGCCGGAAATGCAGAAAAGGCCGGTTGGATGCCTCCGTGTAGGAGTTGAACACGCCCAGCGCCGCATTCGAATAGGCATAGCCGGTATCCAGCGGGTTGTTCACGTTGCGTCCGAAATCGATGTTGCCATTGAAGTTCACCGCGTTGGCTGCATTGCGCCAGATCCGGTCCCAGTAAAACCCGGCTTTCATCGTGTGTGCGGTAAGCGTCTTGGTTACGTTATTGGTGATGCTCATCGAGTCATGCGTCGTCACCAGGGGGAATCGCCCTTCGATCGTCAGGTTGGCCGGCTGAGTCACGCCCCCGAAGCTCGCATTCGGGATCACTCCCAGCGGGTTTCCCGCCGGGTTGAATTGCCCCACTCTATAGCCCACCGACTCCCGCAGGTTCCGCTTCACCTCCGCGTCGTCCACCAGGTCATTGGCGGGTCTGCGGATCACACCCACCGTCAGTTCATTGATCAGCGTCGGCGAAAAAATGCGCTGGTATCGAAAAATCCCGGATCTGCCCTGGTTATTGAACGTCTTCCGCATCTGCGGCCAGTTGGTCCCGCCCGAGGAGGGAATGCCAATCGCTCCCTCCTGGACATCTGAGTAGGCGGTGAAGTTGGCAAACACCAGGTTGTTCGAGTTTGGGTTGTAATCGAGCTTCACGGTTTCGGTCCGCTGAGGTGTGCTGTTCTCGGTCTGAAACACGTAGTTGTACCGGCCCGCCGAAATGACGCGGTCGAAAAAGTTCGGCGCCGGGAAAAATCGCAACAGCGCCTGCCCGCTCGCATTGAGGCGCGCCGCCGGAATCCGGTTGCCCGGAAACAGTGCGTTGGTGTCCGGATCGCGAATCGGAATCAGCCGGTTGTTCAAATCAACCGACTGAGAAAAATCGCCCGCGCGCTCGGCCTCCTTAGGCACCGTCAGTTGCGTGATGGGCCGGTTGATTCGCAACGGCCAGTACTCCTGGGAAAAGAAAAAGAAGAGCTTGTCCCGGTTGCGGTTGAATTTCCCCGGAATGTACACCGGCCCGCCCACGTTGTAATTCCATGTATTGAACCGGTACCGGGGATTGGCCGCCCCCAGCCGGTTGTTGAAAAAGTTGTTAGCGTTGAACTGCTCATGCCGCTTGAAATACGATCCCAAACCGTGAAAATCCCGCGTCCCCGATTTGGTGACGATCTGCACGTTCGCCCCCGACATCCGGCCATATTCGGCCTGATAGTTGGAAAGCAGGATCTTGACTTCGGCCACCGCGTCCTGGCTTACTCCTACCAGCACGTTGAAGTTGTTCCCGATCGCATTGAGCGACATGCCGTCCAGCACGAATGCGTTTGTGTTTCGCCGGTTCCCCTGCACGTAGATGTTGAAATTGCGATCCGGACTGTCCGAATCGGCCAGGTCCACGACGCCCGGCAGCATGCTCAACAGCGAGGTAACGTTTCTTCCCTTAATCAACAGATTCTCCACCTGACTCGAAGTCACCACGCCCGATCGCTCCGAGCTGGCCGTCTGAACCGTCCCAACCTGCGCCGTTATGGTGACTCGTTCGGTAACCGCGCCGATTTCCATTTCGATGCTGCCCAGCGCCAAGGTTTCCGACGCGCTCAATCGCACGCCGCGACGCTCCGCGGTCTTGAACCCCGCCATCGTCACCGAAACATCGTAGGCGCCCGGCTGTAAGCTGGCGAAGACGAAATCGCCCCGCTCGTTTGAGGCTGTTTTCCGCTCCGCTCCAGTCGCCGTATTGCGCAGCGCCACTTCGGCCCCTGAGACAGCCAGACCCGACGCGTCGCGCACGGAACCGGTGATGGAACTGGTGATCGTCTGGGGCCAGGCGGGCGTTAGCAAGGCCGCCGCAAGAATAATCCAATGATCAATCCGCCTCAAGAACATGACCTAACCTCACCTTTCTGACAGACCCGCCGCGGCCCCAGAATGCCGAAAAACTGAAATCAACGCCAATATACACCTCAGCGGCGCCGCATGCAAAAGCGACTATGAGATTCTTCAACGGACCGGCGCCGGCGCTTTCTTTGGCGGAAGCGATCTGGCGTGACCGGCTGCCATGCGCACCCAATCCCGCAGCGCTTTGTCGGCTTCGTAACCCTCCGGCAGCACATAAACGAAGTTCTTCATGGGCCGTCCGGTAAAATCCATTGGCGCGGTGTGGCCGGCTTCGAGCGCCAGCCCGGCTGCCTCCGGGCTCAGCCGCAAGACCAGCTTGTCTTTGACAACGCCGCAGCACATGTTCCCGTTGAGCAGGAAGCAGAGCCCGCCGAACATTCTTCGTTCGCTGTAGCCTTTCCGGCGATGAAGTAATTGCCGGATGCGGCCCGCCAAAGGTTCGCTGAATGCCATAGCCGTTGATCCCGTGCTATTTCTTCCTCTGAAAGCCCGCCTGGTGCACAATCACCCCCAGCTCACGCCGGTCCGTTTCGGAGGGCTTCGCGAAAGGCTCCACGGTGAACTCAGCCGTTGCTTCGTCCCCCATGTGAAACGCCTCAGCCGGGATGGCGCGCCGCATCTCCTGCAACCCGGTCGCTTTGCAGATCTCCGGATCGAGCACCACTCCCTCGCTCACGGCCCTGATGGTGACTTCTTTGTGCGCGGCGAGGATGGATTCCGGAACGCTGTAGCGCAGCACCAGCCACGCGCCGCTCGAATCGGCACCGCGTGGCGCGCGCGCCCGGATCGCGAACTTTCTCAGCGTCCACCGCCAGGAATTCTCCTCCACGGGGTGGAACCCGTGGATAAGCTGCGACTCGTGGCGGGCATCGGCGGCGTTGATCATTTCGGCCAGTTCGGGCGAACCTCCGCAGCCGGAAAACGCCGCCACGGCCGCGAGCATAACCAAGTACGCGCGTCGCATCATCGGGCGCTCCTCAAACACGCACCGGCCTGCCGCTTTCGGCGGCCTCCTGGGCGGCGATTGTGGCAAGATTCGACCGGTAAATATCTTCAAAGCCCAGCGCGGCGGGCCGCGAGTTAAACGCATGCTGGAGAAAATCGAGGAATACCGATTGCGCCGGCGGCAGCTCGCGGATTACTTCCAGCTTGCGCCCCGCACTCATCACGGTTAAGCCGGTCGAAGCCTGGTATTCCAGCACGCCTTTCGTCCCAGCCAGCCGCAGGCGGTCGTCGCCGTGAGTAGCCGCCGTCTCCGGGCGGCAGTAATCCATGTGCAAAACGGCTACACCACCGTTCTCCATGCGGAAGATCGAGCCGGTCGTGTTCTCCATCTCTCCGATGCCCGGCGGCGCTCCGATCCGCGCCTGCCAGGAAAACGCGTCCTTCATCTCGGCGCCGCTGGTGAAGCGCATCAAATCGATCATGTGAATCCCGATCCAGGGAATCGTGCCGCCGTACGTTTGCCGCCGCTTCATCCACGCGGCGCGGTCGCCCGCCTTGTACGATTTCTGAGAGCTGATGTTGATCACTTCACCGATTTCCCCTGAAGCGGCAATCTGCTTCATCGCCAGATATACGGGCGAGAAACGCATAGGAAGCAGCGTGCTCAGCTTGGCGCCCGCTTTTGACACAGCCGTTCTAATTTTGACCAGATCGGCGCGGCTGAGAGCAATCGGCTTTTCGGCAATTACATGCAGCTTTCGCTCAAGGCAGGCCAGGATCGCCTCCGCGCGCGGCCTGTTGGCGTTGCACACCGCCACCACATCCAGTGTTTCCGAATCGAGCATCCTCCGCCAATCCGCATAGTGCTTGGCCGCGCCCAGCCGTGGGTTCTTCTTCTGCCGGGCCACCGCCTCCGCGCTGGGGTGGGCGATCGCAACTACATCCACATCAGGCGCCTGCGGCAGCGGCGTCAGGATCTCTCCCACGTGGCCTTCCAGATCGAGCACCCCTAGCCGTACTTTGCGCGGCAGTCGCACACCGGCATCGGCGGATGAGAGAGCGAGCGCCGGTGCGGTCAACATCAATCGACGAGTAAGCGCCATGCTGCGATTGTCCCATGAATACAACTTTGAGCGGACTTGGTAGAATCACACGAAAGACATGCTTCGAAGGCAATTTCTTGCAGCGGCGGGCGGCAGCGCTGTGGCGCAGACCCGCCGGCCAATGAACATCATCCTGATCCTGGCCGACGACCTTGGAGCAATGGACCTGGGTGCCTACGGCAGCCGCTATCACGAAACACCTAACCTGGATGCGCTTGCTCGCTCCGGCATGCGATTCACTCAAGGCTATGCCGCCTGTCCGGTTTGTTCCCCTACGCGCGCCAGCCTGCTTACCGGCAAGTACCCGGCGCGTCTTCAACTTACCGATTGGATTCCCGGCCGCAGGCAATGGTCCGCGGCCAAGTTGCTGACTCCGCAATTCGAGCAGCAGTTGCGGCTCGCCGAAACTACGCTGGCGGAGGCGCTCAAGCCGGCCGGGTATACATCGGCAAGCATCGGCAAATGGCATCTGGGCGGCTCCGGGTTCCTTCCCGGGGAGCAGGGCTTCGATCTAAACGCCGGCGGCAGCGAGCGCGGCTCCCCTCCCTCCTACTTTCCGCCCTACCAAATACCGGGCATTGAGGAGCGTTTTGAGCAGGATTATTTGACGGACAATCTCACGGCTCGCGCGGAACAGTTTCTGGACAAGAATCGCGAGCGTCCGTTTTTTATCTATTTGCCCCATTTCGCCGTGCATACGCCGCTGCAAGCCAAGAAGGACGTGGTTACCAAATACGAAAGCCGGGCCCGGAGCGTCACACCCCAGAGCCGTCCGGTATACGCAGCCATGCTCGAAAGTCTCGATGACGGAGTGGGCAGGCTGATGGCGAAGCTGAAGGATCTGGGAATCGAGGACCGCACCGCGGTATTCTTCCTCTCCGATAATGGCGGGTTGCGTTATGAAGGCGGCCAGAAGGAGCCGGTAACCGATAATGCTCCTCTGCGCGCAGGCAAGGGGCATCTGTTTGAAGGCGGTATTCGCATACCGTGGCTAGTGCGGTGGCCAGGCCTTACCAAGCCCGGATCCGTGAGCGATACACCTGTCTCGACCATTGATGTGATGCCGACCGTTCTCGACCTTGCGGGGCAGGCCGGGCCGGCCGTGGATGGCCTGAGCATCGCGCCTCTGCTGCGAGGCGGCGGATTGCGCCGCGAGGCGATCTACTGGCACTATCCCCACTACAGCAACCAGGGTGGAACGCCCTCCGGCGCCCTGCGCGCGGGCCGGCACAAACTCATCGAGTTCTATGAAGATGGACGGCTCGAATTGTTCGATCTCGAAGCCGACCCCGGCGAACGAAAGAATCTGGCACAGAAGCAGCCCCGGCTTGCCGAAAAACTCATCATGGCGCTGCGCGCCTGGCGCCGCAGCGTCAAGGCCGCCATGCCGGCCTCCAATCTCAGCTACGATTCCCAGAAGGCCGATCAGGGACTCACCGGCGCCGAACCGGCCACCAACTGAGCCGCGCGCGCGGCGCCAGACGTGCGCCGTCTCCGGATTGCCTGCTTATGAGCACTCCTGAGTATACTAATGAAACCATGAGTATCTACGACCGCTTCGGTGTCCGCACGATTATCAATGCCAAGGGCCCTGCAACCCGGTTGTCGGGCGGCTTGCTCGACCACGAGATCTCCGCGGCCATGGCCGAGGCTGGAACCTTTTGCGTCGACATGGCCGAGTTACAGGCCGGGGCCAGTAAGGTCATCGCCGATGTCACCGGCGCCGAGTCCGGAATCGTAACCGCCGGGGCCGCCGCTGGTTTGCTTGTTGGAACCGCCGCCTGCATCACCGGGCTCGATCCGGGCAAAATGGCCCGCCTGCCTGACACGCGCGGCATGAAGAACGAAGTGATCATGGTGCGCAGCCAGCGCAATTTTTATGACCATGCCGTTCGTACTGCCGGAGCGCGCATCATCGAGGTGGGCCTGCCGGACCGTTTCGCCGGCGCCGGCGTGCGGGACGCCGAAGCCTGGGAGATCGAGGATGCCATTTCCGAAAAGACCGCAGCGGTGTTCTACGTGGCGGGCGGCAATGCGCGCCCGCCTCTGCCTGAAATAGTGAAGGTTGCGCGCGCGGCCGGCATCCCCGTCCTTGTCGACGCGGCCGCGCAATTGCCTCCCGCCGCCAATCTGCGCCGCTTCCTTGATGAAGGCGCGGACTTGGTCGCCTTCAGTGGAGGCAAGGCCATCGGCGGCCCACAAGGCTCCGGGATCCTGGCCGGGAAGCGCGATCTCATCATGTCCGCCCTGCTGCAACAACTGGATCTGGATATCTATTGGGAACAGTGGGCTCCTCCCGCCTCCCTCATTGACAAACACCGCCTTAGAGGCACGCCGCAGCATGGCGTCGGGCGACCTTGCAAGGCCGGCAAGGAAACCATTATCGGATTGCTGGTGGCTCTTCAGAAATTTGCCGCTGAAAACGAGCAATCACGCACGCAGCGGCTCCAGAAACTCATCGAGCGTTTGCAGACCGCTTTGGCGGGCGTCGACCACGCTCGCGTCTTGCTCACCGGCGGCTCCAACCCCAAGATCGAACTTCACTTGACCAATCAAGCTCCGCGATCGGCCATGCAGCTTTGCATTGACCTGGAAAGCGGCAACCCAAGCGTCCACGCCGATGCCTCCCGCGCTCCGGCAGGGGTTGTAGGCTTCAGCGCCTCCTGCCTCCGGGACGAGGATCCGGAAAAGATCGCCGCCAGGGTGAAGCCGCTGCTTCGTTTCTGAGTTGGCGCCGGGAGCAAACGGTCTTTGGCGTTATGATAGTAGTCTCGCAAAGCCCGGAGGCGACTTTCAACGTGCGATTGTTTTTCGGAGACTTCCTTATCGATACTGCCGAACGGCGTCTTTGGCGCGACGGTTCCGAGGTTCAGATCGCGCCCAAGGCTTTCGAAGTCCTCGCCTTTCTCGCAACTCACGCCGATCAATTGGTGCTTCGCGAACAATTGATGAAAGAGATCTGGCCCGGCACCTTCGTCGACGATCACGCGCTCTCATTCCAGATCGCCGAAGCACGCAAAGTCCTGAGCGACGATCCCAAGAACCCCACCTACATTGAAACAAGACCGCGCCGCGGCTATCGCTTCATGGCGCCGGTCCGCTCCGAAGAGGCGCAGCCCGCCGAATTCCAGAGAACGGAACCACCTCGGCAGGCGGCGCCGGCCTCCGAGCTGGTCCCGGAAACCCGTTACGCTCAAAGCGGCGACGTGAATATCGCCTACCAGGTGCTTGGAACCGGACCGATCGACCTCGTCTTTGTGATGGGCTGGGTCTCCCATCTGGAGTACTTCTGGAGGGAGCCCCGCTTTGCACGATTCCTGCGCCGGCTGGCCTCTTTCAGCCGTCTTATCCTCTTCGACAAACGCGGAACCGGTTTATCGGACCGCGTCCCCTTGCACCAGTTGCCTACTCTTGAGCAGCGCATGGATGACGTAAGGGCCGTAATGGAAGCCGTGGGAAGCCGTCGCGCCGCCATCTGCAGCATCTCCGAAGGCGGCCCCATGTCCTTGTTGTTCGCCGCGACGTATCCTGAAAAAACTTCCGGCCTCGTCATGATCGGCTCTTATGCCCGCCGGCTACGCGACGGCGATTATCCCTGGGGACCCACTGCCGCCGAGCGTGACCGGTATTGCACCCAGATTCGCCAAAACTGGGGTGGACCCGTCGGCATAGAAGAGCGCGCCCCGACACTGGCAAACGACCCCCAATTCCGCGACTGGTGGGCCACCTACCTGCGCATGGGCGCCAGCCCCGGCGCCGCCGAGGCCCTCACGCGAATGAACGCCGAAATCGACATCCGTCCCATTCTGCCGACACTGCGCGTCCCCACTCTGGTGATCCACCGTGCCGGCGACCGCTGCCTGCTGGTCCAAGAGGGCCGTTTCCTTGCCGAACGGATTCCGGGGGCTCGCTTCGTCGAACTCTCAGGCGCCGACCACCTGCCCTTTGTTGGCGACCAGGATGCCATCCTCGACGAGATCGAGCAGTTTGTTACCGGCTCGACGCACCCGGTTCCGCCCGAACGCTCACTGGCCACCGCTCTGTTTCTCGATCCCCCGCTCAACCCCGGCATCGCGGATCGCTACGTTACCCAAGTTCGCAAGGAAATCGAGTGGTTCCGCGGCCGTGCCGCCGATATCGCAACCGGCGCGCCCCTGGCAACCTTCGATGGTCCCGCTCGCGCCGTTCGCTGCGCCTTTTCCATGGTTGCGCAGGGTAAAAACTTCGGTGTTCCAGCCAGGGCTGCCGTCCATACCGGCGAATGTGAGTTTCAATCGGATGGCAAACCCGCCGGTTACGCCATCGACCTCACCCGCCTGATTCTACCTTCGGTTCCCGCGGGCCGCGTCCTGGTTTCCCGCGTCGTCAAAGATCTCGTCGCCGGTTCCGGAATCCAGTTTGCCCTGCGGCAAGAGCTCCGCCTGGCGGCCGAGGCCGAACGCTGGCCTTTGTTCGAAGTCCTGTCCTGCTGAATGAACCGCTCTTCTACCCTTGTAAAGGACTGAGGCCCAGCCGCGGATACCGCCGCGCTGGGCCCCAAACGGATCGATTTCGCGCTCCTGATGACAATCAAACGACGTGTTCGGCTTTATGCCGGCACATGATTTCCGCCATCTGATCTTTCAATCGCAACTTCAACTTCTTCAGCTTGCTCTCTTCCATCTGCTCTTCCGGAGTCAGACGCGGTTTCGCCTCCAACTCCTCAACACGCCTCTTAAACTCCGCGTGTTGGGAAACAAGCTGTCGAAACTGCTCGTCAGATTGCATCAGGTGCGCTTTCAATTGGTCTTGCGTGATCTCCATAAGACAGGGCTTCTCCTTCTGAGATACCACGCCGAGTCGGATTGTTGAGTTTTGTTTGGCTCGGTGGGTGAGGTTCATTTTCTAGCGTTACGACTTCATGAACGGCTGGTCACCGCCAGGCCTGCCGTCATGCACAAACCTTAACATAGACAAACCGCCATTTCAATAGCCGATTCGTAACGGCTCACAGGTAGAGGAAATCCCGTAGGAAACCCCAGTCCGGTACCGGCCAGAATGGTACGAAACGCATCTGTCCGTCCTTGAGAACCGGATAGCTTCCCCATGCCAGTAAATGCCAGAACAGGGCCGCCGTCAATGCAAAGCCAAAGTGCATGAGGTTCAAGACCGCCAGTACGCGGGGAGTGGCGTCGCCGGCACGGAGCAGAGGCGTGCACTTCAGCACCGCTCCGAAAGGAACGATTGCCGCCATCAGGGAAGTGTAGAGGAAGGCGTAGGTGGCGGGCGAGGTGAGCAGCCGCCAATCCCACTCCGGAACCAGCCTGACCGCATTCCAATAGACGGCGCGAGCGCTGGGAATCACGACCAGCGCAAAGATAAGAGACGCCGCGCCCCAGCACAACGCACTCTGCCAGAAGTCTGTTCGGCCTGCCACGTGAATCAGCTTACAACGACGACTGCCCCCGGCGCGGCTGCCTCAGGGCGCCCAGAACAATTTTTGCACTTGCGGCTGGCCGTATCCGGCGCCCGCGGTGATCACCTGCACATTGGGCATGATCCGGGAATTGCCGGAGCTGTGGGTGTGGCCGCAAAGCACCGTGAGCTGCTTCTCCGGATGAGCAGGCATCAATTCCTGAATCACGTTGCCGACCGCGCCGCAGGCAAAGCGGGGCAAAATGTTATCCCCGGCAATCTCCCCTTCGTGCCAGCATGCCTCACGAAACGGAGGAACATGGGTGAGCATGCAGATATTGGTGTACTTCTGTAAAGCTTCCGACAGAATCGGCTCCAAGTGGTCCGCCGCCTGCTGGCCGAGCTCGCGGAGCCGTGCAAACAGCGTGTACTTGTCAAACGTGGTCAGCTCTTCGATTTGCAGATCGTCGTTGAGCATTACCGCCTCGTCGAAGCTGCCGAGCAGGCCGTCCCCCCATCCGTCGTGACCGATCAGAGCGGTACGGGGAGTGAGTTCGATGACGCCGTTTTCAGAGAGCCAGCACAAATTGGGCATCCGCTGGCAGAGAGCGGAAACGGTGGAACGAACCGAAGCGATCGAACTCTTGTAATAGTCGTGGTTGCCCAGCACGAAGTAGATGGGCTTGCGCACTCGAGCCGACATTTCGCTCAGATCCAGAGGCAGCCTGGGTCCCTCGCTGATATCACCCCCGACGAGCACTGCATCCACCTGCAACTCCTCCACGGAGTCAAAGAATGCGGATACCTTGTTGGAAGCGACAAAATTGAGATGAAGATCCGTCAACCAGGCAACACGACGCATGCGCTTAGGAGTGCTCCGATCATTCTACACTACCACTATGGAGAAGACGGAAGCTGGCGCTGTTCAGATCCGGCTGCTGCGGGCGCAGGAAGTGATCCAGCACCTGGGACAGCTTGTCGAAGTATTGCAGGATGCCGTGGACGGCGGAGCATCGCTCGGCTTTCTGCCGCCTTTAGCCTACTCGGAAGCGCTGGAATACTGGATGTCGGTGCGGGACGCCGCCGCCGGCGAGCAACGGCTGGTCCTGGCGGCTTTTGAAGGCGAGCGCATGCTGGGCACGGTTCAACTGGATCTTGAGAAAAGGCGCAACGGGCCTCATCGGGCCGAGGTGATGAAACTTTGCGTCCACAGCCGGGCGAGGCGGCGGGGCTTCGGCCTCCTGTTGATGTTACGCGCCGAGGAGATTGCCCGCGACAAAGGGCGCACGCTGCTGGTTCTGGACACCAGGCGGGATGACGATGCCGAACGGCTCTACCGGCGGATGGGTTATGATTGCGCCGGCATCATTCCACGCTATGCCCTGGGCGCGGATGGCAGGCTGCACGACACGGTTTTCCTCTACAAGGAGCTGGCACGGGAAGTTGCGCCCTAAGCGCCCCGTTTGACACACTCAAGTTTCATGCCGCGTCCGGCTCTACTTGTGTGTGTGCTCGCGACGGTTTTGCTGGTCATGCCCGCCCCAGTGGAACCGCAGGAGACCATCGAGGAGCGCCCGAAACCCATAGAAACGTTCCAATACGGCGTCGAGTGGAGGCTGGTGACGGCAGGCCGCGCGAAACTTTCCCGTACAGCGCGAGGTGAGAACGGCTGGCTGGCTGAATTGCACCTGGAGTCCACCGGGCTCGTTTCCAGGCTCTACCGCGTGAGTGACAAGTACCAATCGATCTTTGATCCCGGCTTCTGTGTTTCGGCAACTTATATGCA
>Ga0187893_10003344_pt1 | contig 32747 bp, 31 predicted proteins | sample MA1701074metaG_FD_139574 | JGI IMG/M metagenome (GOLD analysis project Ga0187893, IMG submission 139574) | White microbial mat communities from a basaltic lava cave in the Kipuka Kanohina Cave System on the Island of Hawaii, USA - MA170107-4 metaG ...
CGCCGGACGAGCTGGCCGCCGTCGTCCGCATCGTCGAGGCGTCGCCCAACACCACCGCGTGGCTGGGGTTGCTCGGCGACAAGGTCTTTCTCCTGAACGAAGCCCGGTCCGCGTTCGTCATGTACGCCATCGAGGGCCGAAGCTGGATCGCGATGGGGGACCCCGTCGGTACCCCGAACGAGCGCCGCGAAGTGGCCTGGGAGTTCTACGAGCTCGCCGATCGCCATGCGGGCTGGCCGGTCTTCTACGAGGTGGGCGAGCGCAATCTGGCACTGTACCTGGATCTGGGGCTCGCGCTTCAGAAGCTCGGCGAAGAGGGGCGCGTCTTCCTTCCCGAGTTCTCGCTCGACGGCGGCTCACGCAAGTCGCTGCGGCAGAACCACACCAAGCTCGCGCGCGTCTCTGCGATCGAGATCGTGCCGCCCGCCGGCGTTCCCGCCCTCCTCCCGGAGCTGCGTGGCGTGTCCGACGCCTGGCTCGCCGAGAAGCAGACGCGCGAGAAGAGCTTTTCGCTCGGTGCCTTCCTCCCGGACTATCTGGGCCGCATGCCGATGGCGGTCGTACGCACCGAGGGACGCCTGGTGGCCTTCGCCAACATGCTGATGGGCGGCGAACACGAGGAGTGCTCCGTCGATCTCATGCGGCACACCCCCGACGCGCCGGCCGGCGTGATGGATTATCTCTTCGTCGAGCTCATGCTGCGCGGCAAGGCGGACGGCTACCAGTGGTTCAACCTGGGCATGGCGCCGCTCTCCGGCCTCGAGCAACGGGCGCTGGCGCCGCTCTGGACCAAGGTCGGCGCCTTCGTGTTCCGCTACGGCGACAACTTCTACAGCTTCCAGGGACTGCGGCACTACAAGGAGAAGTTCGGTCCGCAGTGGACGCCCCGCTACCTCGCGTCGCCGGGCGGCGTTGCGCTGCCCCTCGTGCTGGCGAACGTCGCCGCGTTGGTCTCGGGCGGCCTGCGCGGCGTGGTCGCGAAGTAGCGCGGCCGATCAGTCGAGCGCGCCGCGCGTGCGCAGCCCGCCGACGATGCGAGCCGCGAGCGCGGCGTAGTCCCCGTCGAAGTGATGCCCGCCCGCCGTGCGCACGATCTCCACGTCGTGGAGGGCTTCGTCTCGGCACAGCGAATCGTCCTCGTCCTCCCCGTAGAAGCACTGCACCAGCGCCGGATCGATGCGGCGGAGCTCCGGGAGGACCGAGGCGTCGTCGTGCTCGCCGACGCCGAGCCAGTCGGTGACGGAGAACTCGAAGGCGGCGGTCGCTTCGATCCCGAGCAGCGAGAGCTGGCGGACGTGCGACCGTATCTCCTCGGGCAGGCGGTTCATGGCGAACGGCAGTACGTCGGCGCCGAAGGAGTATCCGATCAACACCACGTCCGGCCGCTTCCAGCGTGCCCCGTAGTACCGGACGATCGCCGCGAGATCCGCCGCCAGCGCGTCGGGCGTCTTGCGCTGCCAGAAGTAGCGCAAGCAGTCGACGCCGACGACGGGGATGCCGCCCCTGGACAGGGCCTCGCCGATGTCCTTGTCCAGGTCGCGCCAGCCACCGTCGCCGGAATAGATGACGGCCAGCAGCGGGCCGGGGCGATCGACCGCGTACTCGATCAACGGCAGGCCGGCGAGCGCGGGATCGCTCTGCACGCGTGCCGCGTCCAGATGCCGGCGAACCACGGCGACGAGACGTTCCGCGACGTCGCCGGTCCCGGAAGTGTCCTCGGCCCACCAACCCGGCAACGGCACCCCCGCTGCATAGCGAAATCCACCGCCGGGAACCGGCTCGGCCACCGCGCCGGCACACAGCGGCACCTTGGTGGCGAGGCTCGGCGCGGGATCGACGGCTGCGGCACCGGCGATCGTCGCCGCCGGCGACTGGGCGAGCGCCGCGTAGGCCAGCGTGCCGCCTGCACCGACGCCGGCGAGCAGCGGCGTCCGATACGTGCCTGCACCCTCCTCGCGTTGCAGCCGTTTGCTGAGATCCTCCAGCTCCGAGATCAGATAGTGGCATCCGTCGTCGCTGCCGCGAAGCCGCGAGAGGTACGCGTCGAGATCGACCCCGACCACGTCCAGGCCCAACGCGGCGAGCCGCTCCGACGTCCGTTGGTCGCCACCGAACAAGAAGACGAGCCCATCGCGCTCGCCCGGGGGCGTGGTCAGCCGAACGGTCCCCAGGCGGCCGGCCTCGCGGAGGCGCACCGACACCGGTTCATGGCATCCGATCGATGCGAGCACGGCCGCGAGGGTCGCGATCGCGCCCCAGGGACGGCTGCGCATGCCCGACGAATATCATGGGATCACGCGCGCCACCCAAGCGCACGGTCACCCGGCGGTCATCAGGTTGTTGCCGAGGAGCACCCACAGCACGAGCAGCAAACCGACGGGCACCCCGAGGAAATACAACACGACGTAGCCGATTCGTCCGGACTCATTCTGACGTTTCATGGCAGACCTCCTGGTTGGATCGGATTCGGATCAATCGCGGGTCCCGAGCCACAGACCGACGAGCAAGCCGCCGACGATCCAGGGCACCGGGTGCTCGGCGATGCGCTCGCCGATGCCGAACGGCTGCTTCACCGCCTGCTTCAAGTCTTCGATAGCGATCTGGAGATCGCGCTCGCTGCGTTCCGCGGACGCGACCAGCTCTTCTCGGACTTCCTCCTCGCTCATGCGTCGCCCCCGCTTTCGAGCGCCTCGCGCGCTCGCCGCGCGCCCATGGCAATCAGCACCCCTCCGCCCGCCAGGTTGGCCACGCCGACGAGTGCGAGACTCGCCGGGAGCGTCATGTAGAATCGCAGGACGAACACTGCGGCCCCACTCAACGCGAGCCACCCGGCGCACAGCACGAAGGCCCCGACCATGAGCCACGCCACGCTTCGGAGCCCGCGTGACGCAATGCGCTGAACGTCGAGGCGAGCAAGATCGAACCGATCGACCAGCACCCGCTGCCCGGCATCCACGACACGGGTAATTGCCTCGACCAGCGACGGCTCGCGCTCTCCGTGGTTCAGCACGGGCTGATGTGTTGCCGAATTCGTGCCAAGGCCGGTGGCCGTTGCGTATGGCCCGGAGCGTCGGGTGGTCTGTAAGTTCTGCCAACAGATGTAAAGAAGGACGGCAGGACGACCCTCGGCTACACCGCAGGCGGGACCTCGACCACGTCGGCGGCGCCGGCGCGCTCGAGTATCGTTCGCGCGGCGGTACGCTCGCGACCGACCGTCGCGCTCACTGCGATCAGGAACTCGCCCGCTGACGGACGCGACGCGGCGAGCTCAGCTGAGATGATCGGCGTCGGCGCGAACTTCTGCGCGATGGAGCCGCCGGCTGACGTCGTTCGCGAGCCCGCTCGCCTGCTCGCCGAGCTGGGCGCGCAGCTCCTGCCCTGCCCGCGGCGCGAAGAGCAGCCCCAGAGCCGCACCGAGCGCGATGCCCATCGTGAAGGCGCCCAAGCTGGCGATCGAGAACTGCTGCGGCTCGGACTTCGACAAACCGAGGTAGCCCAGCGCGTCGTCCGTGGTGGGAAAGCGATCCATAGCCGCCTTCAGATCCTGCAAGGTTTCGTTGACCGTCATCGGTCGCCTCCTTCACTCGCCGCCTTCATGGCAGCCGACAACGCGCTCGCGATGGCGGCCCGACTGGCCGTATTGAGCAAGAAACCGCCCGCCCGCAACGAGAGCCCGCCTCCGAGCACCCAACCGAAGGCGACCCCGGTCATCAGCGTGGCGAGGGGTCGCTCATCGAGTTGGGTTCGGAGAAACCGTAGCGCGTCCGCCGACCTCGTCTCGAACGTCCCGAGCATGAGCGCCAAGTCCGAGGAGCGACCCTCCGTAGCCTGGTCCCCGGCGGGACGCCGCTGTGTAGCACCGCGCGTACTCATCGGCGCAAAACCTTGGCGGCGAGGTATCCAATGCCGACGGCGAGCGCGAGGGACGCCATCGGATACTCTTCGATGAAGTCTCGCGCCCGCCGATCGGTGTCCACTACCGTTTCCTTGAGGTCCGCGAGGCGATCGGTGATCGCCTCGTCGGCCACTTGTGCTGGTGTAGCCATGTTAGAGAGGAGGGCTGCGTCGCGCCCCGCCGCTCACGAAGCTCACGACCAAGAGCACGACACCGATGACGGCGCAGATCCAGCCGATGTCGGCCGACATACCAGCCACTCCGCCGAAGCCGAGAGCGGCCGCGATCAACGCCAGAACGAAAAACGTCAACGCCCAATTCAGCATGGTGGGTCCCCTTTCTGGCGTTCCACCTGTGCAACGTCGGTGCCACGTGACCGTCCACCGAACGACGGGGTGATTCCGCATTGCGGCTTCGGTCAAGTGTAGAAACTACGTCCCGGCCCGGAAGAAGGGGCCCGTACCCCGGTGCTTCGGGGGTATGCCCTGCTGGCACCACTCCTGCTCTTCCTCGCCGTGGATCGTTCCCTGCCCGGTGGCTGGCTCGTGTTCGCGGGGTTCGTGCTGGTTGCCGCGGTGCTCCATTGGGCACAGGCGATCTTCGTGCCGATCGCCCTCGCGATCCTGCTCGCATTCCTCCTGAATCCGGTGGTGGCGAAGTTGGAGCGGTGGGTGGGCCGCGTCGCTGCGGTGCTGGTCGTGACGTTGCTCGCGTGCGCCGCCCTCGGTGGAGCCACCTGGCGCGTCACGGTCGAGCTGGCCAGCGTCGTGACGGATCTGCCGCAGTACCGCACGACCATCCGTCAAAAGATTCGCGACGTCCGGGGCGTGAGCCGCGGCGGCTCGATCGAAACCTTGCAGAACACGCTGAAGGACATCGAAGCCGAGATCAATCGGGACGCGCCCGCGCAACCGGATCCTGTACCCGTGGCCGCACCCGAGGCGAGCTGGGATATCCCCGCGACGCTCGCGAGTCTGAGTCCGATCGCGACCGCGGGGCTCGTCGTGGTGCTCGTCATCTTCATGCTGCTGGAGCGCTGCGAGCTTCGCGATCGCTTGCTGCGCATTCTCGGAAGCGCCCGCGTGTCGGTGACCTTGCGAGCGCTCGACGAAGCCGGGATGCGCGTCAGTCGATATCTCTTCGCCCAGTCGCTGGTGAACTCCTGCTTCGGGCTCGGCGTCGGCATCGGCCTGTTCGCGATCGGGGTACCGCACGCGGCCTTGTGGGGCGTCCTTGCCGCCGTGCTCCGTTTCATTCCGTACATCGGGCCGTGGATCGCCGCGATCGCCCCGATCGTGGTGGGCTTCGCGGCCCTGCCGGGGTGGGAGCGCCCCCTGATGGTCGTCGCCCTCTTCGTCGTGCTGGAGCTCGGCACGAACATGCTGCTCGAGCCGATCTTCTATGCCGGCGCGGCGGGGACTTCGGAGGTCGGGCTGATCGTGGCCGTGGCGTTCTGGACCTGGCTCTGGGGCCCGCTCGGCTTGTTGCTGGCGACGCCGCTCACCGTCTGCTTCGTGGTGGTCGCGAAGCACGTCCCCGCGCTCGAGTTCTTCTCGGTGCTGCTGTCCGATGCGCCAGCCCTGGAAGAGAACGAGCGATTCTACCAGCGACTGCTCGCGCAGGACACGCACGCGGCGACGGTGCTCCTGCAGGAATCGATGCAGGCCGGCGACTCCGAAACCGTCTTCGACTCGATGATCCTGCCGGCGCTGAGCGCCGCCAAGCGCGCACACCTCGACGGCAGGATGTCGGCCGAGGAGCAGGACGCCGTCATCGAAACGGCGTCACAGGTCATCGACGAGCTTCCGGAAGCGCAAACCGCCGGCGAGGACGACTCCGACGCCTCCGTCCCGTCCGGACTGGTCCTCGGCTACGCCCTGGGCGATCCCGCCGACATGCTGGCCTTGCGCATGCTCGCGCGCTTGCTCGACGGAGCGCTCGACCGTTTCGAGATCGTCGGCGACGTCTCCGCCCGGCAAAGTCTGATGGACGATCTCCGTCGTAAACCGGTGCGGGTGCTCTGCATCGCCAGCATCACCCCCAGCCGGACGTCCACGGTCCTTCGCCTCGTCAGCCGGCTGCGTGCCGCCATGCCTGGGCTGAAGATCGTGGTCAGCCGGTTGGGTCAGTTCCGTCCCTCCAACGACGACACGAAGATGATCCAGGACGCCGGCGCCCACGCGGTCGCGCGCACGTTGCTCGAGACCCAGGCGCAGATCCTCCTCTCGCTCGAGGCGGAGCCCGAGCAAGCGGCGGCGGCTACGTGACGCCGGTCAGAGGCGGGCGCGAATCATCCCGGGGAGCGAGATCGCGGCCGGCCCCGGTAGATCGGCCGAGCCGTCGATCAGCGCGTTGCCGGTAGCCGGCACGCAGAACGTCGAGACCAGCGTCGCAGGCAACGGCGTAGCGGCGGCAAGCAGCGGCAGACCGGGCGCGGTGCCCGTCACCTGCATCGAGCGGCACGCCGCATCGCCGAAGCACCCGGGGCTCGTCTGGCCGGGACAGAAGAGGCCGCTCGGATTGGCGAGCGTAGAGGTCCCCGTCGTGACCGGAGAGAGATCCGCATTGATCGAGCCCAGGTCGACGCTGCCGTCGCTGCCGCCCGGCTGACAATCCTTGGAGAGTCCCTGCGAGTTGACCGAGCTGCAGCCGAAGCCCGCCCGCGCGCCGCGGTCGCAGGTGCCCGTTCCCGGCGCCCCGGGCGCGCCCACGGCCGAGCACCGAGGACACGGCTGGGTCGGATTGCCGGTCACGTAGATGTGCAGCCCGAGCTGCACGTTGGCGCTGGTGGCACCCGTCAGCAGGTTCGTCGACCCGCCGCCTGGAGCCGCAAACGTGCTCTGGGCGCAGGCGGTGAGGCCACCGTTCGGAATCGGGACGGGCGGGCCGAAGAAGCAGCCGGTTGCGGTGCAATCGAATCCGGGGCCCGCCGTGGCGACGGGCAGCAGCGCGCAGTCGAGGAAGAGCCCGCAGCCGCCGAGCTGGAACTGGTTCACGGCGCCGTCGGGAAGCGACGACGGGGGCAACGTCGACGCCCCGGCCCCGAGGGCGAGGTCGCCGCAGGCGAGCGGTCCGAGCGTCGCGCCGGAGCCGTCCCGCACGACGCCGCAATCGCCCGTGCCCGCCACGCTCGCCAGCTCGACGCGCGCGGGGAGGAGCGGCGGGAGCAGCGTCGACGTGGTCGTGCTGGTCGTGGTCGCGATGGTCGTCGTCGAGATGGGGAGCGACGTCGTGGTCGAGGACGACGTGCTCGTCGTCGTGTTGCCGCTCACCTCGAAGGTGCTGAGCACGCCGGCGAGGCTCGCCGCGCCCGGGCCCGGCAGGCCCGCGGCGCCGTCGACGAGCAGGTTGCCCGTCGCCGGGATGCAGAACGTCGACGCGAGCAAGACGGGACTGCCGCCGGCATCGAGCGCACCCGCCGGCAGCCCGAGCAGCTCGAACGAGCGGCAGCCAGGCTGGCCGAAGCATCCCGCGTTGTCGACGGTCTGGCCGGGGCAGAACCGCCCGTCGCCGGCGCTCTCCGCCGCGGTCGCGGTGGCGAGCGGCGTCAGATCGACGGGCAGTGCACCGAGATCGGAGCTGCCGTCGCTGCCACCCGGAATGCAGTCGGCCGACAGGCCCTGGGAGTTCGTGCTCTGGCAGGAGCCGTTCAGGTTGGCGCCGCGCGTACAGGTACCGGTCCCCGGCGCACCGGCCTGGCCCGTGGCGGAGCACCGCGGGCAGGGTTGGGAAGCGTTGCCGGTGACGAAGACGCGCGACGAGAGCGGGACGCTCGCGTCCATCGTGCCCAAGGCCGTATCCACCGTGCCGCCGGCCGGCGCCGCGAAGGTGTTGACGACGCAGGTCGACAGCCCGCCGTTCGGGATCGGCAGCGGCGGGCCGAAGCGGCAGCCCGTGTTCGTGCAGTCGATGCCGTTGGCCGATCCGGTGCTGGGGGAAAGCGTGCACGAGTCGCCGGCGCATCCCGTGAGCAAGAACCGGCTGGTCGCTCCGTCGGGGATGGCGCCCTCGGGAACGGTTGCACCGCCGCCGCCGATGTCGAGGCCGCCACACGCGAGATCGCGGAGCACCGTCGCCCCGCCGTCGCGAATCGCGCCGCACGAGCCGCTGCCCGGCGTGGTCGTGAAGTCGAGCACGCGCGTGCCGCTCGGCAGGCTCGTGCTGGTCGTGCTCGACGGTGGTGTGGTCGGGGTGGTCGTCGAGCTGGTGGTGCCGCCGACGACGGTGCTGCTGGTCGTGGTGCCGCCGCCTCCCCCGAGGCTAGCGTCGCTGCAGTCCGCCAACGCCGCGCCCGGCGCGTTCGTGGCCACGAAGATGCCGGCCAGGTCACGCCGCACGGCCCCGCCCTGGAAGCGTGCGCAGCTCCGGAGCGTTCCGGTCGTCAGGCGAATGGCGACGCTTCCTTGCGGCCCGTCGAGCGGCAAGCCGCCCAGCGACGCCGCGACGACTTTCGTGGCGCGGCCCTGCTTCAACGAGACCTTGCGCACCGGCGACGGGCCAAGCGGCGCGGACGGATTGGTGAACACGTAGGCCCCGCTGGCGCCCACTTTGACGCGCCATCCCGGGCTACCGACCCCGGGAGGCGCGGCGAGCGACGGCCGGACCGGCGTGGCGGTCGAGAACAGCTCGACGACGAGTCCGCCGGGCGTCCCGCTCGACGGATCGTCGGCCCCGCCGATCGGCGGGAACGGCGCGTCGGCATCACGCGAGACGAAGGTGAGCTTCTCGCGCCCGGAGCTCGAGCGCTTGAGCACGAGCTTGCGGCCGTCGATCGGTACGTCGAGAGCGTGGGCGGCGGGGACGACGATCAGGAGCCCGGCCGCCATCGTCAGGCGCACCAGGTCGCGCGGGCTCGTCATCGTCGTGCCTCCATGTGCTTCTATGTGCTTCGTACCCAAGGCCATCCCCGGGTTCCCATCCCCGATTTCGGGGATTCGCACGCCCGAGATCGGGGAGCGTAGAATCGACAGGACCCCCAATGGGATCGTCGTCGTCGTGGCCCGACCTGTGGCGTCTCGTGTCGCCGCTCTGGCGCCTTTGGTCGCCGGACCCGCCGGGCGAGGGGCCGCTCGAGGCGAGCGAGACCATTCTCGCCAGCCTCTTCGAAGCCGTCCCCGACGCGATCGTGGTGGTGGATCGCGACGGCCGCGTGCTCCGGGCCAACGCTCAGGCCGATCGCACCTTCGGGTACGGGCCCGGGGAGCTGCGCGGGCAACCGATCGAGGTCCTGGTGCCCGAGCGGCATCGGCCAGTGCATCGCGAGCTGCGCGACGCGTTCGGCCGCGACCCGAGCCAGCGCAAGATGGGCCAAGGGAGGCGACTCTACGGCCGCCGCAAGGACGGCGGCGAGTTCCCGGTCGACATCTCGCTGACACCGATCGGCAACGGCTCCGGCCACGCCGTCATGGCCGTCGTGCGGGACCTGAGCGAGCGCCGCGAAGCGCTGCGACGCTTTCGCCGCCTGCTCGAGTCGGCGCCCGACGCCATGCTGCTCGCCGACCGCTCGGGGCGCATCGTGATGGCCAACGGTCGCAGCGAGCGCTTGTTCGGCTACGGGCCGCGCGAGCTGATCGGCGTGGCCATCGAGGCGCTCGTGCCGGAAGGCGCGCGGGCGCGCCATCGGATGGGCTTCGCCGCGTTCTGGGAGCAGCCGCGGGTGTTGCACATGGGAGGCAGCGGCACGCCCGAGATCTGGGGACTGCGCAAGGACGGCACCACCGTCCCCATCGAGCTCGATCTCGGCCCGCTCGAGGCGGATGCCGGACTCCTCGCGGTGGCGTCGATCCGCGACTTGAGCGAGCGGCGCAAGGCGGAGCGCGAGCGCGAAGACCTGCTCCAGCAGCTCCAGCGGAGCCGCGAACGGCTACGGGTGCTCTCGCGGCGCGTGCTGGAGGCGCAGGAGGCCGAGCGCCGTGCCATCGCCCACGAGCTGCACGACGAGATCGGGCAGGCGCTGACGGCGGTGAGCCTGGACCTGCAAGCGCTGCAAACCCGCGGAACGGACGCGACGCGGCCGCTCGTCGACTCGGCGCTCGAGATCACGCGTGGTGTCATGGCGCAGGTGCGCGAGCTGTCACTCGACTTGCGTCCGTCGCTCCTCGACGACCTCGGGCTCGCCGCCGCGATCCGCTGGTCGCTCGAGCGTCACGAGCAGCGCTTGGGCTGGACGACCGAGCTGCGCGGCGACCTCGGCTTTGCGCGGGTGCCGGGCGCGATCGAGACCGCGTGCTTCCGCGTCGCGCAGGAGGCGCTCACGAACGTGGCCAAGCACGCCGGCGCGCACACGGTGTCGGTCGACGTGATCTGCGACGACGGAGAGCTGGTGCTCGTCGTCCGTGACGACGGGCAGGGGTTCGACGTCGACGAGGAGCGGGCGAAGGCGGCGGCGGGCAACAGCATCGGGCTGCTGGGGATGGAGGAGCGCGTCACCTCCGTCGGCGGCCGGTTCGCCGTCGAATCGACCCGACGGCGGGGCACGACCGTGCGCGCGTACTTTCCCATCACGGCATAGCCGTGGCATCGTGGGTCCGTGAGCCGCATCACGGTGCTGATCGCCGACGACCACACGGTCGTGCGGCAAGGAGTGCGCCGGATCCTCGAAGACGACGGCGGGATCGAGGTCGTCGGCGAAGCCGCCGACGGTCGTACCGCCGTCGAGCTCGCGCTCCGTCTGCACCCCGCCGTGGTCTTGATGGACGTGGCGTTGCCGCGGTTGAACGGCATCGACTCGACGCGCGAGATCGTGAAGCTCGCGCCGCAGACGAAGGTCATCATGCTGAGCATGCACGCCGACCGCGCCTACGTCCGTCGCAGCATCGAGATGGGCGCGCGCGGGTACGTGCTGAAGGACGCCGAAGACCTCGACCTCGTGGGCGCCGTGAAGGCGGTCGCGCGTGGGGGATCGTCGTTCAGCCCCTCCGTCGCCAGCCAGCTACGCGAGCACCTCGTCGCGCCGGTGGCGCACGAGGGCGACACCGATCTCGCGCTGCTCACGGATCGGGAGCGTCAGGTCCTGCAGTTGATCGCGGAGGGCCGATCGAACAAGGAAGTTGCGGTCGTGCTCGAGGTCGGGGTCAGCACGATCGATTCACACCGCAAGCACATCCTCGAGAAGCTCGGGCTCCACAACACTGCCGACCTGGTGCGGTTCGCCGTCCGGCACGGCCTGGTCGTGCCGTAGGAACGATGCGCGCCCTCCCCGTCCTCGTGGTCTTCGCCCTCCTGCCCGCGGCCGGCACCGCCGCCGACCGGCGCTTCGTCACCGAGCCCAACCCCTTCGTCCTGGGTCAGGCGATGGACTGGCTCGATCGCGACCACGTGGTGTGGCACGAGGCCGTCGGACGCGACGAAGACGCGGACGGGCAGGTGAACGTCCACCGCTCGCGGCTCGACGGCAGCGACCGTGTCTGCCTCACCTGCGGGCTCGACGGACCGAACCAGGTCCCCGTGGCGCAGCGCGGCGGCGACTGGATCCTGTTCCACTCCTGGAGCGGCCACACCGTGCGCGTCGGGGGACCGGGATTCGGCGGCATCGGCTCGGACGTCTGGGTCATGCGACGCGACGGCTCGCAGCGCACCAACCTCACGAGCAGCCCGGAGTGGCACGACAACTTCCACGCCTACTGGTCGCCGAACGGCAAGTTCATCGTGTGGACTGCGCTCAACTGGGATCCGAACGACCCCACGGCCGACGGCAAGTCCGACATCCGCGTCGCGCGATTCGATCCGAGCGGCCCCACGGGCCCGCGCCTCGTGGACGAGCACGTGGTGCGTCCGGCCAACGGCCATTGGTACGAGACGCAATGGTGGGCACCCGACGGCTCGGGCTTCCTCTACACCGAGACGTACGACGAAGCCGTGAACCCGGAGCTGTTCTTCTGTCGGCTTCGCGACCCCGCGCGAGGCGATTGCCAGCCGGTGCGCCTCACCACCGATCCGGCGTGGGACGAGCAGGCCATCTTCACTCCCGACATGTCACGGATCATTTTCATGTCGTCGCGCGACCTGCCGGGGGCGCACAACGACTGGGCGATCCTCGCCAAGCTCCTCGGGCTGCCCGCCGACTACGACCATGTCCTCATCCTGCTCGTCTTCAGCGACAGCTTCCTGCAACCCGTCCTGCAGCAGCCGACCGACCTGCACGAGATCAAGCTGCGCTGGAACAAGACGCGCACGCGCTTCAAGGCCGGTCCGGTGCGACGGCTGACGTACTTCGGAGACGACGGCTGGGTGATCCCCGAGTTCGCCTGGGATCCGACGGGTAAGCGGCTTCTCTGGACGCAGAACAAGTACCCCGACGACGTGCGCGTCTCGCAGAGCTGTCTCGTGCAGCAGATCCGCGACGACTTCATCCGCGAGCTGGGCGCCGTCAAGACGGTGGTGCAGCTGCCCCTGGACGTCCATCGCCGGATCCGCGCCGAAGCGCTGCGCTTCCTCGGCGACCCACAGGCATATCCCTACGCGGGGCGCGGGTGCGGCGGCGACCGCCCCGCCGAGCCGGGCGCGTTCCAGCAGGAGACGAAGGTCGGCCGGTACGAGTGAGGCATCCCAAGAATTCTTGCACTCTCAGGTGCCCTTCGTGGTATGCCCGCGCACGGAGGACCAGTGCGACGACTCGTTCTGTTGCTGTGCATCGTGACGGGGTCCGTCACGGCCCGCGGCGCCGTCGGCCCGATCGGCACGGTGGCCGGCATCGGAACTGCCGGTAGCGCGGGGGACGGCGGCCCCGCCACCGCCGCCCAGCTCAACCATCCACGGCAGCTCGCGGTCGACGTGCCGGGAAACGTGTTCATCGCCGAGGTCGACAATCACCGTGTGCGGCGCATCGATCCGGGTGGCATCATCACGACGGTGGCCGGCACCACGGCCGGCTTCTCCGGGGATCTCGGACCGGCAACGGCGGCCCAGATGCGGCGCCCGGTCGACGTGGCCGTCGACCCGGCCGGCAATGTGTTCGTGGCGGATCTGGACAACCATCGCATCCGTCGCATCGACGCATCGACCGGCACCATCACCACCGTCGTCGGAACCACCGCTGGATTCTCGGGCGATGGCGGACCCGCCACCACTGCCCAGCTCTTCGCGCCCTACTCGATCGCGGTCGACGGCGCGGGCAACCTGTTCATCGGTGACCTGGGCAACCAACGCGTGCGCCGCGTCGACGCCGGCACCGGCATCATCACGACCGTCGCGGGAACGGGCACGCCCGGCTTCTCAGGGGACGGCGGACCGGCGACCGCGGCCGAGCTGTACCAGCCCATCGACGTCACGGTGAACGCCGCCGGCGACTTGTTCGTCGCGGACTTCTCGAACCATCGCGTCCGGCGCGTGGACGGTACGACCGGCATCATCACGACCGTCATCGGCACGGGCGTGGCGGGGTCCGCCGGTGACGGAGGTCTGGCCACCGCGGCGCAGTCCGACGGCCCGGTCGGAGTGACGCTCGACGCGGACGGCGGCCTCTTCGTCGTGGAGCTCAACAACCGGCGCGTCCGGCGCATCGACGCGACGACCGGCCTCGTGTTCACGGTGGCTGGTACCGGCGAGGCGGGAGTGTCCGGTGACGGGGGCCCGGCGACGGCGGCCACGATGGACGGTCCGTTCGGTACGGCGCTCGCATCCGATGGCGCGCTGCTGATCGCCGATCGCCTCGGTCAGCAGATTCGGCGCGCCGCCATCGTCGCCATTCCGTGCGCGGGCGGCGTGCCGGTGGACAAGCCCCGGTTGAGCGTACGCAACCTCCACACGGTGGCCGGAGACGATCGCCTGTCGCTCCGAGGACTCGCGACCCTACCCTTTCCGTTCACGCCCGCGCTCGATCCACCGGCCGACGGCGTGCGGCTGGTCGTCACCGATTTCGCGGAGGCTGCGGTCCTGCTGGATGCGACCATCCCCGCGGGTGCCGCTTGGCGCAGCAACGGTCCCGGCACGTCCTGGACCTTCGTGAGCGACGGCACTCCCGACGGCATCACGACGGCCTCGGTACGCACGTACCCGGCGCGGCCCGGCATCGTGCGCTTCAAGGTGAAGGGCACGGCGGGCGGCCGCTACGGCGCCATGCGGCTGCCGGTGGTGGCGTTCTTCGTCCTCGATCCGTCGGCGCCGTCGAGCACGCAGTGCCTGGTCGCGGCGTGGCCCGCCGCACCACCCGCATCTCCGTCGTGCGCCCTCACCCCGGCCGGCCGCGAGCTGCGCTGCGATTGAAGGCCGCGTCCTCGCCGTAGATGTCGTCGCGGAACTGCACGCGGCCGCGCGCGTCCACCCACGCGGTCTCGTAGACGGTCCGGACCGGCACCCGCCGGCGCACGTCGATCGACACCGTATTCCCGCGCTCGAGGTCGGCGTCGAGCTGCGCGCGCCCGTCGGCGTCGAGGACGGCCCGTGCCAGACCGAGGGCATTCGCGACGCGGATGCACCCGGAGCTGAGGTCGCGACGATCGAGACGGAACACCTCGCGCGCGGGCGTGTCGTGCAGGAAGATGTCCTGCTCGCGATCCATGCGGAACATGAGCCGGCCGAGGGCGTTGCCGGGACCCGGCCGCTGGCGGAGCGTCAGGGACTCGATGCGCCGGCCGAGCCGCTTCCAGTCGATGCGGGACGGGTCGAGTCGGGCCGCGCCGGGCTCCCAGCTCTGGAAGACGTCGATGCGTCGCTGTGCGAGGTAGCCGGGGTTGGCGACGATCTTCGGCAGCATGTCGTGGTAGGCGAGGTCTTCCGGCACCGTCCAGACGGGATTCACGACGACGGCGGCGAGATCCTTCTGAAACAGCGGCGTCGGACGAGTCGGCCGGCCGACGACGACCGGCATCTCGAGCACGACCTCCGAGCCGTCGAGGACCTGGAGCCAGTAGCGCGGCACGTTGATGCGGATCCAGCGCCCGGACGGCCTTGGCGCCCGCGACTGCATGCGCACGAGCTCGAGCTGCGCGATCCGGTCGGCGACCGGGACGTTCATCGCGTTGCGCGTCGTCCCACCGACGACGCCGTCCGCGCCAAGTCCATGACGCCGCTGAAATGACCGCACCGCGTCCGCCAGCGCGGCGTCGTAGATCATCGCGTCGGACCCCGTCGCACGCGAGGCGACATCGCCGCTTTGTGTGAGGCGCGTGCGCAGCGCCGCCACGGCGGGGCCGCGGGCGCCCGGGACCAGCGACGGTCCTCGGCGGATCGATCGCCAGCCGCCGCGGACAGCGATCGCGTCGTAGCGGGCGATCGCGGCGTCGAGCGGGTCGTCGTCTCGTGCCGCGACCGCCGGCATGGCCAGCGGCAGCACGAAGCCGAGGACGACGGCGGCGCGAACGGCGGCTTCCATGCGGGATCGGACGCTAACACGGGTCCGCGCCGCAACGCGATACGGCGCATCGGCCAGAGCACACCGGCACGTGCTCGGGCGCCTCGACGAGATGGTGGTGTCCCTACCCGTCCCTGTGGAAATATCTCCCCCACGCGATGACGCGCATCCCGTTCTACCGTCACGACCTCGGCGCCCCCGAGGTCGAGGCGTTCCGCGCCGCCCTCGCCGGCCCGATTCTCACCACGGGAGACGTCGTCGCCGAGTTCGAGCGGCGGTTCGCCGCCGTCCTCGGCGCCGACCACGCGGTGGGCGTCACCAGCTGCACCGGCGGGCTGCATCTCGCCTTGCTGGCACTCGGCGCGGGCGCCGGATCCGAGGTCATCACCACGCCGATGACCTTCATCGCGACCGCCACCGCCATCCTGCAGGCGGGCGCACGTCCGGTGTTCGTCGACGTCGAGCCGGACACGGGCAACCTCGACGTCGCGCGCGTCGAGGCCGCGATCACGCCGCGCACGCGGGCCATCATGCCCGTGCACCTCTTCGGGCAGATGTGCGACATGCGGGCGCTGCGGGCGCTCGCGGACCGCCGCGGGCTGGTGGTGGTCGAGGACGCGGCGCACTGCATCGAAGGCACGCGCGACGGGGTGCGGCCCGGCACGCTCTCCGAGGCGGCGTGCTTCTCGTTCTACGCGACCAAGAGTCTCACGTCCGGCGAAGGCGGGGCCGTGGTGACCCGGGACGGCCGGCTCGCCGAGCAGCTTCGCCTGCTGCGGCTGCACGGCATGACGTCGAGCGCCAACGAGCGCGAGCGCTCCGGGTACCGGCCGTGGGACATGGTGACGATGGGATGGAAGTACAACATGGACAACCTGCAGGCTGCCGTCCTGCTGCCGCAGATCGAGCGGCTGGAGGCGAACCATCGCCGCCGCACCGCGCTCGCCGCCCGCTACCACGAGCGGCTCGCCGGGCTCGACGGCATCGCTCTGCCCACCGTGCGCTCCAACGTCGAGCACGCGTGGCACCTCTACGTCGTGTGGGTGAAGAGCGGCATGCGCGACGCCGTCGTGGCCGAGCTGGAACGGCTGGAGGTCGGGGTGACGGTGAACTACGCCCCCGTCCATTTGACGCGCTACTTCCGCGACACGTTCGGCCATCGGGCGGGGGACTTCCCCATCGCCGAGCGGCTCGGCGCCGCCGCCATCTCGCTGCCGCTCTACGCGTCGATGCCCGACGCGCACATCGACGAGGTTGCGACGCGGCTGGCGCGGGCAGTCCGGGCTACCAGTACCTGATCGCCCCGTCGGGCCCGATCACCGGCACCGAGCGCATCCAGAGCTGGCGCTCCCACCAGGACTGGTTCGTCCGATACCACTCGACGGTCGCCGCCAGCCCACGCGCCAGCGACGTGCTCGCGCTGAACCCCAGTGCGGAACGGATCTTGGTCGGGTCGGCGCGATGCATCCGGAGCTGGCCGGGTCGGTCCGGCATGTGCTCGATCAGCCGCGGACTCGCCCCGAGGAGCCGGAGCACCTCGTGGGCGAGCGTCAGCACGTCGGTGGCGATGCCCGTGCCGACGTTGAAGACCTGCCCCCGCACGGCATCGAGCGGCGCCTCCAGGACGCCCTCGACGGCGGCGCACGTGTCGTCGACGAAGATCCAGTCGCGCGCCGCGCGTCCGTCGCCGTGCACGGTGAGGGGATCGCCGCGCAGCGCGCTCGTGATGAAGCGCGGGAGCAGCTTCTCCAGGTGCTGGCCCGGACCGTAGTTGTTGAAGGGGCGTACGATCACCCCAGGCAGCGCGTAGGTCTGCACGAAGGCGTGGATCAGCCGGTCCGCGGCGCACTTCGCCGCCGCGTACGGCGTGCAGGGCTCGAGCGGATGATCCTCGCCCATCGGATCGCGCAGCGCCGTCCCGTAGACCTCCGACGAGGACACGTGCACGAAGCGTTCGAGGCGCTCGCCGCTGGCGACGGCCAGGGCCGCCAGCGTCTGCGTCCCCAGGACGTCCGTCTCGAAGAAGATCGAGCTGTCGCTGATGCTGCGGGGGACGTGCGTCTCGGCCGCGAAGTGCACCACCGCGTCGCACCCCGCCAGCACGGACTCGACGATGTGCGGGCTGCGCACGCTCCCATGGACGAACTGCACGCGCTCGGTGCCGTCGACCACCCCCGCGAGGTTCTCCAGGCTGCCCGCGTACGTGAGCGCGTCGAGCACGACGACGCGGTCGCCCGGCCGCGCGCGCAGGTGATGGGCCACGAACCGGGATCCGATGAACCCGGCACCCCCCGTCACCAGGATGGTGCGCTCCCCCGCCATGACCGGGGGGATCGAGCCTCACGCCGCGGCGACTGTCAAGGACGAAAGGCGCAATTCGGGCCTTTTCGAGCGGCGGGCCCCGGTGGTATGGACCGGGCCGGGGGAACGGGAATGACGGCGACCCTGGAGACGGCCAGCTTCGAGTTTGCCAAGCGCCTGCAGGCGGTCAGCGACCGCGACGTGGAGCAGCTCCGCGCCCATTTCCTGGACCTGGCCGAGCAGTTCGACGCCCGCACGATGGGCGACCACACCCTCTTCCCGCTCCAGATGACCTGGTTCTACGGCGAGCCCATCTGGCACGAGCTGCCGCTCGAGAAGCAGCTCATGCTGAACCGCCTCTCCTTCTGCCAGAGCTATCTGACGACGGCCGTGGCCGAGATCGCCACCAACGTGCTCAACCTCCAGGCCTCGCTCGGCACCATCATCGACGACGACCCCGCGCTCGCCCTCTACATGGCGCGCGAGGTGGTCGAGGAGACGATGCACATCCAGGCGTTCCTCTGCGTCATCCGCAAGGTGGTGGCGCACTACGGCCTCACCCTCGAGCAGCTGCGCGCGGCCAACGTCTCGCTCCGGATGGCGAGCCACTACGTGCGCGGACACACGGTGCTCGGCTGGCTGCGCGGCGACTTCAACTACTACTACTTCACGCGCTATGCGCTGAACGTGAACCAGAAGACCGTCGAGCGCTGTTCGATCAACGAGCCGGGAATGCATCCGCTCGTGCGGACCATCCTCAAGAACCACGCCATCGACGAAGCGCGCCACATGCAGATGTCGCGCGGCACGGGCCTGGTGGCCTTGTCCCGCATGACCAATCCGGTGGTGCGCACGCTCGCCTGCCTCGGCTATGCGCACTTCGCCGCCAACCTGTTCATCGGACGTCACCAGAAGGATTCGCGCCGCACGCGCGACGCGCGCATGCGCACGCTCGAGCTCTGCGGGGTCTCCCACGCCCGCGCGCGCGAGGCGTATCGCCAGTGGCACGGCCGCGTGAACCAGCCCGAGGATCCGCCGCTCGTGCGCGCCGGACGCGCCTACTATCTCCGCTGCAATCACGGCTACGTGGACGATCTCGCGGTGCCGGCCTGGGTCAAGCGCCGCATGAAGCGCGTCATCGACGCGGGCTACGCCGACGTCGCCCGTCGCGACGGCGAGGTCGCCCCTCTCGAGTTCGACGAGCTCCGGCGCACCCCCTGAGCCGGAGGTGCCCGCCCGCATCGCCGGCATCCAGCCGGGCTATCTTCCCTGGCTCGGCTACTTCGATCAGATGCGCCGCGTGGACGCCTTCATCATCGCGGACGAGATGCAGTTCTCGTCGAGCGGCTGGGCGCACCGCAACCGCGTGCGCGGCCCCGAGGGCGCGCACTGGCTCACGCTGCCCGCGCGTCCGGCACGCGGGCAAGCCATCCGCGACGTGGCGCTCGACCCGCACGTCCCGTGGCAGGAGAAACACCTGGAGACGCTGCGGCATTTCTATGCCCGCAGCGCGTTCGCCACCGAGCTGCTGGACGGACTCGCCGCGGTGATGCAGGCGGCGGGGACGCTGCTCGTCGAAGCGACCGTGCCCCTGATCCGTTTCCTCGCCGAGCGACTCGGCCTCGCCACCCCGCTCGTCGTGTCCTCCGAGGCGGGGCTCGAGCGGGCGTACATGGCACGGTTCCCGGATCAGCCGGGCCCCACGCACCGCATCATCGCGTTCATGAAGGCCCTGGGTGCCACCGAGCTGCTCGAGGGCGAAAGCGGGCGCAGCTATCTCGACGTCGCGCTCTGCGAGGCGCACGGCATCCGGGTCCGCTTTCAGCACTACGAACACCCCACCTATCCGCAGCTCTTCACGCCGTTCGTGTCGCACCTCTCCGCCGTCGACCTGCTGCTGGCGTGCGGCGAGCAGGAGGCGCGGCGCGTGCTCGAGGCAGCCCCGTGAGCGCGGGCAGCCCACGGCCGGCGCTCTCGATCGTCGTACCGATCTTCAACGAAGCGGTCACGATCGACGAGCTACTCGCGCGCCTGCGGGCCACCCTGGACGCGCGCGCAGAACCCTACGAGATCGTGCTGGTGGACGACGGCAGCACTGATGGGACCCCCGAGCGACTGGCGCTGGCGACGGCGGCGAACCCGCACCTCCGCGTCTGCACGCTTTCCCGCAACTTCGGCCAATCCGCGGCGCTCTGCTGCGGCATCTTCGAGGCACACGGCGACGTGGTCGTCACCATGGACGGCGACCTGCAGAATCCGCCCGAAGAGATCGGACGTCTGCTGGACGCGCTCGAGCCCGGCGTGGACATCGTCACCGCCCGGCGCGCCGTCCGGCACGAGACCGCCTGGCGGTGGGCGGGGTCGCGCATCGTGCACCAGATCGCCCGGCTCTTGATCGGCATCGACATCGAGGACTTCGGCGGCCAGTTCAAGGCGTATCGCCGCGAGGTCGTCGACCTCACGCGCAAGGCCTGGGCGCCCGGCAAGCCGTTCTTCGCCTTGGCGGCGTGGCTCGGCTTCCGGGTTCGCGAAGTTCCGGTGCGTCACGAGCCCCGCCGCACGGGCGGCTCGCGCTACGGGATGTTGTCGCTCGTGCGTCTCAACGCCGACCTGATCACGAGCTTTACCACCTTGCCGCTGGTGGCGCTGGCCGGGCTCGGCGCGCTCTGCGGCGCCCTGGGAACGTCGGGCGTGATCTGGTGTCTCGCGACCGGCAGCACTGCGGGTTTTGCCGCCGCGTCGTCGCTGCTGCTGCTCGGCCTGGGCGGCGTCTTCTTCGCCGCCGCCGCGCTCGGCGTGTACCTCGCGCGCGTCTATCGGACGGTCGCCGGCTCGGAGACCGGATACGTCATCCGCCACCGCCACCCATGACGGCGCGGGTCGCCGCCATGCTCGTCGGCCTCTGCCTGACCGCCGGCATCGTGGCGCTCGCGCTCCGCTACCATCAGGCGGCGGGACCGCTCTGGCGCGACGAGGTCACCAGCGTGAACGTCGCCGCCGCGCCGTCGTTCGCCGCCGTGATTCGCGGCGCGCCCTATGACTCGTTTCCTCTGGCATGGCCGATCGCGCTCCATGGCTGGATCGCCGCCGGCCTCGGCATGAACGACGCCGCCCTACGCCGCATCGGACTCTGCATCGCGCTGGCGCTCGTCGTCGTCGTGTGGTGGGCGGGTCGCCGCCTCGGGCTGGACGCGCCGATCGTAACGTTGCTCCTGTTCGGGATGAGCCCGTCGGTCCTCGTGTACGGCGGGCAGGTCCGCGGTTACGGTCTGGGCGCGCTCGCGATCGCGTGGTGCACCGGCGCCACGTGGAGCTTTCTCCACGCGCCGAGCCGCGGTCGCTTCGCGGTGCTGCTCGCCGCGACCGTCCTCGCGGCGCAGACCTACTTCGCCAACGCGTTCCTCGTCGTCGCCTTGGCCCTGGGCGGAGCGGCGGCGACGCTGCCACGACGGCGCCTCGGACCGCTCGCGGCACTGCTGGCCGCGGATGCCGTCGCCGCCGCCTCGGTCATGCTCAACCTGCCGTCGTTCACCTACGCGCTGCGGGTGGCCCCCATCGAGCAAGGCGACCCGACGCTCGGTTGGCTGTTCGAGGTGTTCCGACACGCGCTCGCTCCCGGCGTCCTCCCGCTCTCGCTCGGCTGGATCGTGGCCCCGGCACTGGCTGGCATCGGTTGCGTCCTCGCGTGGCGCCGTCGAGCAAGGGCCACCGACCCGACGGAAGGCGAGCTGGCCGCGTTCGTGTTCGTGTCCGCCACGGCAGCGCTGGCGACGTACTTCTTCTACCTCGACCAGGTGGCGCGCCTCGCCACGCAGTACTGGTACTACTTGTCCCTGATGGCGCTCCTGGCGCTCGCCTGCGACACGGGCATCGCGCTCCTCGCGCGGCGTTGGCGGTTCGGGCCACTGGCGCGCGTGGCCGCCGTAGCCGTGCTGGCGCTGGTCGCCGCGCGGCCGGTGACCGCCACCGTCCCGTTGCGCATGACGAACGTCGATCTGGTGGCGGCGGAGATCGCGCGCCACGCGCAGCCCGCCGATCTCACCGTGGTGTTTCCGTGGTATCTCGGCATCACGTTCGATCGCTACTATCGTGGTGCCGCCCCATGGATCACGCTGCCGGACCTCGTCGACCATGCGTTGCACGCGCACCTGGAAGTCGCCCAACGCATGACACTCGGCGACGCCGCCATCGCGTCCGAGCTGGCGCGTGTCGAGCAAACGCTCCGCGCGGGGGGAGTAGTGTGGGTGGTCGGCCAACCCGTCGCGCCGCCCCCCGGCACGCCCGCGCCGTCGCTGCCGCCGGCGCCGACCGGACCCGAGGGCTGGCGCGCCGGACCGTATCTGCACGGGTGGGAGCTGCAGCTCGGCGCGCGACTGCAAGCGCACGTGCAGGACGTCCAGCGCTGGCCGGTGCCCGACCGCGGCGCCGTGAACGCGTGGGAGAACGTGCCGCTCCATCGGGTACGCGGATGGCACTGACGCGCAGCGAGGCAGCGTGGCCCCGACGGCTGGCACTGATGGCGATCATCGTCGGCGCGGCCGCGTTGCGTCTACGGCTCGCCGGCATGCCGCTCGAGCGCGACGAAGGAGAGTACGCCTATCTCGGCCAGCTGATTCTTCGCGGCGAATGGCCCTACGTCGCTGCCCACAACATGAAGCTGCCCGGGGTCTACTACGCCTACGCCGCGATCCTCGGCCTCTTCGGCCAAACCGACGTCGCCGTGCGGCTCGGGCTCATCGTCGTCAACGCCGCGACCATCGCGATCGTGTTCGGCCTGGCGCGCGCGGCCGGCGCAGACGGGGCCCTGATCGCCGCGGCGACGTTTGCCGTCTTGTCGCTCGGCACGCCAGTGCTCGGCTTCACCGCCAACGCCGAGCACTTCGTGCTCCTGCCCGCGATGGCCGGTCTGCTGGTCCTCGCGACGGAATCGCCCGCGCTCGGGCGTCGGTTCGTCGCCGGCATGCTGCTCGGTCTCGGAGTAGTGATGAAGCAGCAGGGGGCGGCGTTCGTGGCGTGCGGCGCGGCCTGGATCGTGATCGACTCCGGGGCGTCGGCTCGCACGGCACGCGCGCTCGCGGCCTATGGGCTCGGCGCCGTGGTGCCGGCGGCACTCACCTGTCTCGCGATGGCTGCGGGGGGTGCCTTCGCACCGTTCTGGTTCTGGACGATCACGTACGCGGGCGAGTACGCGACCATGGTCGACACGGCGACTGGCCTGGGCGAACTGCGCCGGCAAACAGGCATCATCCTCGGAGCCGCACCGCTCCTGTGGCTGCTGGCGGCCGTCGGCGTTGCCAGCACCGCCGGCCGAGACGTCGACCGCCGCACCGCGTGGCGGCTCGTGACGCTGGCCGTCGCTTCGGCATTGGCCGTGGCGCCGGGGCTGCGCTTCACAGAGCACTACTTCCTGCTGCTCGTCCCCGCCGTCGCCCTGCTGGCGGGGGCCGGCAGTGCCGCGCTCGCGCGGTGGGCCGCGGCCCACCGACTCCCGGCCGGTGTCGCAACCGCCGTTCCCATCCTGGCGATGGGGCACGCACTCCTCCACGAGCGCGACACGTTGTTCCTGCGCTCGCCCGTCGAGACCGTCCGGGCCGTCTATGGCGCGAACCCGTTCCCGGAGGCGGTCACGATCGCGCGCGAGCTCGCCTCCCGCACAGGGGTGGACGAACGCATCGCCGTGATCGGTTCGGAGCCGGAGATCTACTTCTATGCCCGGCGTCGAGCCGCGACGACCTACATCTACATGTATCCGATGATGGAGCCGCAACCGTTCGCGCACCAAATGCAGGACGAGATGATCGCGCAGCTCGAAGCGGCGCGACCGCGTTTCCTCGTGCTGGTGAACGTCGACACGTCGTGGTCGCGGCGCGCCGGGTCGTCCCTCAAGCTGCTCGACTGGGCGGCCACGACCGTGGATGCGCACTACCGGCCCGTCGGCCTGGTCGAGATCATGCCAGGCCAGCCGACGCGCTACGTCTGGGGAGACGCCGCCGCGGCCATGCCACGGTCGCAGGCCCATGTGACCGTGTTCGAGCGGCTCCCCTCGTGACGGCGCTACGGCCGCGGCGTGCCGCCCGCGACGCGCGGCACCGCCACCTCGCGGCCCCCGATCCGATCGTCGCGTGACGTTGCGGCGGGCAGCCGTCTGCCGAGCGGGACGAGGACGCTCGCCACGACTTCTGCACCGAGGCGGATCGCGTAGCGAAGGCCCCGCCGGAACCTGAGCTTCGGGAGGACGTACCGGACGACGTTGGTGGGCCGCACCAGAAAGCGTAGGCGCCGGCGCATCTGCGCCCGCGACGCCGCCTGGGCGATCGCTTCGAGCTCATCGCGCGTGAAGTGCTCCGTGCGCCAGGTGACCGCGCCGCCCTCGCCGTGCTCGATCCAGCCGCGCGTCTCGTAGATCGGGTACATGCGCGCCCCGGGGAGCGGCGTCGCGATGAAGTAGTGTACCGCGTCGAGCCCCGCCGCGGCGCCCCAGTCGATCGTGCGCTGGATGTCCTCGCGCGTCTCGTCCGGAAAGCCGACGATCAGGTTGGCGAACGTGTAGAGCCCGCGCCGGTTGCAGTAGTCGATCATCTCGACGGTCTTCGCCAGGTCCACCGGCTTCTTGATGAAGCGCAGCGTCGCGGGGTTACCACTCTCGACGGGCAGGCAGACGCGGTAGACACCGGCTCGAATCATGGCGTCGATCATGCCGCGCGACAGCGTCCACACCGAGACGCCGGCCATGACGTCGAGCGAGACCTCGATCCCGCGCTCCGCGATCAGCTCGAACACGCGTCGCGCCCACCGCTGGTCGAGCATGAAGTTGTCGTCGACGAAGACCACTTCCCGCGCGCCATATCGCTCGACGCAGTGCTGAATCTCGTCCACCACGTATTCGGGGCTGTGGGCGTTCAGCTGGTCGTGCACGGCCACGATGTCGCAAAACGCGCAGCGCAACCGGCACCCGCGCGATCCCTGAACCAGGAACGCGGGGCGCTCGCGCGCGAGCGGAAACGAGGCCCGTTGCGTGCGTGGTGCGTCGTACAGCGCGCGCGGGAGCGCCTCACGGTCGGGGTACGGATAGTCGTCGAACGCCACCCGCGGCACGCGGGGCGGGTTCATGCGACACGTCCCGTCGCTCGCGCGCTCGCACGTCCCGGCGATCCCGCTGAGCGGCGCCCCGTGGTCGACGTGCGCAAGGATCTCCAGGAACGTCTCCTCGCCCTCGCCGCGGACGACGAGATCGACGGCGCTGCACGCCAGGTACGCTTCGTAGCGCACTCCGGCGTCGAGCCCGCCCACGACGACCCGGGTGGTCGGCGACGCGTCCCGCACCAGGCGCGCGACGCGCACGACCTCGCGCTCCTGCATCTCGAAGAGGGCGGAGATGCCGACGACCGCCGGGGCCGCGCGGCGGACGTGAGCGTGCAGTGCATCGTCCGACATCCCCATGCGATACGCCCCTCCGCCGATGGAATCGATCGACGGCGACTCGGCCTGCGCGTCGAGGATCTCCACGTGGTGGCGCGAGAACTTCCGCACGAAGGCGGCGAGATACATGAGCCCGAGGGGCTCGAAGTTCACCGCCACGGACTCGGGCCGTGACCCGCGCTTGGGCGGCTTGATCAGGAGGGCTCGAGCGGCCATCGGTGCTCCCCGCCATCGACGAGGGACCCCGGGTATCGACCGGGTCGCACTGCCCCGTCAACCGCTCAGATGCCGGAGACGACGTGGAGCCGGCGGGCGGCCGTGACACGAGGGCGAGTTGTCGGCCGGACGTCAAACCGGCTAGGAAGCGACCCATGGCGACTCGATTGATCGCGGTCATGGTGTTGCTGGCGTTCGCAGCGAGCGGCTGCTCGATCTCCGCCAGCTCGGCGAGCTCCTCCCATTCGAGCGAGAGCTCGTCGAACTCGAGCAAGTCGAGCAGTGGATCGAGCGGCGGTGGTGAAGAAGCGGTGGATCCGGACACCGCCTACCGCGACGACGTCCGGGACGAGACCGTCCTCTACGCGACGTCGACCGACGACCTGGAGGATTTTCAGGCGGCGCTGTCCGACGTCGCCCGTCGCCATGGCATCGTTGATTGGGAGGCGAGCCGCACCACGTACGTCGGCATCGGAGAGGGCCTGGCGCAGGCCAACGTGCGGGGCGCCGACCTGAGCCGCATCGAAAGCCGGCTCGCCGGCGAGAACGCCACGCGCCGCGAAGCGCTGCGCGCCGGGTACGAAGCCGAGTCGCGTTGAGCGGCCGACGCGCTCTGCTCCTGGCCCTCTCGGGCATCCTGGCCGTCGCGGCCCCCGTGGCGGCGGTGGACCTGCTCTACCTCGCCGCCAACGAGGGAGGCTCGAGCGGCGGTCACGTGGCCCTTCGCCTCGATCGCGTCGTTTTCCATTTCGTGCACGAGCAGCCCGGACTCGTGCGCCTGCGACGCGACTCCACGGCCGATTTCGAGCGAAAATATCGGTTGCTCGAGAACCGCTCGATCCGCGTGACGTCGCTGGCCGCCGACGAGGACACACAGCGTCGGGTGCGCACCGCCTTCACGCGCCGCTGGAGCGAGCAGGAGCAGGAGTTCCAGCGGCTCTCGGCGCTGCGCGACGAGCGCCGGCTCCTCGAGGCCGTGACCGACGATCGGGCTGGCCGGCAGGTCGAAGCGCCCAGCTTCGCGGGTCCGGGATACTTCATCGACGACGACGGCGCGGCGCGCACGGCGCTCGACGAGGAGCCGGCGCTCGTGCGGTTGCGCACGCGCCTCGCGCGCGAGCGTGGACCCGCCTTGCTGCCGGAGCGGCTCGCCTCCGCCCGGCGCGCGCTCGGCGCCCTCCGGACCGGGACGTGCACGGCCACGGAGCCCGCGGCCCGGTGCAGCTACGGCTTCGCCCGACGATACGAGGACCGCGTCGTCCTGCTCCGCACCCTGGAGGTCCTGCGCGCGGCGACACCGCTCCGCGACGACGGCCTGCGGCCCGTCGGGATCGCCCTGTCGTTGGGGGAGCGGCCGGCCGTGGAGTCGTTGGCGCGCATGTTGGAAGATCGGGCCCTCGATCTGCTCGACTCCCGCCGGCCCGATCGCGGTTTCGCATTGGTGGTGACGATCGCCCGGCTCTCGGCGCTGCAGCGGAGCCTGGATGCCGGCGCCTGGACCGTGCTCGACGTGCTGCCGCCGGACGGCGAGGTCTTCGCCGCGTCGCGCATCGCCCGCCATCGCGACGCAACCCGGGCAATCGCGCGCAGCGGCGCCGTGGCTTTCGAGCGGGCGCGGCTCGCGCTGACGGCCCATCCCACCGCGGATCCTACTTCGGCCGAGCGCCGGCTCGCTGCGCTCGAGCGCTCGGCGAGCCAATGGCTCGCCGCCAGTCAGGCGTTGACGGACGGCACGTCGCTCCGCGCGACGGGCCTGGCGCCGATCCCTGCGCGCCGCATGCGTCACGCGCATCCGTTCCTCCCGTGGTCGGACGCCGCGCTCGCGTCGGGCCTCGACCCCGCCCGTCACGCGGAGCGGCGACAAGCCCACCGGATCCGCGATCGCTACGGCTACGACCTGTTTCGCCGTAACTGCGCGACGGAGTTGGTGCGAACGCTCGACGACGCCCTCGCGGTCGGCGGCATCGGTCAAGCCCCGCTCGACTTCGTCCCGCTGGCGTTGAACGCGCGGCTGCGACGGCTCCCGTCCGCGACGGAGACCACGGAGCTGCCGTCGCGCCGCCGCAGTGCGCTCCGGCAGCTCGCCGCGGATCGCTCCGCGTTCCTGGTCGGCTTGCGCGAGAGCAACACGCTCACCGCGACGACGTACGACCGCAACCCGGACGATTCGGTCTTTCTCTTCTTCACCGAGGGACGCCCGCTCGCGCGCCCGCTGCTCGGCACGGTCAATCTCGGCGTCGGCCTCGGCGCCACCGTGGCTGGGATCGCCGCCGTGCCACTCGATCGTGGCCACCTCTTGTGGAGCGGGCTGCGCGGCGCGGTGTTCAGCCTCCCCGAGCTGGCGTTCGTCAACATCCGCAAGGGGACCTACGACCGCTACGCCGCGGCCGAGCCACCGGATGGTTTGCCCGAGGCCACCTCGGCTCGATAGACCAGGCGCATCATGCTGCTCCGGGATCGCATCGGCATCGTATCGGGGATCGGGCCGGGCGTCGGCCGTGAGGTCGCGCTCGCGTTCGCGCGGGAGGGAGCCGACGTCGTTCTCGCCGCCCGCACCGAGAGCGCGCTCGACGCCGTGGCGGACGAGGTGCGAGCGCTCGGCCGGCGCGCGCTGGTCGTCCCGACCGACATCGCCAAGCCTGACGACTGTGCACGGCTCGTCGAGCGGACCATAGCCGAGCTCGGGCGCGTGGACGTGTTGGTGAACAACGCCTTCCTCACGCATCCGTGGGGACCCATCGAGTCCGCCGACTTCGAGGCCTGGAAGCGCATCCTCGACGTCAATCTGTTCGGATCGCTGCGGCTCTCGCAGGGGGTGGTCCCCCACATGCGACGTCAGGGCGGCGGCACGATCGTCATGGTGAACACCATGTCGATGCGGATCATCGAGCCCAACGTGGGCGGCTATGCGTCGTCGAAGGCGGCCCTCATGACGGCGACCCAGACGCTGGCCAAGGAAGTCGGACCCGACAAGATCCGCGTCAACTCGGTCGTGCCGGGCTACATCTGGAGCGACAAGATGGACGCGTACTTCCGCCACCTCTCCAAGGAGCAGGGCCGGACCTACGAGCAGGTGTTCGACGACGTCGCGTCACGGACGGCGCTGCATCACATCCCGACGTCTGCCGAGATCGCGGGCGCGGTGCTGTTCTTCGCGTCGGACCTCTCGCGGGCGTGCACCGGCCAAGCCCTCGACGTGAACGGCGGCCACTTCTTCCACTGAGCGACGGTTTTCACCCGCGTCGTCGCTCGCTATACTCCAGAAAACTCGGGACGCCGTTACTCCATCGCGGAGGGTCGTGTGCCCCGACCGAGGCAAGGAGGTTGGGATGAGGATGATGGGGACGAGGTCGCTCGCCGTAGGGTTGGCGCTGGCCGTGGGGGCACCGTTGCTCGCCACGAACGCGGACGCGGCCGTGGTGATCTGTCAACGGAAGAACAAGCTGAAGCTCCGTGTCGACACGTGCACGGCCAAAGAGACACAGGTCGATGCGACGGAGCTGGGTGTCACGGGACCGCAAGGGCCCCAGGGACCGGCGGGACCGGAGGGGCCGAGCAACCTGGTCGGAGCCGTAAAGGTCGCCTCGGATGGTTCGCTGGTTGCGTCGCACGCTCCGGGACTCACGGTGACCTCGACCGCTCCAGGGGGAGCGGGTGTCTACGAGATCACCTTCACCGGAACCGGCGCATTCACCGGCACCACGGCCGACAACTACATCATCTCGGCAACGAGCCAGACGTTTCTCTGGAACGTCGCCAACGCGCAGGTCGACTCGGTCACGGACGACGCGTTGACGATGCGTGTCTTCAACTGGGAATCCGACACTGGCGGTGGGCCGGGCGACCTGAATGCGCAGTCTCACGTGACGGTCTACCGGGGCACGACGCCTCCGGCTCCCTGACGACATCCTGCGCCGGCCGGCCTCACGGGGTCGGCCGGCGTGCTACAGGGCCGCGACGTCGCGCTCGCCGGTCCGGATGCGGATCACCTCTTCGATCGGAGAAATGAAGATCTTGCCGTCGCCGATGCGGCCGGTCCGCGCCGCTTCGACGATCGCGTCGACGACCGCGGTCACCTGATTGTCGTCCGCCAGCACCGAGAGCTGCACCTTCGGCAGAAAGTCCACGACGTATTCCGCGCCGCGGTAGAGCTCGGTGTGCCCGCGCTGACGGCCGAATCCCTTCACCTCGAACACGGTGATCCCGTGCACGCCGATCCGCTCGAGCTCCTGCTTCACCTCTTCGAGCTTGAACGGTTTGATGATCGCGTCGACGCGCTTCATGCCGGAGCCGCTTGTGCAAGACGCTCGCCAAGTGGTCCTCGGACGGGAATCGGCACTTCTCGGCTCCAGCGGTGCACGCTTGCCTAGTCGTCGAGCAGCGTCCTGCCTATCGACACGGCAATGACGCCCGACTGAGCAGTGCGTCAACCGGCGCCGGCGGCGGGAAGGAAGCGGCGCGGGGCGATCTGCAGCCCGGCGGCGCGCGTGCGCTCGGCCAGGGCCAGCAGGAACCCCGGGGCCTCGTCCGCCGCAACGAGGCTCACGGTCGAGCCGCCGAATCCTCCGCCGGTCAACCGCGATCCGAGGCACCCGGAATCCGTCGCGAGACGCACCAGCTCGTCGAGGACCGGCGTGCTGTTGCGGAGCAAGCGCCGCGAGCTGGCATGGCTCTCGGTCATGCACCGCCCGAGGGTGCGAAGGTCGCCCTGCCGCAACGCCGTGGCGGCGGTGGCGACCCGCGCGATCTCGTCCACCACGTGCCGCGCACAATTGCGCTCGCGGGCGGTCAGCCTGCGCTTGGCGGTGGCCAGCCGCTCCCGGTCGGCGTCTCGAAGCGACGTGACCTCGAGCGTCGTCGCCGCCGTCCGGCAGGCGCGTGCGATCTCGGCATAGCCGCTGTCGGCCAGCTCGTGGCGCTCGCCGGAGTCGCATACCACGAGCGCCGTGTCGGGAAGCGGCAACACCTCGACCGACGGCGCCCGGCAATCGAGCAGGAGGGCCGTATCACAGCGTCCGAAGAGGACGGCGACCTGATCGAGCAGCCCGCATGGGACGCCCACGAACTCGCGCTCGGCTTCACGACAGAACCGCGCCAGCGCCCAGCGCTCGGCGTCGTCGAGGTCGGCGACGTCGCCCGGCGACAGCCGAAACGGCGCGAGGGCCCGCACGGACAGCGCCGTCGCCACTTCGAGCGCGGCCGAGCTGCTGAGTCCCGCGCCGGGAGGCAGGTCGCTCGTCACCAGCGCATCGAACCCCGGCACGGGGATCCCCCGGGCGAGCAGCTGCACCAGCACTCCGACCACGTAGCGTGCCCAGAGCGGTACCGCGGCGGGCGACGCCCCACGCGGGTCGAGGGTGACTTCTTCGTTCAGCGCGAGCGACGCGATCCGAACGAGCCGGTCGGCCCGGGGTGCCGTCGCGATCGCCAGCTCCCGGTCGATGGCGGCGGCGAGCACCAGGCCCTCGTTGTAGTCCGTGTGGTTGCCGAGCAGCTCGAGGCGCCCCGGTGCGCGCGCCACGTGCGCCGGGGCCCGTTCGAAGCGCCGCACGAAGGCCGTGCGGACGACGTCGTCGGCCGTGTGCGTACGCATGCGACGGTCAGTGCCGCTCCAGCAAGAGGCTTTGCAAGGATCGGCCAATCGGACCCCGGCGATCCCACAGCCGGCTTTCGGCGAGGCCCACACCGTTCGGCTGCGGCCACGTGACCGCCTCCAGGCAGACCCACTCGTCCGCCGGCTCGCGGTGGAGGTAGATGGTGAGGTCGGGATTGATGAAGACGTAGCCCTCGTTGCGCGAGAGCGTCCAGCTCACCCCGTTGCCGAAGTCGGCTGCCGCGGCGACCCGCGAGAGCGGCGAGGTGGGCTCGCCGGGAACGAGCGACACGCGCAGCCGGATCCAATCGGTCGCGGGGCCAGGCGTCTCGAAGCTGCCAGCGACGAAGCGGTGCTCGACGGCGTCGCGATGGAAGGACCGATACGAGACGGCCTGGGCCCACGGCGGCTGGCTCGTCGTGCCCGATTCGGGTGGACGCGGGGCGTTGGCCGCATCCGTCAGATCCGGCAGGGGAAGCTCGGTCGTGCGAATGCGGAGCCCGGTGGCCCGGGCGACTTCGACGTCGCCTGCCGACATCGACGCCTCGATCAACTGCACCTTCCGGCCCGGACGAGTCGTGCGCGCCGTCACCGTGAGCGGCGAGACCGGAACGGGACGCAGCAGCTCAACGGTGAGACGCGCCACCATCATGCCGTTGCCGTCCGCCGTGTGTTCGATGGCGCGCGCGAGCAGTGCCGCCGGCGGGCCGCCGTGCTGCGCTTCGCGCGTCCACGGGCCGCGGGTGAGCTCCGTCGGAATGAAGCGCTCGCCGTCGGGAAGGAACAGCGCGTCCTCGTCGGTGGCCATGCGCTAGCGGCTATCCCGCCAGTCCGGGTGATGCACGCACCACGGGCTCGGCACGAGCAGCGTCTCGCGGTGGTCGGTACGCCAGGCGCGGGCCTTCGTTCGCCACGCGCGCATCACCTTCCCGTCTCCGTCGCGGAGATAGTCGGTGAAATGCGTGAAGGTGGGGACGTTCCAGTGCAGCACGACCTCCGTCTCGCGCATCGCCGTCCGGTACGCACCCATGAGCACGAGCCCGCGCTTCTCCATCACGCGACGCCACGACGTGCCGACTGCGGCGAGGTACCGCTCGGCCGTGCCCGGCTTCACCGTCGCGATCTCCTGCAGGCATCCGGCGCCGCGGACGTTCCGCTGCGCGAGCTCCACACGCGTGGGACTGTACGGTGCGGGCAGCAGGATGCGATCGAAGCCGCCCGAGCGCCATTGCGTCGCTTCCGTCCACCACTGCTTCAGCTCGGGATCCTGTCCCGAGCTGCGCGTGTACTGCCGCTGCAGGATCTCGGCCCAGTGGTCCCAGTCGCGCATCTCCCAGAGATTGACGACCGTCGGCCACGAGCCGGTGGAGCCCGACTGCTGCCACGTCCCAACGAGCGGCGCGCCGCCGTCGCTGCGTCCCACACCGAGCTTGCCGGTGTGCGCCTTGTAGGCTTCGGACCCGGTGCCCACGATGGCGATCGTCTCGTGCAGATAGACGTGGCGGTTCGGCATGCGCGCCATTAGCAAGCCCTCGGGGCGGGTGCTAGCGTTGGTCCCCCGATGGATTTTTCTTTCGCCGAACACGAGCTGGCCTTCGCCGAAGAGGCGCGGCGGTGGCTCGAATCGAACCTTCCCGCGGCATGGCGCCGCGACCACTGCTGGACGCGGGTCGAAGATCCCATGTGGATCGAGGTCGCGCGCGCGTGGCAGAAGAAGCTCTTCGACGGGGGCTGGGCGGCGATCTCGTGGCCGCGCGAGTATGGCGGCCGCGGCGCGACGGTGGTGGAGCGCTGGTTCTTCGACCAGGCGCTCGATCAGGTGGGCGCACCGCGTCCCCCGGCGCAGTCGTACGTCGATCTCATCGGTCCGGCCATCCTCCAGCACGGCAGCGAGGAGCAGCGCCGGCGCTTCCTCTCGACCATGGTGAACGGCGACCTGCTGTGGTGTCAGGGCTTTTCGGAGCCGGGCGCCGGATCGGACCTGGGCTCGCTGCGCTGCCGGGCCGAGCGACGCGGCGACGAGTACGTCGTCA
>Ga0187893_10003345_pt1 | contig 32742 bp, 35 predicted proteins | sample MA1701074metaG_FD_139574 | JGI IMG/M metagenome (GOLD analysis project Ga0187893, IMG submission 139574) | White microbial mat communities from a basaltic lava cave in the Kipuka Kanohina Cave System on the Island of Hawaii, USA - MA170107-4 metaG ...
GCATCGTTCGATTCGCGCGCGATGCGTTCATACAGCGCGATGCTCTTCTGGTGATGCTGGATCGCCGCCTTGCTCGTGTACACGCGATCGAAGGCCCGGCCGGTCAGGTTGTTCAGTTCCTTCATCTGCGCCAGGCCATCCTGGTTCATCGATGTCGGCAGCGTCAGGCCCTTGGCCGACGCGATGCGTTGCAGTTCGTCGTTCGCCGACTTGTGATCTTTTTCAACCTGCGCGGCAAACTGCTTGACCTCGGACGACGTGGATTTCTGTTGCGCCAGTTGCGCGGCCTGCACTTCCATCATGCCGCCGGACGCAGCCTCGGTGATGAAACGTCGTTCGCTGGTGCCGGCGCCTTTCGCGCTTGCGCTCGACGAGGACGAAGGCGGCGATTCGGCGCCTGAGACAACCCCGCTTGCGCCTTCATGGCGATTATCGACGCGACCGTCGAGGACAACTGTCGATCCGCTGCCTGAGACGACTCCGCTTTGCGACGGAGTGCTGGGGTTCACCGAGCCGGTGATCTGGTTAACGCCACCGGGACTCGCGCTGCTCGAAGTGCTGCTGTTCGGTGTGTCGCTGCTAGCGCTGCTGGTTGGTTTGCCGCTGCTGTCTGTCGACGATGTGATCGGCGAGGCGGTGCTCGGCGTCGCCGGGGTTGATGAGGGCGACGTGGAGGTGGAGCTTGAAGGCGGCGTTGAACTCGTCGACTTCGTGTTGTCGCGATTGCTGCATGCGGTGACCGAAGCGACGAGCGCGATCAATAGCGCGGGCAGCATGACTACTCTATTTTTCATGGTGTATTTCCTGCAAAGGTTGATAAGCCGCAGGTCCTACAAGCCCGCGGAGGGAAGACTTTCATTGCAAGAACGTCAATTCGGCCGGTCGCGACGGCTGTCGCGCAGCGCCTTGATCTGGTCGTGATTGCGGCGCACGCCTATGTACTGGCGCTCCACCAGCGAGCGCGCGGTCGGCGGCAGCGGTTCTTCAAGCGCCTTGCGATAGCGCGCGAGCGCGGAGTCTTCGCCGCGTTCGCATTCCTCCAGCATCGCCTGATCGGTTTTGCCCGTCAGCGCCGAGCGCAGCGACACCCAGCCGCGATGTGCCGCGCCGCTGGCCGAGCCGCTGTGCTCCGCTTTGCCGCCGAGATCGTGCACGCAGGCGATCAGTTCGTCCGCGGCCTGCGCGCATTCCTGAGAACGGCGCTGCAAGACATTTCTGATTCCGCCGTCGCGCACATGCTCGGCCGCCAGGCTGAATCCGTATTGACCGTCCTTGCTGGTTTCAATCAGGTCGTTCAGGGTGTCGACCGCTTGTGTGTTTTCCATGGGTGTTCTCCTGCATTCGTTGATGAGTGAGAACACGTACCGGCAGGCAGCGTGCCCGAGGCGGTTGCCGCGAAACCGGGGCACGGTTATTGCCGCGTACTGATCATTGACGGATTTACAGCGGGGAAAGCGAAATGGAAAGCAAGCGAGACATGAACGAACAACACGGGCAGGCGTTGCAGCACGACAGCGGCCGGCCCGACATCGACCGCGACGCAATCGACTTTGGCCGCGTGCAGACCGTGCCGCGCGAAATCGCCGAGCGCGATGAGCGGATCAAGGCGCAGCAAGCGGAAGCCGATCGCGACAAGCAGCCGATTGTTGCCGCCATCGTCGATGCGCAGGAACATGCCGAGCGCCTGCGCGTCGCGTTGCGCGAGGCCGGCGTTGCCGGGTCCGACATCGATGTCTTCTTCGTCAACCCGGTTGGCCAGCACGGTCAATATCCGGTGGGCGGCGACGAGGGCACCGATTCAGAGGCGCACAGGATGCCGGGCGGCGCGGTGGCAGGCGCTGCCGTCGGCGCCGCGGCCGGCGCCGCTGTGGGGGCAGTGGCTTCGATTGCGGTGCCGCCACTGGCGCCCGCGATCATGCTGGCTGCAACCGGCGTTGGCGCCTACACGGGGGCGATGGCGGGTGGTGTCACATCGGGCGGTGAGAAAACGCCCGAGCATTTGCAACCGCAGCCGGGCCACCGCCGTTCGGGAATGATGGTCGCAACGCGCGTCACCGACGTTGCCGATACGGCCCGCCTGGGCGACATCCTGCGCGTCCACGGCGCCGATCACGTCGAACAATCGCGCGGCACATGGCGCGACGGCCATTGGATCGATTTCGATCCGGTGAGCTTGCCGCAGATGCTTGAATTGCCGCAGCGTGAAGATGAAGCGGGGCGAGCGTGATTCGCACGCCTTACTTTGTCACTCCGGCGCAAGCCGGAGTCCAGCGACTCTCAACGTACTGGATTCCGGCTTTCGCCGGAATGACAACGGGCTGAGGTGATGGCATGCCCGCCCACCTCGCCGACGTCACGCAGTTCTGGAGCTTGAGCGGAGGCGGCGTGCGCCGCTATTTGACAGCAAAGCGGCGCTGGCTCGCGCGGCATACCGTGTGGTGTCACAGTCTCGTTGTGCCGGGCGATGGAAAGGGGGGCACGCTGCCGAGCGTGCCGCTACCGTTCTCACAGGGCTATCGCTGGCCGTATTCGCGCGCGGGTTCTGCGCGCCGCATCGTCGATCTGCAGCCCGATTTGATCGAATGCGGTGATCCGCTCGCCGCGTTCAGCGCGGCGGCCCGGGCCGCAAATCGCCTTCGCGTACCGCTCGTCGCGTTCGCGCATTGCGACTTGCCGGCGATGGCGGCCCGCTTCGGCGGCGCCACCGCCGAACGCCTGGCCGCCGCGTATCTGCGGCGCATCTACGGTCGCTGCGAACTGGTGCTGGCGCCGAGTCGACATACGCGCGCGCGGCTGCACGACTACGGCGTCGAACGCGTGCGCGTACAGCCGCTCGGAGTCGACACATCGATATTCCGTCCACAAGCGCCCGCGATCGACTGGCGCGCGCAGCTGAATTTGCCGCACGCGACTCGCGTGCTCGTGTATGCGGGCCGGTTTGCGCCCGAGAAAAATCTGCATGTGCTGACCGAAGCGGTGCGCCGACTCGGACCGGCGTATGCGCTGATAGCGATCGGTGCCGGTCCCACGCCACCTGCCGGACCGCAGGTCATCGCGTTGCCGTTTCGGCGCGACACCGCGCAACTTGCTGCTGCCATCAATGGTGCTGATGTTTTCGTGCACGCGGGGGACGCGGAGACCTTCGGCCTTGGCGCGCTCGAGGCACTTGCGTGCGGCGTTCCGGTCGTGGCATGCGCCGCCGCTGCAGTCACCGAAATGATCGACGATCGCGTCGGCGCGGCCGTTGCCTGGACGGTGCCGGCGAAACGCGCCGATCAGTTTGCACAGGCAATCTCCGCGGTATGCGAGCGCGGCCGCGAGTCGTACGCCACGCCCGCGCGGGCGCGCGCCTTGTGCTACGACTGGAAGCCGGTATTCGGTCAATTGTTCGGACGCTATGTGCGTCTGATGGCGCAAAACGGACGCGGCGCGCAGGCAACCTGCGCACCACGCGAGGCGCATGACATCGCTGTGCGTCACGCTGCATGATGTTGCGCCGGCCACGTGGCCGGCGTGCGAACGCGTGTTGCGCGCGCTCGATGCGATCGAACGGCTGCCGCTCACACTGCTCGTCGTGCCGCGCTATCGCGGATTGCCCAGCGAAAACGATGCTGCTTTCCTGAACGCGGTCGAGCGCCGCATTGCCCGCGGCGATGAAGTTGCGTTACATGGCTGGACCCATGTGGATGACGCGCCGCTTGCCGGTCCGTGGCAGTGGGCCCGGCGCCGCGTCTACACCGACGGCGAGGGCGAGTTCGCCGCGTTAGTCGAGGCCGATGCGTGGGTCCGCCTGGAAGCAGGCTGGCGCTGGTTCGCGCGGCGCGGCTGGCCGCTTGCGGGTTTTGTGCCGCCCGCCTGGCTAATGAGTCGTGGCGCGGCGCGCGCGATCCGGGGCAGCGGCTTCGAGTGGTTCAGCGATCGCGCCCACGTCTATCTGCCGCGCGGTGCCCAGCGATCGACCTCAATGGTGTGGAGTAACCGCGGCGACTGGCGGCGTCGCGCCTCGCTGCTGTGGAACACAGCGCTCGCCGCCAGTGCGCGCAACACGCAACTGCTGCGTCTGGCGCTTCATCCAAAAGATGCCGATTACGACGAACTACGCGTGCATTGGCAGCGCATGTTGAAAAAACTGCTCGTTCATGCCGAGCCGCAGACGAAGGGGCAGTTCGTCAGAACGATGATCGATGAACGAGATGATGGGTCGTCCCGGCGCAGGCCGGGACCCAAGGTCGTTGTCACGCCTTTTTTGCATCAAGCACCGGCCACGCCCACGCCATCAGGTTGCCGCGCAGAGCGGCCATCCAGCTTCCGGCGCGTGGCGCCCCCTTAAAGACCTTCAAATACCCACATGCTGTCCACAGTCCGAGCAGCGCGGTAATCCACGCGTCGCCGCTGGCCGTCGCGTCAAACCAGAACAGGCCCACAAGGGCCAATCCGTAAAAAATGACGGCCACGCCGATTGCGCGCAGGTAAGTCATTCCTCGATCCTCCGTTGCGTGTGAAAAAACTCTCACGCGCAACTTTAGCCGAGGTGTGGACCAACACAAAAGAACTAATGCGCTGTGATCCCGTGGTCCGTCATCCGTTTGCCGCTCTGATCAGGCTCTCTCCGCCACGAAAATTTCAACCCGGCGATTGCGCGCGCGACCCGTGTCGGTGTCGTTCGTCGCTATCGGTTGGTGTTCGCCGCGGCCGTCAATGGAGATGCGCGACGACTGCACGCCGCGCTCGACCAGGTAGTCGCGCGTTGCCTGCGCGCGCGCAACCGACAGCGGATTGTTCACCGCATCGCCACCAGTCGAGTCCGTGTGTCCGACAATTTGCACGGTCGCGTTTGGATTGCCGTTGATAGATCTTGCAAAGCTGTCGAGCACCGGTCGCAGCCCCGGCTTGACTTCCGAGCGTCCGGTGTCGAACGAGATGTCGGTCGGGATGTTCACCTTCAGCCGGTTGTCTTCGGTCTTGGCCACATCGATGCCGGTGCCTTGCGCGGCGCTTTGCATCTCGGCTTGCTGCTGTTCCATCCGCCTGTTCCACACATACCCGCCCAATGCACCGACGGCGGCGCCGACGGCCGCGCCGGTAGCGGCGCTTTTGCCGCGATGGCCACCCGCGGTGGCCGCGCCGATCGCGCCGCCCGTCGCGGCGCCGACGCCGGCGCCGGTCCCGACGCGGCGCTGCTGGTCGGTCATGTTCTGACAGCCAGCCGATGCAACGGCCGCAATGACCGCGATCGAAATCAGACTAAGTCGCTTGTTCATCTTTGCTCCCTGTTGGAGTTACTTTCGTACCAGGTATGGAGCAAGCGCGAGGCCTGGGCGCACGAGGAACTACACGACCAGAACCGTCGCCGCGATTGCCGCGCCGATCGCGGCGCCGGCCACAACGTCGCTCGGATAGTGAAGACCGAGCGCGACGCGCGATAGGGCGACCAGAACGACAAACGGCGCCAGTGCGAATGCCGCGAACGGGTAGTAACTGCCGAGCACGAGCGCAAAAGCAACCGCGTGCTGCGCGTGCCCCGACGGAAAACTGAATTCATCGAGAGCGCGTGCGCAGAGCTGAATGTCGGCGCAGCGCGCAAACGGACGTGCCCGCGAAGTGCTGCGCTTCAACGCCACGTACAGCAACAAGCCAACCGTGCCCGCGATCAGCATATCGATAGCGCACGCTCTCGCGGTGTCGCTGCCAGAGAAGAACAGCGCTGCAATCACCACGTACCACAGCACGCCGTTGCCCAGCCAGTCGGCAACACGTAGCAACGCACTGACACGCGGTCGGGTCGCGGACCGGTTGATCCGCTGCGCCCACCGCAGATCGGCATCGCCGCATGCGGCATAGGCGAGCCTGCACGACGACCGCCAGTCAATGACGACGGCACCACGGGTGCGAGACGACCGGCCGATAACAACAGACTGGTCGGTTTCGTCTGCCTCAGGCGAGAACGGCACCTACATCTTCCGTGTGTTCGGCTGCGGCGGCCGCCTGGATGAGCGATCTTTCGAAGCGCGCGAGGACGACGTCCCACGGTGCTCGCTTGGCGGTACTGCGCGCTTGCTGGCGCATCGGCATGAGTAACTCGTGCTGGGCAGCCGCAGCCACGACGGCGGCAACGAAGCCGAATGAGTCGCCCATAGAGGCCAGCAGTCCGCTGACGTTGTTGCGGATCAGCGCACCGGCCGCGGCCGTATCGAAAGCGACCACCGCAAGACCCGAGGCGAGCGCCTCCAGCGTCACGTTGCCGAACGTGTCGGTCATGCTGGGAAACAGAAAGATATCGGCCGATGCGTAGGCGTCCGCCAGCGCTTCGCCGCGCAACGTACCGGCAAAGACCGCGTGCGGGTGATCCCGTTCGAGGTGGCGTGCGAGCGGGCCGTCGCCCACCATCACAAGTCGCGCGCCGGGAACGCGGCGATGCGCCGCTTCGAACGCGTCGCACGCGAGCGTGACGTTTTTTTCCGGCGCGAGTCGGCCGACGTACAGCAGCACCGGCGCGTTGTCGCGCGCGCCCCAGGCGGCGCGCAAGGCGCGCGAGCGGCGCCGCGGATTGAAGAGTTCGGTATCGACGCCGCGCTCAATCACCTCGAGCCGTTCGAATCCCTGCAAGGCGAGTTCGCGTCGGACAAAGCGCGACGGCACGAAAGTGCGATCGGCACGGTTGTGAAATGCGCGCAGGTAGTTGCGCGCAACCGACTCGAACATGCCCAGTCCGTAAAAACGACTGTACTGGTGAAAGTTGGTGCGGAAGTCGGTGGTGACGGGAATTCCCAATCGGCGCGCTGCGCCGACCGCGGAGAATCCGAGCGGACCTTCGGTCGCAACGTGCACGAGTTCCGGCCGCGACTCGCGCCAGCGGCGCGCCAGCTTCGCGCCGAGTGGCAGCCCCATGCGCAGGTCGCGATACACCGGAATCGGCAGACCTTGCGTACGCCATTCAAGAGGCTCATCGCATCGCGCTTCATGCGGCTGCCGCGGGCGTATCAATTCGACCTCATGGCGCTGGCGCAGAAAGTCGACCGTGCGCGCGACCGTGAGAGCCACGCCGTTGATTTCCGGCGGAAAGGTTTCAGTGACGTAGGCGAGCCTCACGATCGTTCCTTGCTGACATGCTCTACACCGCATCGAGCAAGGGAAGTGCCCGCGAGGTTGTGACTGGCCGATAGTGCTCGGCGAGAATGACGGTAGTGTTCTCGAAGTCCCACTGCGCCGCGCGTGCGGCCTATCGCTCGGCGGCGCGGCGATGAGTTTCGAGTTGCTGGCGTGGTACGAGCGCTACGTTCACGCGCGACGCGAGCTGCTGAGCGATCTGGATTTCGCGCCCTCTCCCGGCGCTTCGCGCCACCCTCTCCCGCAAGGGGAGAGGGTCCTGCAGATCAGTTTAGCTACGCGATTCCCAATCGCGCACCTGGCGATCGGCTTCATCGCGCGTGATGCCGTAGGACTCCTGAATCCGTCCCACCAGCGCTTCGCGCTTGCCTTCGATCTGGTCAACGTGATCGTCAGTGAGCTTGCCCCACTGTTCCTTCACCTTGCCCTTCACCTGCTTCCAGTTGCCTTCAACGCGGTCCCAGTTCATGTGTAGCTCCATGGTTGATAAGAAGGAATAGACCCAGTCGCAAGTGCCGTGCCCAAATGGTGGCGTGACCGGTGACCAGTGACCAGTGACCAGTGACCGACACCGGTCACTGGTCGCGGAGGCATACGAATTGCTGCCCTTTGCGTCCATGTCGGTACGCGCATTAGTCACTGGGGGCGCCGGATTCCTGGGCAGTCATCTCTGCGAACGCCTGCTCTCGAGCGGCCGCGAGGTCGTGTGCCTGGACGATCTGTCGACCGGGCGCCTCGATAACGTTGCGCAACTCTTGACTCGACCCGGCTTCGAATTCGTCGCGCATGACGTTGCGGCGCCGTGCACAAACCGTGTCGCAGCGGCGAGCGAGATCTACCACCTCGCGTCGCCCGCCGCGCCGATGGCATATCAGCGCGATCGCGTGCGCACGCTGAAGACGAACGTGCTCGGCACGTTGCGCGCGCTGGAAGCCGCGCAAGCGTGGAACGCGCGGCTGCTGCTCGCATCGACGAGCGAGGTATACGGCGATCCGGAAGAGCATCCGCAGAGCGAGGCCTATCGCGGCGCAGTGGCGAGCATCGGTCCGCGCGCTTGCTACGACAATGCAAAGCGCGCCGCCGAGACGCTGGCGTCCGACTACGCGCAGCAATACGGCGTGCCCGTTCGCATCGCGCGCATCTTCAGCACCTATGGACCACGCATGCGCGCCGATGACGGCCGCATGGTCGCGACCTTCATTGCGGCGGCGCTGAACGACGCTCCGATTCCGATCACCGTGTACGGCGACGGTGCGCAGACACGTACCCTTTGTTACGTCGCCGATCTGATCGACGGTCTCGTTCGTTTGCTCGCGAGCGACGACGCCGGTCATTACCCGGTCAATCTCGGCGCCGATACCGAACTCACCGTGCTGGCGATTGCACAGCGAGTCGTGCGGCACGCGCGCAGCCGCTCGCCGATCGTGTTTCAGCCGCTGCCGCAGCACGACCCGCGCCGCCGCCGCCCCGTGCTGGCGCGTGCGCGTGCGGTGATTGGCTGGCAGCCGACCACGCCGCTGGCGGACGGGCTGGACGCAACGATCGAACACTTTCGACACGAACTGGATGTCACGACGGCTACGACCAATGAGGAGAAGCTATGCGCCTAGCGGTGATTGGAACGGGCTATGTGGGACTGGTGGCGGCCGCGGGATTCGCGCGTCTTGGCCATACAGTGACGGCCATTGATATCGACGCGCCGCGCATCGCGCAATTGGCGCGCGGCGCGGTTCCCTTTCACGAGCCGGGTCTGCCCGAACTCGTGGCCGATCAGATCGCGGCGGGGCGGCTCGCGTTCACGCACGACTACCGCGTCGGGCTGGACGGCGCGCAGATCGCCTTTATCGCTGTCGGCACGCCGGGTGCCCCCGATGGCAGCGCCGACATCTCGCATGTGGCGGCCGCCGCGCGCGCGGTTGCGCGTGAGGCGCGCGGGCCGCTGCTGCTCGTCATCAAATCAACGGTGCCGCCGGGGACCGCGCGCCGGATCGCACAGCAGATCGAACGCATGACCGCCACGCCGCTTGCGGTTGCGAGCAATCCCGAGTTTCTGCGCGAAGGCAGCGCGATCGAGGATTTTCTGATGCCCGAGCGCGTGGTGATCGGCGCCGACGACGATCACAGCCGCGATCGACTCGCCGCCGCATACGCTCCGTGCGAATGCCGGCTGCTGGTGATGGACACGTGCTCGGCCGAGATCTCGAAGTACGCGGCCAACGCGATGCTGGCATCGCGCATCAGCCTGATGAACGAATTCGCGCGCATTGCTGACGGCTGCGGTGCCGACATCGAGCGCGTGCGCGGCGTGCTCGCGAGCGACAGCCGCATCGGCGGGCAGTTCCTGCGTGCGGGGGTCGGCTACGGCGGCTCGTGCTTCCCGAAAGACGTGCGTGCGCTCGCCGCCATCTGCCGCCGGCTCGGCGTGCGTCCGTTCATGCTCGAGGCGATCGACCACGTCAATGTCGCGCAGCCCGAAGCGCTCTTCGCGAAGATCGTTACCTGGTTCGGCGGTGCGTTGCGCGATCGGCGCTTTGCGGTATGGGGTCTGGCGTTCAAGCCGGGCACCGATGACTTGCGCGAAGCGCCGGCGCTGGCGCTCGTGCGATTGCTCGCCGCCAGCGGCGCACGGGTTCAGGCGTACGACCCCGCCGCCGCGAATGCGGCCCGGCGTCTGTTCGCCCGCGGCAACGTGAGCATCGTCGACAGCGCTTCAGCCGCACTGGCAGGCGCCGACGCGATGGTGCTCGCGACCGAATGGGATGAGTTCATCGCGTGTGATCCGTCGGTGTTCGCGCAGGAGCTCGCCGCGCGCGTGGTGTTCGACGGCCGCAACGCGCTGGACCCGGAACGACTTGCCGCGGTTGGCGTCGCTCACGTCGGCATCGGCCGCGGGCTACACGCGGCGCGAGAAGAAATCGTGCTCGGGGCGATGGCTGCATGAACCGGTGACCCGTGACCGGTGACCAGTCACCGAGTGACCCGCAACTGCTACACCGGTCACCGGTCAACTGGTCACCGGCCTAAAGCAAATACTGAAACTTCCGCGCCAGCCACTCCTGAGCGCGCAGCCACTTGCTGCGGCTCCGCCAGGTGGCCGCGTTCAGCTCGACCGAATTGCCAATGTCCTTCGCAAACACCTCGTCGAGCGCGGCGCCGAAGCCCGCGTCGATGGCAATCAGATTGGCTTCGGCGTTGTGAATGATGCTGCGCCAGTCGAGATTGCACGATCCGACGGTGGCCCACACGCCGTCAACCACGGCCGTCTTCGCGTGCAGCAGCGCGCAGCAGTGCTCAAAGATGCGCACGCCGTTTGACAACAGCTTGCCGTAGTACGCGCGGCCGGCGGCCAGCGGCAGCCACGAATCGGAAAAGGCGGGCACGATCACTTGCACGTCGACGCCGCGGCGCGCGGCCGCGATTAGCCGCCGGTGCAATCGGCGCGGCGGCACGAAATAGGCGGCGGTGATATGTACCGACGTGTGCGCGCGCTCGATTGCGCGCAACAACGCGCGATAAATCGGATTCCGACGCAGCCCCGCGTGACTCGCGGCAACGACGGCGCTTTGCGAACCGGTGGCCGGAAGCCGCGGAAACCAGTGCGCCTGCGCCGGCATCTGGCCGGTCTGTGTGTGCCAGTGGTCGAGGAACATCTGCTGCAACCGGGCCACGATGGGACCGGTCACGCGCAGGTGCGTGTCGCGCCAGCCTTTGGCGGCATCGCCTTTCGTGTCGCCGCCCGGTGCGCTCGCCGAATACACATTGCTGATGTTCATGCCGCCGATAAAGCCCGTACGGCCGTCGATGATTGCGAGTTTGCGGTGATCACGCTCGTGCCACGACGCCTCGCGCCGTCGCCGGCGCCACCATTTGAGCGGGTGGTATTCGCACACCGTGACACCCGCCGCGCGTAGCCGCTGAAAAAACTTTGCAGGCGTGGAGAACGACCCGAAGCTGTCAAACAGTAGATTTACTTTCACACCGGCGCGCGCACGCAACTCGAGCCGGTGTGCGAGTTCTTCGCCGGGCCCGTCGCCTTCGACGATGTAGCTTTCGATGTGAATGTGATCGGTCGCCGCGTCGACCGCGGCCAGCAGCGCTTCGCACATCGCCGGTCCGTCGATCAGCAGCTCGAGTCGATTTCCGGGGACGAGCGCCTCTCCTGTGGACGCGACCAGCGCGTACCGGTGTCGCTGCATTGGGCTCATCGCACTCGCATCCCCCGCCCGCGTCGTGCACACGAACGAAGACCGGGCAGCGCCTGAAGCGGGCCCGTGAGTAAGGGGCAGCGGCAAGTCCATTGTGTGAATGCCGCGCCGGGCTCGACTAGCGCGGTCGATCCTGCGCGCTCGGCAGCGGCGCGTGGCGCGACGTCGCCGGATGCGCGACTCGCGGATCCAGATCCGGATGCTCGCGAGGCTCGCGAGTTACGTGCTCGATCGGCGGCAAGCGTGCTGGCTGGGGAGGCGTGATGGGCGTCATGTCGAAGGCGGCGTCGTGTCGATGGCGCTCGAAGAAATGTGGGGGCCGGGAAACGCGGTTGCCTTGCAGGGAGGAGTTCCTTCAGGCAATGGTCTATCGAAACCCGACGGACATATGTCCCGCGCCCGAGTCGACCCATCGCGCTCCCGGTTGACCAGTCATCAGCAATCGCGGTGCCTGCGGCTCGGACGACGCGCGGCGCACTTTCGTCGGGTAAGAACTTCACATTGAGCGCAGAAGCTGCGCTGCGAGCCGCGCGCGCCCCTTATGGAGCCATCAGGCAGCGGGCGCGCAACGCGGAGGCATGTCCCTTGCCCGAAGACCGGCATCACAGGCATCGCCGTGATTGACCTAGCTGTCACCAACCTTGAAAGGAAATCCAATGAAACATCGCAACTTGATCGCTATTGCCGTCGCTGCGGCACTCAGCGCGCCGCTCGCTGGCTTTGCGCAAAGCGATTCCACGGCCGTCACCGTGAATCCAGGGCGGACCGATTCTTCGCCAATGGGCGAGCAGCGCACGAACGAATCAACGCCGCAGCACCCCGCCGGCGGCGATTCCGGTCGTATGCGATCGCAACGGATGGCCGTGAACAATACGAACCCGTCGGCCGACAATCCTGCGCCCCGCGTACCTGAGATCGCGCCGTATTCGCCGTCGCCGGTTGGTCGATCGCGCGAACTCGAAATCCCAGAAGTCTCGTCCGGCACGTCGCAAACGACTGCCGATCCATCCGCCAATCCATCGGCGCCGCCGGGACGCGCAGGCGACGTGACGCCGCGATCCGACTCGCCCGTCGGCAGGCCGGCGGGGCAGTCAAGCGACCTGCCCAGTGGCGATGGCGCGCAGCCCGCGGCCGAAGACCCGCCGGCCGCTCGTTCGGGCGATGTTGCCCCAGGCAACCGCACGCCCGGCGCTCGTACGCCTAGCGAGCCGCAGCCGCAATCGTCAAAGGGATCGCAAACACCGCCGTCGCGTTGACCGGTCATCCCGAGGATCCTGAGCGAAGGCGAAGGCGACGAGGGATCTCAAACGCTTGAGATCCCTCGCTTCGCTCGGGATGACACACCGCAAACCATTTTGGAGAAAGTCAGTTCAATGAAACATCGCAATTTGATCGCTGTTGCCGTTGCTGCGGCCTTATGCACGCCTCTCGCTGCTTTGGCGCAGCCAGGCGAAATCGATCTCGGTCAAAACCACCGCTATTCGTACGCCGGCGCGCAAATCGCGCAAGCCACACCGGCGCCCGCACCGCGTACCGGCGGTTCGCAAACCGGCACGGCAACACGCACGCGCGCCTCCGATGATTCGCGCTCGCTTCTGCCGGGAACGAATCGTGGCTACATCGGCGTCAACCTTGCACGACCGGACTTTGACGACCTCGGGTGTACGCCGGGCTTCGCGTGCGACGACCCCGACGTGGCGTTCAAGGTCTACGCCGGCGGACTCTGGTCCGACGTGATCGGCGGCGAAGTCGGCTACATCTATTTCGGCGAGGCCAGCCGCGCCGGCGGTGATGCGAACGCGCACGGCGTAAACCTGAGCGTGGTCGCGAACATTCCGTTCAACCAGCAGTTCAGCGCGTTCGCGAAGATCGGCACGACCTACGCGTGGACGGAACGCACCGCGGTCGCCGGTACCGGCGTCCGGGTTGGCGACGAAAACGACTTCGGTCTCTCGTACGGTTTCGGCGTCGGTTTCGGTTTGACCCCGAACGTGCAACTGATTGGCGAATGGGAACGCCATAACGTCAAGTTCGCGAGCGGCGACAGCGACGTCGATCTGCTGTCGATCGGCGCGCGCTATCGGTTTTAACGAGGGATGAACGCGGGCGCACGCGCCCGCGTCCACCAGGAATGGCTTCCTCGGTCGCCGTCGCTGATATCCATCCGGGCGCGAGCCTGACGCCGTGGAGGCTCGCGCGCATCGGCGGCCAGGCGGTGGTGGCGGCGGTGCGCGCGTGGTTCGACGACAGCGCGATGCGGCTTGGTGCGTCGATCGCGTATGGCTCGATCTTCGCGATCGCCCCTCTGCTCGTCATCGTGCTGGCCATCGTTGCCAGCGTCTTCGGCGAGCAGGCGGCGCGTGGTTACCTGGCTGCTGAACTTTCCACACTGCTCGGCACGCAGACGGCGCACGCGTTGCAATCGATGCTCGCGGCTGCGTGGGAGCACAAGGCTAGCGGCTGGTGGGCGAGCCTCGTCAGTCTCGGCACCCTGCTGCTCGGCGCCACCGGCGTTTTCGTCGAGCTGAACAATGCGTTGAACATCGTACTGCGCACCACGCCGCAACGGGTGAGTTGGTGGACGCGCCCATTGCGCAAACGGGCTGCGGCGTTCGGCATTGTGTTGGGCGTTGGATTTCTGGCGCTGACTTCGCTTCTCGTCAGCACCGCGCTCGCCGCGCTCGGAAAATGGTTTAACGCGTGGCCTTCCGTCAACGGGTTGATGCAGATCGTCGACGTGATGTTCTCGATCTTCATTCTGGTCGGCGCGTTCGCGTTGCTGCTCCGCGGCCTTCCCGACCGGCCGCCGCCGCGCCGCGTGGTGTGGATTGGCGCGATCGCATCCGCCGTCATGTTCACCGTGGGCAAGTATCTGATCGGTCTTTATCTCGGACGCACCGGCACCACGTCGTGGTTTGGCGCCGCGGGGTCATTCGTTGCGGTGATTCTGTGGATCTATTACTCGGCCCTGCTGCTGTTGCTCGGCGCCGAATTCGGCCGCTGCACGGATGAGCTGCTCAGCAAGGAAGAAGCCGGCGACGCTGTCATCCCGAGGAGTAAAGCGACGAGGGATCTCAAACGGTTGGAGATTCCTCCGCTTGCGTCGGAATGACAAACGACGCACGCGCGGGCCGAGTCTTCTTTACGAACTTTACGAACTTGACGAGCGCCACCTGACGGCGCGCGATTCCGGCAACCGATCTACGGGAGGGCCCGATGAGCGTCAGGAGCGCCGTTCGGCGCAAGCCGGAGGAGGCACTCGTTGCCTCGATACTCGAGGCGCCCACCTCCCCGAAGTCTGCGCACGTCAATCGTGTCGTCAGGGCGCTGCGGTCGACCATCGATGACTGGGTGGCATTCTAGAAATGGGCGACGCCGTGCGCAACGTCGTACCGTGCATTTGCCAAGGGCTTCGGCGGCGCCGCGCAAGCGTTAGCTCGCATTGCCCACTGGCTGCAACTCGGCGAGCAGTTTCATCAGTGCGGCGTAGTCCACCGGCTTAACCATATGGCGGTCGAACCCGGCGTCTCTGGATTTTTTCAGGTCTTCCTCCTGCCCCCCGAGCCACAGGTTCCTGGCCGTTGTCATCGTCTGGATTTCGGCGGCTCGACCCGGTGCGCTGCGCAGGCCGGCCGCATAGAGGAAATGGGCGACCAATCGCGGAATTGAACGCCTAGCAGGACGCGCTTTCCTGCGAGGCTCCGCAGTGGAACGCGCAAATGACAACATCGGCTACGCCTTCTCTTCTTCCTCGCGTTCTTCTCTGGCCGTCGTCTCAGCCTGCGACTTTTCCCCGGCGCCCTCGCGCAGTCGGTAGACCTCGAGTCGGTTGTACAGCGTCTTCAAGCTGATGCCGAGCACTTCGGCGGCGCGGCGCTTGACGTTGTTGTACGCGGCGAGCGTGGCCATTGTCACGCGCCGATCCACTTCGTCGAGCGGGGTGCCGACGCGCACCGTGACGACCTCCGCATGCTCGCCCGGTGTGGCGCGCGCCGCCGAATCGGTCTCGCCGATCTCGATCACGTCGTCGGCCATGATGAATGCGCGCTGCACGAAGTTTTTCAGCTCGCGCACGTTGCCGGTCCAGGCACGCTCATACAGCCGCGCGATCGCACTCGCCGAAAAACGTTTCTTCGCGCGTTCGGTGCGATTCATCTCGTCGAGAAAATGCTGAGCCAGCAGTTCGACGTCGGCGCCGCGTTCGCGCAGCGGTGGCAACTGGATCGGAAACACGTTGAGCCGGTGATACAGGTCTTCGCGCAGCTTGCCGGCGGCGACCGCTTTTTCGGGTTGCCGGTTGGTTGCGGCGATCACGCGCACGTCGGTCGGAATCGGATGCGTTGCGCCGACGCGCGTGAACGCGCCGGTTTCAAGCGCGCGCAGCAGCTTCACCTGAAGTTCGGCCGGCATTTCGGTGATTTCATCGAGCAGCAGCGAGCCGCCATTGGCGCGCTCGAAAAAGCCCTGGTGCTGGCGATCGGCGCCGGTAAAGCTGCCCCTCTCATGGCCGAACAGCTCGCTTTCGATCAGCTGCGGCGAGATTGCGCCGCAATTGATCGCGAGAAACGGCGCGCGCCTGCGGCGCGACAGATCATGGATCGAACGCGCCACGACCTCCTTGCCCGTGCCGGATTCGCCGATCAGCAGCACGGTCGCCGCGGTCGGCGCAACCCGCTCGAGCTTGTCGTACATCATCTGCATCGGCGGTGAGGCGCCGATGATGTGGCCGAAGCGGCCCGCCTTGCGCAATTCGCCGCGCAGCTCGCCGATCTCGTTTTTCAGATCGGCCGACTGGGGCTGCCGACGTAGGATCGCGAGCAGGCGCTCCACATCGACGGGCTTCGTCAGATAGTCGGTCGCGCCCAGGCGCAGCGCCTCGACCGCGGTGTCCACCGACGCGTGACCAGTGATCACCACGAGTTCGGTGCCGGCGGGATTCGGCAAATCCTTTACGAGATCCGTGCCGCGGCCGTCGGGCAATTGCAAATCCGTGAGCAGCACGTCCGGCACTTGCCTCACAAGCTGGCCACGCGCATGCCGCAGCGACCCCGCGGTAGATACCGTGTAACCCTCTTTGCGGGCGAGCTCGCCCATCCAGTCGAGTACGTCCGGTTCGTCGTCAACGATCAGGGTGTGTGGCATGTCGTACCTTCTCCCCGCGCAGGAGCGATTCAACCGTTGATGATCTCGCCGCCGTTCGGATGCAGCACCTGGCCCGTCACATGGCTGCCTCCGGCGGCGGCGAGAAAAACGAAACAGGGTGCGATCTCATCCGGCTGTCCCGCACGACCGAGCGGAACGTCCTTGCCGAATTCCTTCACATGCTCAGGCTTGAACGTCGACACGACGAGCGGCGTCCATACCGGACCCGGCGCCACGGCGTTCACCAGGATGTCGCGATCGGCCAGCGCCAGCGCGAGCGATCGGGTGAACGCGACGATCGCGCCCTTGCTCGACGCGTAGTCGATCAGATGCTTGCTCCCTCGATACGCGGTGACCGATGTCGTGTTGATGATGCGGCTGCCCGCTTGCAGGTACGGCAGCGCCGCGCTCACGCAATGAAACATCGCAAACACATTGGTCGCGAACGTGCGTTCGAGTTGGCGCGGGGTGATGGCGGTGAAATCGTCCTGCGGATGCTGCTCGCCGGCGTTGTTGACCAGCACGTCGATGCGGCCGAGCTTTTCCATCGTGCTGCGGACCGCGGCCGCGCAGGCATCGGCCTGCGCGAGATCGCCCGCAATTGCGACGCAACGGCGGCCGGCCTGCTCGACCGCCGCCTGCGTCTGCCGGGCGTCCTCGTGCTCGTTTAGGTATGCGATCGCGACCTCCGCGCCTTCCTTGGCGAAGGCAATCGTGACCGCGCGCCCGATGCCGCTGTCGCCACCGGTGATGAGTGCAACCTTGCCCGTCAACTGCCCGCTCGGCCGATATTCGCGCGCGAACGACTGCGGCCTCGGCCGCATGCCGCTTTCACGGCCCGGCTGTTGCTGCTGCGGTGAACTCATTCAAACCTCTTGGGGACAGACCGCGCGTAGCTAAACCCCTTGGGGACAGACCGCGCGTAGCGCGCTCTGTCCCCAACCAGATCTAGCTGAAAGGGTCTTCCCTTACTGCGCCGGCCGCACGATGATGTCGTCGCGCACGCTCTTGACGCCGGATACGCCTTGCGTCAATTCAACCGCGCGGGCTTTCTCTTCCGCCGAGTTGGCGAAGCCGCTCAACTGCACGGTGCTGTTCAGCGTTTCGACGTTGATACGTCCGGCGCTTACCTTGTCGTCGGCGGCGAGTTTCGCCTTGACCTTACCGGTGAGCGCGGCGTCATCGACATAGGCACCGGTCCTCTGCTGGCCACCCGTGACGGAGCAGGCGGTTGTCAGTACCGTTGAACCAATTGCAAGTGCCATCAGGATGGCGGGCGTTATGAGCAGGTTTTTCATTCGTAGGGTCTCCGAAGGGGTTGGATTTCCATGCACGCGTGAGTTCCGCGCAGGATCTACTCGCAACCGACGTGCCTGAGTGCATACCGGTTTTGCAGGTCGCTCCCGGAAATAGTTGCCGAGTTTCTTACGGCGACCGGTCATCGGTCACTGGTCACCGCATCTCGCATCAACCAGTGTCCTGCCGTGCCGGCGAACACCCGCTCGCGGTTGTCTTCGCTGACTGCAAGTTCATCGAAGACGTCGTTGACCCAACGCCGCGCGCCGCGTAACTCCGCTGCGCTTGCGGTCAATTGCAGGCCGCTGCCGAATTGAATCGAACGCGGCCCGATGACCGCGAGCGCTTTTGCGACCAGCGCGAGTCGATGCTCCCGAGCCGCAGGCGAGTCAAATGCCGCTCGCGAGGCAAATGCCCGAGCCGCAGGCGAGTCAACAGCAGGCGAGTCAAATGCCGGCGAGTCAAATGCCGGAGCCGCGATTGAAAGGTCGAGCCGCAACAGCGCATCCTCGGGCGCGACGCCGCGCGAGCGATCGACTAGACCGAAGGCCAGCGCTTCGTCGCACCACGGAGCGCCCAGCTGGGGCTGCGTTAATCGCAGGCGCGAAAACGCGCGCAGTGACTCGAATTCGTGCGGACGCGCCGTCGTTTGACACAACACCGGTACTCCGAGCGCATCGGCCTGGGCGAACACCGCTGTAACGCGCGGGTCGCGCGGACTCCATGCGCCCGGCGCCAGCGCCAGTCCATCGAGCTCAAGCGCTTCGATCGCGTAGCGGACGTGCGCCAAAGCATCGCGGTAATGCGGATCGACGAACGCCAGACCAGCCAGACGATCGCGGTGGTGACTGATAAGGCGCGCGAGCCACCCGTTGACGTTTGCGGGCCAGGTTGCGTCGGGAAGCGGCCGGTTCCGCGACGGCGTCGGCGCCAGCAAAACGGCAAGATCGATGTCGGCCTGGTCGAGCTTGCGCAAGACATTCCACGAGTCTTCGCTGCCTGCGCAGCGCAGATGGGCGTCGATCAGAATGACGCTGATGGCTTGTCGGCCGCGGAGTCGTCTGCAGCCATCGGTGCGGTCTGGCTTGCCACGCTGGAAGTTGTCCGCGCGACAGGGGTGCCGCCCGGTGTCATCGGCAATGCAGGCGTGGGAGTAAATGGCGCCGGCGCGACAACGGGTGCAAGGGCGGGGCGAACCGGCTTCGATTCGCGCCGTGCCGACACTTTTTCTGTTTCCGCCGCATCGAGCAGCTCAACCACGCGAGCGGCGGCGCGATCCCACGAGTTCCGCAACAGCAACCGCCGCGCTTGCCCAATGCGGCTTGCGCGTCGCCAGACGTTTTCAGCAAGCGCCCGCTCGCAAGCGGCGACGAATGCCGCGGCGGTCGACGCGGTGGTCACGAGGTAGTCGCCGAGGAGCCGGTCAACGTCGGACACTCGCGTTGCAACCACCGGCTTTTCCGCCGCCAGACAATCGAGCATCTGACGGCCACTGAAATAACAAGTCGCGCGCGTCAAGCGCAGTGGCAGCACGCCAACGTCCCAGCCGCCGATCCACGCCGGCAGTGCTTCGTAGTCTTTCCGGCCGACCCAGTGCAGATTCGGCCGGAGCGGCAGCTGCTCCGGCCTGAGTCCCACCACGGGACCCAGCATCACGAACTGCCAATCCGGCCGCAGGTCGGCGAGTTGCGCAATGAATTCAAGATCGAGCCGTTCATCGATGACGCCGTGAAACCCGAGACGAGGATGCGGCAGCGATCCCTGCGGATCGACGCGCGGTCGCAACGGCGGCCGGAATGTTCTGTATCAACGGCATTCGGTACGTTGTGCACGGTGGTGTTCGTGCCGCGCCGGGTTTCATACAGACCGGGGCCGGAGGTCAGCACCAGATCGGCGCGTTTCAACAGTGCGTTGTCTCGCGCCGCTAGCTGGCGTCGTGCGCCGTCGAGCGCAGCCAGATCGTCGCTGCAGTAGTAGACGAGCAGGCGCGGTTGCAGCGCGGCCAGCAATGGCAGCGCCATCGGCGTGGTGAGCCACGCATCGAAGTCGGTCAAGTGGAAATCGCGGATGTACTTCACCAGCAGCGGCCGCAGATGCGCGATCTGCGGGTCGGTAAATCCGCGCGCGCCACCGACCGGCGTATGAGGCCGCAGCACTTCGACGTTGTGCAACGGAGCAAAGCGCTGAAGATATGGCGGCGGTGGCGCACGCACGGGTTCTTCGACGAACAGCACGCGATAGCGGCGCGCGAGCCGCGCCATCAGATGCTGTGTCCGATCGCGCAGAAAATCCCAGCGCAAATGCGAGAACACGAGAAGCGTGCGCATGCGGCGCGCCTGCTGAACAGGCGCGCGCAGCGCGCGCGCTTCCAACTCGCGCTGACATGACTTGAGCGCCTGCGCGTACGAACGGTCCAGGCGGCGCCGCGTCGGGTCTTCGGCACTCGATTCCCACAAACCGCCGCGAAACACGTCTGAGATCAGATGATCCAGCGTGATGCCGGCGATCGGCACGCCGCGGGCCATGGCCCGCGCAGCGCCACCTGTTACTTGACCGAGCCATTGCGCGGGCCGCGCGCCGTCATGGCCGCCCGAGCCGATCAGCAGCGGGCGGCGATAGCGCGCGTGAATCTGCTCGGCAAGCGTTGCCAGCACGTCGTGCTGCAAGTCGCGCCGTAACGTGTCGCCTTTCGATCCGCGCAGAGTGATACCGAGGAGATCGAGGACATCCGCATTTCCGCACAGCATGTCCCACACGCGAAACGCTGCGTCGGCGGACGGACCCGCGGCGTCCTCGTTGAAGATGAATCGCGCGCGGCTGTCGATATCGCGGATCGCTTCAACCGCCTTGAGCGTCGCCTGCGCGAGGCGCGCGCTAACGTCATCGGCGCCTTGATAACAACGAGCGATGGCGCCGATCGATTCCATCGGCGCGATGATCGGCACGCCGGCACAGCAGCGCCGCAACTCGCGGGCCGCGCTTTCGGCGAAGCGCGCAAAACGTCCGACGAACCGACTGTCGTGCGGGTCTACATCAGGTGGAAAACCGTCGGACATCAGTGTCCAGACGATCTGTACTCCTTCACGTTCGGCGGCCGCGCAAAGCGTCGCAAGACGGCTGAAGTCAAAGCGGCCGTGCTGTTCGGAGCGTCGCCAGTCGATCGTCTCGCGCACGGTGTGCAGGCCGAAGTAACGCGCCCGCCGGTAGTCTGCCCGAGCCAACTCCGTCAGTTCTGAATGCGGCCTAGCGTCGGTACCGCCAAACCCGGCCATCCAGAACGAGCGGGAATAGTGTTGGATCGGCAGCGCCTGTCGCTGCGGACGAAACTGCCGCGCGTGACCCGGAGTCAACCGGGGCTGCCTGCGGTGCGGCCTCGCTCAACATGCGAGCTCTCAGCTGTTGCGCGTTTTACGGCCAGCCGGATTGCCTGAGCGGCCACTGCCCTTGCGGGCGGATGGGCTGGTTGATCTGGTCTCGCCACCCAGCTGACTGCGCCGGCTGCCGGCGCGGGCGCCGACCGGCTCGCGATCTTCGCTGCCTTCGCCGGCCTCTTCGTCCTCTTCGGCCAGGCCGTGCTGCTGCATCAACTCCGCTTTTCGCTCGATCACCTGGTCACTTAGCGAGCCCCAGTCGACCTGAGTGCTCCGGTTGAGCTGCGGAAAGATTTCACCTTCCTCTTCGCGTACATGATGGTTGATGTACTCACCCAGTACCGTGAAAGTTGCCGCGTATTTCGGATCGCTGCTTTCCATTTTCTTGAGCTGCGCGATCAACTGCTTGGCCGAGCCGTGTTCGACCTCGGCCTCGTCGATCAGGTCTTTGTCCTTCATCGCCTTACGAATAGCCGGATAGAACAGTTCCTCTTCCAGCGTGGCGTGCACTTCGAGTTCAGCGCAGGTGCGCTCAACGATCTCTCGGCACCCCTCCGTGTCGTCCTGTTCGTTCTTCTTTTCAAAGTCGCGGAACATCTTTTTCACTTTCTTGTGATCCTCGATCAGCATTTCCAGCACGTCCCTGCGCGCCGAGCTTGCATTCGTTGCCGCCATGGTTACTCCCTAGTTGCGTCGGCGCTTGTGCCGCTGGCGAAAACAGCAAGCTACGTTCCTCTCCCGCGAAACCGCCGCGCGCTCACTGGATGCGGCAAAAACTACCCGCCGGTGTAAGCGCTACTGCGCACCGCACTCATCGCAGTCGCTACGCCGGCTGGCACGTCTCATGCTCCCCCTTTTTGCGACGCAACCGCAGAGCACTTCGATGAAGAAGGCCAAGACCTTGGTGCGCGACCGCATGCGAGAAGCAGTGAAACGCCGCAGCGCATTGCCGCCACGCACGGGAGGCGGAAATACCGACGAACGACTTCCGCATGAGCGCGACGAATCAACCGATAGCCAGCAGGCGCCGGGAACACGAAAGCCGATGCGCCAGGCCGCTCGCGACCTGAGTCGAGGACTCGTCGACACCGATAACCGCAACCGTGCCGCCGACATCGTGGCGGACAAGAAGTGAGGCACGAACAATGAGTTTGATCAATTCGCTGCGTGTCGCCCTGGGCAAGGACGGCAGCACAACCGCAAGGATGCGTGCACCAAAGGTGCGCAAGGTCGTGTTTCCGGTGGCGGGGCTTGGCACGAGGTTCTTGCCGGTAACGAAGTGCGTCGCCAAGGAAATGCTGCCGGTCGTCGATCGGCCACTGATTCAGTACGCCGTCGACGAAGCGTGCGCCGCCGGTGCGGAGGAACTGATATTTGTGACGAGCCGCGCGAAGCGAATGATCGAAGATCACTTCGATGTCGCGGTCGAACTGGAGGCGGAGCTCAAGCGCACCGGCAAAACCGAGCTGCTGCGGCAATTGCGGCAGGCGACACCGCCCGGCGTGCGGTTCGGGTTCGTGCGGCAGCATTCGCCGCGCGGGCTCGGCCATGCGATCTTGCAGGCGCGCCATTTTGTGGGTAACGAACCGTTTGCCGTCATCCTCCCCGACGACCTGATCGATGCGCCTCGTCCGGCGCTTGCGCAGATGCTCGATCAGTTTGAGGTGACGCCAGCCAGCCTGGTCGCGGTGGAAAACGTACGGCGCGATGAAACCTCCCGCTACGGCATCGTCAGCGCGCAGGCCGGGGACGCTCGCGTTGCGCGGATGTCCGGCATTGTCGAAAAACCCGCGCCGAAGGACGCGCCGTCGACGCTCGCGGTTGTTGGTCGCTATGTACTCACACCTGCGATTTTCGATTGCCTGGAGGCGATCGATCCCGGCTCCGGCGGCGAGCTGCAACTAACGGACGCGATTTCGCTGCTGTTGCAACGGGAGCCGGTTTTTTCGGCCCGCTATTCCGGCGATCGTTACGACTGCGGCGAAAAGAGCGGCTACGTGCGCGCGACGCTGGCCTATGGGCTGCGTCATCCGGATGTGGGTCCGGGGCTACGCCTCGCGCTGCGCGGCATGAACCTTGAGTCCGATCGTCATCCGACGACGCACACCGCGGCCGTCGCTGCGGGCGGTTCGCGCGACCGGCATCTCGCGCTTGTTTCTTCTTCGACGTGACATGGTCGCTTCCAAGAAAATTTTCCGCGCGGTCGGAATGACATGATGGTCGGCAAAGAATTCCACTGCGATGCCCGATCCGGGCACAGGCACGTGAATTGCGCTGCTGCCGGCTCGAAGGACAAAAATGACAACGGGTCAATCGGGTCAACGGCGCAGGCAATGCGGAGCGCCTTTCCACCAACACGCAAACAAAGCACGGATTAGCAGGGCTCAGCGCGCGCAGCCGCGCTCGTTCTTCTACTACCCGCGAGAGGAGCTAACGTGAGACAGGGACTGAGAATGGAAGGGCGGCAGCATCAAGCGCTGACCCCGCGTCTGCAGCAGGCCGTCCGGCTGCTGCAATTGTCGAGCCTTGAGTTTGCCCAGGAGATTCAGCAGGCGCTGGGCAACAACCCGTTCCTAGAGAGCGAGGAGGCCGAGGAGACCGCGGTTCGTAAAGAAGCGCCGGAGGACAAAGTCATGGACGCCTTAACTGCCATGGAATCCGGCCCGGCAGCCACGGCGGTCGCTGAAGCCGAAACCGCCGAAGCGGCACCTTCCGCCGATAACAACGCATGGGGCGAGACGTGGTCGCGCAACGGCGGCTCGCGCGGCGACAGCGATATGGAAGCGAGCGACTTTACGGCGGCGAACGTGTCGCTGCGCGAGCATCTGCGCCAGCAACTGTCGCTGTTGTCATTGAATTTTCGTGACCAGATGATCTGTCGCACGCTGATTGAAGCGCTGGACGACGACGGTTATCTGCGTGTCGACTTCGCCGACCTTGCCGCGTTGCTCAAACTCGAGCCGATGTCGGAGGTGACGGAATGGGAAGTCGGCCTGAAGCTCGTGCAATCGCTCGAGCCGCGCGGAGTTGGGGCGCGTGATGTGCGCGAATGCCTGCTGCTCCAGGTGACGGAATCTGACGTTGAGATCGATCTGGTTGCGGCCAAGCTGATCGAAGAGCATCTGCCGCTGCTCGCGGCGCGCGACTTTGCCGGCATTGCGCGCCGCATGGGAATCGAATCGGGGACTGTGGATGCCGCCTGCGAACGCATACGGCGTTTGAATCCGCGTCCGGGCTGGGCCGTCGGTGGAAGCGACGTGCGCTTCGTCACACCGGATGTCATGGTAAAGAAAGTGCGCGATCAGTGGGTCGTGCAGCTGAACGAATCGATCGTGCCGCGCATCCGTCTGCACCGGATGTACGCGGATCTGTTCCAGTCGCATCGCAACGGCGAAAGCGGCGACATGGCGCGGCAACTGCAGGAAGCGCGCTGGATGGTGCGCAATGTCGAACAGCGGTTTTCGACGATCGTGCGCGTTGCGAATGAAATCGTTGCACAGCAGCGCAACTTCTTCGAATACGGTGAGCTAGCAATGAAGCCGCTGGGTCTGCGCGAGGTGGCGGAGAAGCTGGGCTTGCACGAGTCCACCGTTTCGCGCGTGACCAACAACAAGTACATGTCGACCCCGCAGGGCGTGCTGGAACTGAAGTTTTTCTTCTCGCGCGCAATGCCGACCGCGACCGGCGGCTCATGTTCGGCCATCGCGATTCGCAGCGTGATCAAGGAACTGATCCAGGCCGAGACGCCGCGCGCGCCGCTGTCCGACGCCGAAATCGCACGTCTTCTCAAGCGGCAGGGCTTGCAGGTCGCACGTCGCACCGTGACCAAGTACCGCCAGACGATGCGCGTTCCCGCCGTGGAAATTCGCCGGCAGAAAGCAAATGCGGCGGCGATGATGTGAGTGAAAGATGTGAAGGGTGAAGGGTGAAGGGTCAAGGTGAAGGGTGAAGGGTGAAGGGAGCGGGCACGCGGTTCGCTGCGTCCTCGGCTCCCTCGTCTTACTTCATCCTTCATCATGCCCGTACTGGACACACGAGGCCGGACCGCGTTCTCGGCAAAGGACACGGCGCCGATGCGCTGGGGCCGAGCCGACTCCCGGCCTCGACCGCTCAACCCGCGACGACGCCACCGCCCGCAGCGCCAGCGGCAACGCGACAGCGGGCGCTGATCTGGGCGACACGAATCTCGACTCCGATTCCGCCGGCACGGCGAACGCGCTGCGCAGCGACGCAGATGCGGCCCGGAGTGAGTTGTGAGACGTTGGGCACTTGTTGAGCCGCATATTTTCAGTGGGAGCCACTTATGCTGATCAGAAGTTGGCGTTTCGTAACGATCCAACTGGTCGCTTTACTGCTCGGTATGGGGTTCACTCACGTTCTTGAGTCCCCTGCCAAGATGCAATACGACGCTGCGTTGTATGTCACGTTGCAGAAGACTCTCTATGTGGCGTGGGGTCCGCCCAATGTAGGCGGCATTCTTGAGCCAGCTGCGATTCTCGCAACTATTTCGCTCGCCTTCCTCCTCCGAAAAAGGAGGCCTGCGTTTTGGCTCACGCTCGGCGCAGGTTCCGCCTTGCTGCTCGCCTTTCCGGTCGTTTTCTTCATTTTCGTTGCACCAGCCAATGAAGCTTTTTTCGCCGCTACGGCTGCCTCCATTCCCACCAACTGGATAGAGCTGCGCAGAAGTTGGGAAACAGGGCATGCAATCCGTTTTGTGCTTCAGTTGGTTTCGCTGGGCTTGCTCACTCTCTCGGTTCTGTTTGAAATCCGGGAGAACACATCGCATCCAGAGCGCGCCCAAAAATCCGTTCCGGCCGGCGGGCCTGCCTCCGCTTCGCTCCGGCAAGCCCGCCGATGAACAATGGCATACGCGTTCCGCACGAGGAGAGAAGCACGATGAGTTCAGCGAAAGACGAAGCTGCTGTCCGCGCCCTTTATCAGGAACTGATGGATGGCTGGAACAAGGGCAGGGGTGAGTCGTTTGCCGCTCCATTCGCCGAGGACGGTGATCTCATCGGTTTCGATGGCACGCATGTCAGAGGTCGACATGAGATCGCTTCCTTCCATCAGCCACTGTTCGATAAGTGGCTTAAGGGGACGCGCCTCGTGGGAGAGGTGAGGAGTGTGCGTTTCCTGACACCAGACGTTGCCCTGATGCACGCCATGGGGGGAACCGTGATGCGAGGGAAATCAGAACCGTCGCCGGAGCGGGACTCGATCCAGACTCTAGTTGCCAAGAAATGCGGCGACGAGTGGTGCCTCGCGGCATTTCAGAATACGAGAGGCAGACCGATGGGCCGTAACCTTGGCGGGACAGTGATATGGCTATTTTCGGATTGGCTCTGGAAGCTGTTTGGTCCAAAGAAATGAGCCGTCGAGCTTATGTCTCTTTTTCAGCTGCCATCTAAGAATCAGTTGCAGAGGCGGTGGACCAGTTTTTACACAGGGTATCCCTGCATCCGGTCGCCACCGCGGCGGTTTCGCGGTTGCCGCCGGAGCCGTGCTGGCCGGAAGTCGCGCATGGCGCGCGATGTGATTTCCGTGATTTGCGAACAGGAGATACCGATGAAACGCGACCGCGTTCAAGGCGAAGGCAACTATGAGTCGGCCGCCGTTTATCAACGCAAGGCAACCCGCTTCGCGCGCGGCGCCGATACGGAAGAGCTTGCGCGTGAGGCCGCGCTCCGTGACGCAACAAGCGAGGCGCAAGCGATGGAAGAGGCCGAGCGGCGCGGCCGCGAGCGTTCAAAAGGCGAGGATCCAGGCCCGTCGAAGGAACGCAAGACGCTGCGTCTGAAGAAGAAGAAAACGTAATCGGTCATTCCGGCGGAAGCCGGAATCCAGTGTCTCTGCGCAAGACGCTGGGCTCCGGCTTTCGCCGGAGCGACAACGGCTCAGTCCGGACTCAAGAACTCGGCCCACGTGGCGAGGCCGGGAATATGGTCGGCGCAAATGCGCAACGCGACTAGGATCGGCACCGCGACCAGCAGTCCCGGAATTTCCCAAAGCCACGCCCATAGCAGCACCCAGACAAAGAGAGCGACGGTGTTCACGCGCACCGTCGCTCCGTAGGCGATCGGCTGCGCGATCTCTCCGTCCAGCGATGCGATCGCGATATAGATAAGAGCGGGCAGCGCAATCTGCCACAGCGTGTCAAACGCTACTACTGAGGCGACCAGGATGAAGATCAGCGTGATCAACGGGCCAACGTAAGGCAGGAAATTCAATACGCCGGCGACCGTGCCGAACAGCGCCGGCGAGGGCAGCCCGACGAAGTACATGGCGATCGTGGTGACCACGCCATGCGCGATGCTGACCAGCACGGTGGCCACGAAGTAACGACCGATTTGCTGTTGCACGCCGCGGGCGATCTCGACGGCGCGAATCTTGTCGCGCAACCCGGGTATCACGCGGATCAGCTTGCGCAGAAAGAGATCGCCTGAAGCGAGCAGGAAGTACAGCAGCACCAGGGTCGATCCCACGCCGGCGATCAGCGTCTGCGCGGTGCCCAGCATCGGCGACAATCCTTGCCGCTCGACCACGACCTCCGGTTTTTTCTTCTCGTCACCGCCGGTAGCGATTTCGGCCACGCGCTCAGTCGCGCCGGTGACCGCGGTAACCGGTCGGATCAATTCGCGCACCTTGTTTTCAAGACCGCGCAGCTTCTGCGGCCCCTCGCTGATCCACTTCGTCGCCGGCTCTTGCAGATAGACAAACAGTCCGCCGACCGCGCTAAGCGTCAGCACGATGACGATCGCCGCCCCGATGGGCTCAATGATGCGCAGGCGTCGCAGGCCGGCAACAGCGGGCATCAACAGCAATGCAAGAAACATCGCCATGACGATCGGAAACAACAACGTGCGCGATACGAACACGACCGCCAATAAGCCGAGCAGAAAGATCGCCCATAAGGGTGTGTGGGTCGACCATAGCGGCGCTTGCGGCGTGGGAACCGCCAGTTCAGGCGTGACGGGTGCGGCAGCCGCTACCGCTTCTGCATCTGATCCGGCGGTCAGCGCGTCGTCATTCGTTCCGGTCGCGGCAGCATCGTGCATGCGGTTGCTATCGCAACGTTCGTGCCCGAGCGATGAGGCACAGCGCTTGCTCGAACTAAGGTGAATCGGAGAGAAACTGCAATGTGGATCGCAATCGCAATTACTTCTGCCGCGCTGCTCGTGGTGCTCTCCGTCCACGGCGCGCGCCGTTCGTCACGTAACTGATCGCGGCAACGAAAACTGGGGTGTGACCCCATTTCTTGTGCCGGGCAATGTCGCGGGCGCGCGCTCGACGACCTGGGCGTCAATAAGCTGTTTGAAGTCTTGCAGCGCGCGCTTGACCTCGAGCGTCAGCGCATCGGTGTCGCTTAGGGCCAGATCCTGCGGGTCGAGCCCAAGGTAGATCTGGACACGTGTGCCTTGTTCGCCGACGGTGTCAAAGCGCGCAATGCCTTCGTGCACCAGGCCCGAGCGGCAGCGCCATGCCAGCCGCGGCGCCTCGGCCGCGTCCCGCGTTTGCACCGACCATAGGAGATCAAGCCGCATGCGTGGCGCCAGGCGAAGCGTGCGAGCGCCCGGTTCGTCGTCCGAGTGATGAAAGGTGGCAAGCGCGGCCGGGTACACGTCTGCGACCCGATTCGCGAACAGAAGGCTTTGATGCAAAGTGACCATTGCATGACGCTCCTTAGGCACAGCTGTCAGCAATGGCCGTGCCTAAGGGGAAACCCCATCGCGGCGCTTTCAGGTTGTTCTCGTTGCCGGCCTTCCGCCGGGACCGTAGAGCCGATGCTCGAGCGCATCGGCGCCGCCGATCGATTCGCCGTTGATAAAGATCTGCGGCACGCTGTGGTGGCCGGTGATGGCGGCGACCACGCGGCCGCGCACCTTGTTGTCCAGCGACAGTTCAACGTAGTCGAGACCGGCTTCATCAAGCATCTGTTTGGCGCGCGCGCAGTGGGGACAGCCGGGGCGCGTCAGGATCGCCACCTCGTCGGGCGGCTTCGCTTTCGGGTCGAGCCAAGCGAGCATCGTGTCGGCGTCGGACACGTGAAGCGGATCTCCGGGCTCTTCCGGTTCGACAAACATTTTTTCGATCACGCCGTCGCGCGCCAGCAGTGAATAGCGCCACGATCGGCGGCCAAAACCGAGGTCGCGGCGATCGACGCCCATGCCGAGTGCGTCGGTGAATTCGCAGTTGCCGTCGGCGACCAGCGTGACGTTTTCGACGCCTTGCTCGCGCGCCCACGCCTGCATCACATAGGGATCGTTAACCGCGATACAGAGTACTTCGTCAACGCCGCGCGCGCGCAGTGCGGGCGCCAGTTCTTCAAAGCGCGGCAGATGCTGCGACGAACAGGTCGGCGTGAAGGCACCCGGCACCGCAAACGCAACGATGGTGCGTGCGGCGAAGAGACGCTCAATGCGAGCGGGCTCCCAACCATCGACCCGCAGCACCTGCACGGCAGCATCGGGGACACGATCGCCTTCGTGCAGATGTTGCATCAGATGCTCCGCGGTACCGATTGCGTTGGGCGATCGGCGAACTGTTTTTCATAGGCAGCCTGGCAGTCGATGCAGCGTTCGGCCGCCGCATTGGCCTTCAGACGAGGCGGTGCGATGGGCGTTCCACAGCTCGTGCAAATGCCATAGATACCGTCGTCGATGCGCGAGATCGCTGCTTCCACCGCGCGCAGTTCGCCGACATCGCGGTCGATCTGCGCATTGCGCAGGTCCGACTGCTCGGTGGCGACCGAAGCATCGCCGGTGTCAGGTGCTTCGCCGGCCAGCGCGCTGTAGCGCTCGGAGGCAAGGCGGCGCCCGGCGCCGTCTTCCAGTTCGCTTTGCAGACGTTCGCGGTTCTCTTCCAGCAGCGCGCGAAAGCGCGGGTAGTCGGCGGAGCCTACTTGTTCGGCTGTTGCCATTGAAAATTCTCGTCACCAGGAACGGGAAGAAGCGAGCAAGGCGCGCACCTGCGCCCGGGGAGTCACTTCATCCGTTCTTCCAGTCGCATCAGCGCGCGCAACGCAATCAATGCAAGCAGTGTTGCGCCGACGGCGATAACCGGCTGCCACAGTCCCGACCGCCGCGCCGATCGCACCAGTAAAAAGAAGCGAGGCGGTGGTGGTCAATCCTTCGACCTGCTCACCATCGCGATGCCGAAAAATCATGCCGGCGCCGACAAGACTGGCACCGGTGACAATGGCTTCGATGATGCGAGTCGGATCGCTCGTTAGAACAGCAGAACGAGCATCCTCGCTGAATCCGTCGATCAGCGCGTTGGCAATGCCGACAAAAAGAATTCAGGATTCAGGATTTAGCAGTTCCCGTACCGGCTCCTCGGCATTGGCGGTTTTGGAAAGGATGCGCGCGTGAGCACGGCCGACTCAATCCTGAATCCTGAATCCCGAATCCTGCTTTCTTGGCATGTGACTTGCTGGGAGAAACCCGGCGGCTGCACAGTTCGGCGTGTTACCGCGGCACCGCACCGCCGCGTCCCCTACCTCCCCGACCACGTCGACTGTTCGGCCGCCTCCTTCGAGGCGGCATCCGCCTTGCCCGTCACAGTTTGAATGCGCTATCGCTTCGAGCCGCGCGGCAACAGCGCACCACCCACACGCCAATGGCGCAAAAATTCCGCAAGGCACTGCTTTGGAGCGGAGGCGCTCTCGCCGCCGCACTGATCGCGTCCCTCGCGTTTGTCGCGCTCTTCGATTGGAATTGGCTGCGCGCGCCGGCTGAGAAATTCGTGTCTGACTTAAGCCGTCGCGACGTGTCGATCAGCAAGCTCGACGTGAAATTGCGTCGCAACCTGCAAATTGTTCTGTCGGATGTGACGATCAGCAATGCGCCGTGGTCAAAAGTACAGCCCGCGATGGGTCGCGCGCAGCGAATGGAAATCAGCCTGGCGCCACTGTCGATCTTTGGCAGCGGTCCGGTTGTCGTGCCGCATGTGTTGCTCGTGCGCGCCGACGCCAGCCTCGAGCGCAATGCCAAAGGCGAACGCAATTGGACGTTCCGCGACGCCGATCAGGACGGCCGCAAAGGCCGCGAGGTGCAGTTCCGCCGGCTGACCCTACTAGACAGCCGCGCGCATTACCTTGATCGACAGAACGATATCCGGGCGTTTGCGCACGTCCGCAGGGTCAGCGATAGAGACGCGGATAAACGCTATCCGTTGCGCTTCGACGTCAAAGGCACGTGGCGTGGCGCTCCTTTCGGGGGTAGGGCCGAAACGGGCGATGTCCTTTCCGTGTTAAGCACCGGCGAACCGTTTCCGTTACGACTCGATCTGAAAGTGGGCGCGACCCGCATCGAGGCGGAGGGTGAGATCGATGAACTGGCGCGTCTGGGCGAAATCGACGTGCGCCTGGATATTGCCGGGCCGAGTCTTGCGAGTCTTTATCCGACGCTGCGACTGTCGTTGCCGGAAACACCGCCATATCGGTTCACCGGTCGCCTGACGAAACGCGGCGCGCGTTACGCATACGAAAAGTTCAGCGGCAAGATCGGCGCGAGCGATATCGCCGGTGACGGTAACTTCGAAGACCGCGAGCCGCGGCCGCAGCTCGAAGCCACATTGCGCAGCCAACGGCTCGATGTCGCCGACCTGGGAACGTTGGTGGGGGTCGAACGCAAGAATGCGAAATCGAGGGCGACGGCAAAGAGGGCGCCGCGGCGCGCGGCTGAGGCCAAGCCGACGGCCAAGGCAACAAGCGACGTACTTCCCGATGCGGATTTCAGTACAGAACGACTCGGCGCCATCGACGCGCGCGTCGTTCTGAAGGCGCAGCAACTTGTGATGCCGCGGCGGTTTGCCGTTGAGGACTTTGCCGTCACCGCGCAGTTGCGCGATGGCGTATTGCGCCTCGCGCCGCTGCGCTTCGGCTACGCCGGTGGCGACGTGGTCGGCGAGGTGACACTCGACGCCAGCGCACCGCAACCGACCGCGAAGGCGGCAATCGATCTGCGCCGTGTGCTTCTGGCAGACCTTTTTCCAACGATCGAGAAGATGAAGGCGAGCGGCGGTCTGCTCGGCGCGCAGATCCGGCTGAAAGGCAACGGGAGCTCGATCGCTGATCTGCTTGGAAGTTCGTCGGGCACGGTCACCGCGGCAATGGCCGGCGGACAGATCTCGCATCTGTCGCTCTCCACGGTGAGTCTGAACGGCGGCGAGGTACTGCGGCTGCTGCTTGGCGGCGATAAGCCAACAGCCGTGCGTTGCGCCGGCGCAGCCTTGCAGGTGACCGGCGGCAAGGGCACCTTTACGCAGTTTGTATTCGACACCGAGGAGGTTCGCATCAACGGCAGCGGCACCGTCGATCTTGGGCGCGAGCGCTTTGATGTCACGTTGCGGCCGCGACCAAAAGATCCGGGCTTGTTTTCGGTGCGCGCGCCGGTGCGGGTATTTGGCAGCTTCTCGGATGCCGACTACGAAGTCGATCGACGTGCGCTCGTGCGAGGCGGCGCCGCGGCGGCGCTGGCCGTGGTCAATCCGCTGGCTGCCTTGCTGCCCTTGATCGAAACGGGTCAAGGCAAGGACGCCGACTGCGGAGAGGTGTTGACGCGGGTCGAGGGCGCGGTAGAGCAGGCGGAAAGCAAAAGCAATCGACCGCCGAAGAAAGCAGA
>Ga0187893_10003347_pt1 | contig 32716 bp, 35 predicted proteins | sample MA1701074metaG_FD_139574 | JGI IMG/M metagenome (GOLD analysis project Ga0187893, IMG submission 139574) | White microbial mat communities from a basaltic lava cave in the Kipuka Kanohina Cave System on the Island of Hawaii, USA - MA170107-4 metaG ...
CGGCATTCGCATCGCAATATGGGGCGCCGGCGCGGGAAAACGTCATCGAGTTTCTGACGTTTGACGCCCGGAATCCAAACTCGATTCTGTCCTGCCTGCAAATCGCGCGGGAGAACGCTCGGACCGTGCGGGACACCATCTCCTCGGAAATGTGGGAACAAGTGAACAAGCTCCACTTGACGATGCGGGAGGAGGTGGCGAAGGGACGGGCCGCACGGTCACCGCACGAGCTGTTCTACGATCTCAAGATGGGCTGTCATCTGTTTCAGGGAATTACCGATTCTACGATGAGCCATAACGAGGCGTGGCATTTCATCCGGCTGGGACGGAAGATGGAACGCGCGGACAAGACGACGCGAATTCTGGATGTGAAGTACTTTCTTCTCCTCCCGTCGTTGAACGCCGTGGGGACACCTATCGAGGACATACAGTGGTCGGCCGTGTTGAAATCCGTCAGCGGATTTGAAATGTACCGGCAGCGGTTCGGCAGAATCATGCCGGCGAACATTGTCGCATTCCTGCTGCTGGATACGGACTTCCCGCGAGCGGTCCGGTACTGTCTGCGAACCGCGGCCGAGTCGCTGTACGCCATCACGGGAACGCCGCATGGCGGGTTCCGCAACGAGGCCGAGCAGCGGTTGGGGCATCTACGGTCGGAGATGGATTACACTAGCGTCGATCAGATCATGGCGGACGGCCTACACGAATTTCTGGACTCCCTACAGACCAAGCTGAATTTGATCGATGGCAAGATTTACGACACGTTTTTCGCGGTGAGAAGTGTGCCGCGGGCGGCGGCTTTCTAATCCAACAAACAAATGACATACTGCCTCGGAATCATGGTGGAGGAAGGACTGATCGGGGTTTCCGATACCCGTATCCTTTCCGGCAATGAAGTGCGCGTAGCGAAGAAGAACTGGGTATGGCAGCGTGACGGTGCATCTATGTTCGTCTTGACCTCGGGCCTTCGCAGTCTGCGCGACAAAGTGATGCTCCGTGTCGAGGATCTGCTCGAGGCCCAGGAAACACCGGACCGCCTGTTCAAGGCGGTGGAAACGATCTCCGCCGAGCTGAGGCGGGCAGTGGAAGAAGACCGGAAAGCGCTCGATGAAGCCGGGCTCCGGTTCAATCTGCACACGCTTGTGGGTGGGCAGTTTCGAGGCGATCGCCGGCACAAGCTGTTTCTGTTGTATCCGGAAGGTAACTGGGTGGAAGTTGGCGAGGAGACGCCGTACGAGATCATCGGCAATTCCGGATATGGGCGTCCGATTCTGGCGCGGTCGCTGCGTTATGCGGATTCGTTGCTCTACGCATTCAAGCTGGGCTGTCTCTCGTTCGATTCGTCGCGGGTGTGCGCGGCCGACGTCGATTATCCCATCGACGTCATGCTGTACTTGAAGGACTCCTACCGGATCGTGGAATACCGCTATACCCAAGAGGACCTGCGCGAGATTTCCGCCTGGTGGCAGGAGCGGCTGAAGAGATCGGTGCGCGAGCTTCCGGCTGAACCGATCGAGCGCGCGTTCGCCAAGCTCGTGCATCCCGTGGACACCGGCACATGAGATTGCGGGTTTCGCACATCACCCGCTATCGCTATGATCAGCCGGTCTTTCTCGAGCCTCACACTTTCCGGCTGCTGCCGCGAAGCGGCGGCGGGCAGCGCGTTCTCGAGCTCGAGCTGAAAATAACGCCGCGACCGGCAGGATCGACTGAATCTCTCGACGCGAGCAACAACACCGTGCGCTATGCGTGGTTCGAAGACAAGACAGCGTCGCTTGTCGTGGAAAGCGCATTTGCCGTGGAGACTCTGCGAAGCAATCCATTCGACTTCGTGCTTCCGGATCTGGCAGCGGCCACGCTTCCCGCCCGTTATCCGGAAGAGGTCCGTGCCACTCTGACTCCGTATTGTGGAGCCGATGGAGCAGACGCGAGCGCGTATCAATTCGCCAAGGCCGTGGCCGTGGAAGTGGGCTGGCAAACAATTCCGTTTCTGGCGGCGCTGAACCGGAAACTGCACGACTCGATCGAGCATGTAGAGAGGGAAAAGGGGGAGCCGCAGTCAGTCGCGGTAACTTTGGAGACTCGGCGCGGCGCCTGCCGCGACTTGGCGACGGCCTATGCGGCCACCTGCCGGTCGATGGGACTCGCGGCCCGTTTTGTGAGCGGCTACGAGTTGGGAGCGGCGCTTGAGGATCGGGCTCACATGCACGCTTGGGCGGAGGTCTTCGTGCCCGGCGGCGGGTGGCGTGGCTTCGACCCGTCTCGAGGGCTCGCCGTAGCCGAAAGCCATATCGCAGTGGCTACTGGGGTGACGCCGCGGCAGGCGGCGCCGGTCACGGGCAGTTTTCGCGGTAGCGGCGTAAAGGCGGCAATGGATTTCGAGATCCAGGTTGACGAGTGGATGGCCACCTAACGGCCAGCTAATGGTGGTTTAGTTTGAGGTGGCGCACGCTTCAGCGTGCTGCCGTGGGCTTCAGCCCATGGTCCGCCCGGCGAGCTAAAGATCGGCCGGTGGAGGATGGGCCCGGCTCACTCATCGCCGGAGCACTTGTTGTTGCGAATCGTGTTTGCGGCCGCCTCAACGTTGGCCGAAGTCACGACGCAGTTGGCCTTCATACCGAAGCCGGAGATCTCGTTGTGCTCGATTGTATTTTCGGCCGAAGGACCCAGGCGGGCGCCCTGGAATGCAAGGTAGATGCCAGCCGAGAGCATGGCCGGCTCGCTAGAGCTTGCTGGACAGACGCCAGGACTCGACCCTTCGCGGCACCTAACCCGGTTGAGATGAGCCAACTTGTTGCGAACGATCTTGTGGCCTTTCCCCAATACGAAAATGCCGCCGAAGTTGAATCCTTCGAAGGTATTGTCGCGGATCGTGGTGAACTGGGATTCCATATCCTGGCTGGTGTTATTCATGAGGACAGCCATGTGGCCGCTGGGGTAATCGGTTTCGGGACCGCGATTCAGGCACACGTTTCCGGCGATCTCTCCATCATGAAATCCATCCAGGGTGAAGCATCGGCCATTGATCTCCTCAAACCGATTGTTGCGATAGGCTCCTTCGTCAAACTTGCCCGACGACCCGATGACGGCTGGAATGACACGATTTTCCACGTCCACCGCCGTGGAAGGGAACCCGATCATCCGTCCCGTATTGTTCTCAACCTGAATCCGCCCGGCTTGGCTGATGAGAATTGCGTGATGGCCGACGATCTCAAACACGTTTCCTTCGATGAGGCCGCGGGCATTTCTCGGAGAGCCCGGAATGGACCGAATCCAGATTCCGTTACCGAGAATCCTTTTGAAGTGACTCCCGCGAACCTCGAAATCCTCGACGCCTTCCTCGAAGACGATCCCGCCGGAGGAGTTGGCGCGGCCTTTCGAGTTCCGGCTTCCGCAGTTTTCGGTTCGAATCCGTTCTAACTTGACCTTTTTGGAGCGGCTCACAAGGATCGGCATGGCGGAGAGATAGCGGATCTGCACATCGGCAATCGAGACGTCGCTGGTATCCTCAATCGAGATTCCATTCCCACTGAAGTGACTGGAGAGCGGGGCCCTCTCTGGCGCCGCTTCCGAAGGACGTTCGTTTTCAGCCGAGCCGCCTTCAATTGTGAAGTTACGGAAGCGGATTCCGCTGCCCCCTCGAATGAGGAAGACCGCACGGGCCTGAAATCCCGGCGAAACGCGGAGGACGGAGCCTTCAGAGCCCACCACCTCGAGGTTCCGCGCGGTGATGGGAACGGTCAGCCCCCTGGAGATTTCGGTCACTCCCGGGGGAATAGTGACCTTCCCCGAGCCTTTGTTCAACGCTCGTTGGAGTGCTCTTTCCCCTTTTGAGCAGGCCATCAGGATGCTCATTGCAACAAACAGCGCGACAAGCCACAAGACCGCCGGAAAACGATTGGGCATGCAAATCGATATTCTAGCGTTGATCAGTTTGAAGTTTCGATCGGTACTTGGAATGGGAATGTTCGCCGGATTCGGCATGATGATCCGCAGGCGGATCGAATTGTGAATCTGCCCGCGGAGGTCCGATCGAGAGGCTATAATGATATTGAGCCATGGATCTGCGTGAGTATCGTCCGGAACTCGTGCCTGCCGGCAGCATGTTCGATAAGGTCGACCTCGTCGTCCCCGACGAATTTCACGACTCGATCCTCACCACCACTCTTGACTCCGCCATCAACTGGGCGCGAAAGAACTCCATCTGGCCCATGGCTTTCGGCCTGGCATGCTGCGCCATCGAAATGATGTCCATGTGCGCCTCGCGCTACGACATTTCCCGGTTCGGAGCGGAAGTATTCCGCGGCTCGCCGCGCCAGTCCGATCTGATGATCGTTGCCGGCCGTGTTTCCAATAAGATGGCCCCGGTCGTCCGCAAGCTCTACCAGCAGATGCCGGAGCCTCGCTGGGTCATCTCCATGGGCGCCTGCGCGACTTCCACGGGAGTATTCAGCAACTACGCTCTCATCCCGGTCAACCAGGTCATACCGGTGGATATTTACGTTCCCGGGTGTCCTCCCCGTCCCGAGCAGCTCATCTACTCGATCACATTGTTGCAAAAGAAGATCGAGCAGGAAAAGGGCACCATCAAGAAGGTCTTGAACCTCGCCTGATCGATAAAACTCCGCTCATACTTTTCCCCGGCCGCCGATAAGGACTTCTGAGGGTGAATTGCTTTCCCCTCAAGGGAGGTCCAAGATGGAGATCTTCTCGGTAAACACCAACAATGTCTTCGCGGCGTCATTCGCCGCGCCGGCGGTGCGAACGCCCGAGAGCCAAACGGAAAACCGTGAACTCGTGCAGGCTGTGCGGAAACTGAATCAAACAGAATACCTTGGCGACAACAGCGAATTGACAATCGTAATGGACCGGGCGACGCGTCGCCCGCTGGTGCGCATTATCAACAAGGAGACCAAGGAAATCATCCAACAGATTCCGCCCGAGTACGTCTTGCGCATGGCTGAAGAGTTGAATCGGCTCTAAGGTCCGGAACTTTCGGAAGGCCTGTCTGGAAAGGCAGCCGGCTCTGCCCAGGACAAGTTCTTTCCGCGTTTCCTTCGGAGCGCTAACCGCGCGCCTTTCGCCCCTAGGCGTCAGCCGCGCGTCGCTGAGGCCAGTCAACCGGGAAAGAGTCGTTGGCTTAGGAGAATAGATGGCCCAATACGCCCGTCAGACCTACCTCGATAACGAGATCCTGCATGCGGATCCCGTCCGCCTGATCCAAATGCTCTACCGCGGTGCGCTTGGATCCGTGACGCTGTCACGAGAAGCGGTTCGGATTGGCGATATCGCTAACCGCACCCGCCACATCACCAAGGCCAGCGAAATCCTCAATGAACTTTCCCTGGCTGTCGACCACGAGCGCGGCGGCACGATCGCAAAGGACCTGGTGGAACTATACGACTACATGCAGCGCTTGCTCCAACAGGCTCAGTTCCACCAGACCGAGGAGCCCTTGGCTGAAGTAGCCGGACTTCTGTCCACGCTCTCAGATGCTTGGGATCGCTGCGTTCCCGCGGAAATGGTCAGCGAGGATCAGCGTCTGGCTATCACCCGCCCGCTTACCGTATAGATCGGCGTGGGCTGAAGCCTCCGTCTCAACTTTCCGAAAACCAACTGGAGCAAGCTTCAGCTCCGATCCACTGCCACCTTGCCCGACGGCAACACATTGAAGTATTCCAGGAACCGCTTCCTGTGCTTGGCCCGCGTCACGGGAGATCTCTGCATCATGGTCTGCGCCAGGCGTGCAAATTGCAATCCCAGCTCCGACGACTTTTCGATGTCCTTGCCGTTGGTCAGGGCTTCATGCACACCTCGATAGTCGTTCGGAAATTCCTGATACACGGGAATCCCTAACAATTGCTCGATCTGGTCCGGCCCAATAATCGGCCGCTTCTGCGACCGGTTAAGCAATACGGCTACACGGTCCCCAAGGTCCACACTCGATAGCAGGTTGTACTTCTGTCGTGCCAGGTGCAGAGACGGGATCTCCGGAGTGCAAACCAGAAAAATCCGCTTTGCCTCCTGCATCACCTCGAGCGAAAACTTCTCCATGTTGCCGCTCAGATCCACGCAGATTGCCTTGTAAAACCGCCGTGCAAATGAGATCAAGGCCCGGATTTGCGTCGGCTCGAGACGTGTTTGGGGATCTAGACGGCCCGCGGGTAGAACGTCAAGCTTTCCGATGTTTGCCACCAGTTGCGGCCAAAGATGTTCGTCCAGCCGGGAAGAATTTTCCGCCGCTTCGTACACCGTGTAGACATTGTCCAGCTTCAACATGAATCCGATCAACCCGGAGTTCAGGTCCAGATCCATGAGCAGCGCATTCATGTCTGCCATCCGTGACAATGCCACTGCCGCGTTCAACGCGATCGTGGACGTGCCGCTGCCCGCCTTCGAGGGAAGAAAGGCAAACACGTGGTCACTTACGTCTTGCTGGGCTGGCTTCTTCTCCAGCGTGTCCGCCAAGCGTCCCATCGTCGACTGGAAGCTGATGTTGTCGAACGGATAGGCCAAAAACTCTCGCACTCCGATGTGCATGAGATCGAGCAGGATTCCCGGTTCGCAGGCACGATCGATCGCCACCACCTGCACGCCTGGCATATACTCTTCCGCCGCCTTCAACACCTCCATCGCCTTGCTCAGCTCTTCGATGCTCAGAAAAATGATCTGCGGTGCATTCGCCCGGAGAAACCGTTCCAATTCGTAACTCAGCAGGTAACGGTCGGATTGCTTGACCAAAGCAACTTTGCCCGTGTATTCCATCACCTCGACGAGGCGGCTTGATAGCTCAGTGTCTGGACATACAATGACGGCCCGTAACATAGATCTCCAACTTCTAAACTAAAGCGGATTGCCCACTCCACACAATCGAAGATCTCCTCAATTCCACACACGTTTCACTGTAGAGCCCCTCCGGTTTCCCTATGCCTTCCTAAGGTGCTCGCCTTAAGTGTGCGCTTCCCGTCCGCGATAAGATGCTTTACATGCCAACGCCTGCACGCCTCCTCGAAGTCTCCTGCCCCTGCTGCGACGCTTCGCTCAAGATCGACCCGGCCACGGGAGCCGTCATCACCCACAAAGAAAAGGAGAAGCCCCCCGCCATTGAAGACCTCGGCGTTGCCGCCGCCAAGCTGAAGCAGGAAGCCGCCGAACGCGATGAGAAGTTCCGAAAATCCATGGAGGATCAGAAAAACCGGAAAGACGTCCTATCCAAGAAGTTCGACGAGCTCTTCAAGCAAGCAAAAGAGGATCCGGATAGCCTCCAGCCCCGCCGTAAGGAAATCGATTGGGACTGAAAGCAGGCCGGCTGGCGGGCAAGCCTCCGGCTTGCCCGGGACTTCAGTCCCGCATGCTTCCGAATTCGGATTTCCTTGCACGCCTCAGGTATCATGCAGTCAAGGTTTGCAGAAGTCCCTCGCTGGACTCCTCAAACATGACCTGATCCAGGGCTGGCGCTCGCTGCGGCGAAGTCCGGGCTATACGCTCAGTGCGATCCTTCTGCTCGGCGTCGGCATCGGAGCCAACACCGCGGTCTTGAGCTACGTCGATGCCCTGTTTTTTCGGAAGTTGCCCGTACCCGAGGCCGACCGCCTGGTAGGAGTCTATAGCACGCGCGAAGGACGACCGCTCCAGGGATACACCGAGTGGCAAGACTATCTCTATTTCCGAAGCCGTGCGACCCGCGTCGACCCGATGACGGTTCTGCGCAGCGAGTAGCGTTGTGGTAAGCGCACGAACCGTCCACCATGGTGTATCCGGCTAGGTCTCTGACCGCAAGATCCGGCTCCCTAGGGTCGCTGCTCGAAACCGGCGCTGAGCCGCGCGCGTGAGCAAGCGGAAGAACGTAACCCCGCGGTCGCAGACCTCGAGCCCATTCATTGCCGGCATTCTTTAGCGTTTCTTCCTCGGGAAGCCAAAGTGTTAATATAGGCGGCGCAGTGATTGACTTACGCGACAAGCAGCGTTACCTCGCATCGATCGGATGGCAGCGTCTGGATTTGCATGCGGCCGGAAGACACGGTGTGCATTCCGTCGAAGTGGTCACGCCTCTTCCAGCGACGGCAATGAGCGTTTTTTTGGATTTCCGGACTCTCTACTTGTTGGGAGCCACAGTGAATCAGACGACGCTGGTTTTTCCGGGCGCTGTAACGCTGATTCCCAATTTGAACGGAATACCCCACCATATCATCAACGGCTATGGGGATCTCGGCAATCACGTGATGCTTGGAACCAGGATGCATAAGTTCCACGGTGGTCACCCTCACCTGATTCCGACTTTCCTCGAACGGCAAGACCCCGCGAATCTGCCCCTTGCGGTATCCTACCTGATCGTGGCTGTTTCCGAAGCGCTCCGCTTCGAACCCATCCGGCAAAAGATCGCCAACACGTTCGATGGGCATGAATACCAGCCTCAAGCCGACGTCAACGACCTGATGACTTCCTGGAGTCACATGACGTTTGGCACGGACGTTAAAGTCGAGTTCCTCGGCTGACTTCACGCCACTACGCCCTAATCCCCCACCGCCCCTACCCAGGCTGGCGTCGTCGTCGGCTGAGGGCTTCCGCCTGCCGGCTCATCCGAAATTGCCAGCGCGGAAGCATCCCCTGGGTTGGCGTTGGTCTGACCGATAAACAGTACCTGACCGCTCGCGTCCGGCTGAAATATACCCGCGCTGATGGGATTGCCCTTCTTCGGTACCACCCACAACTGCATCGTGCGGCCGGCTGCGGGAGCGGGAACGTTGACGCCTGCCAGGACGAATCCTTCAGGCTGGCTCCAGAACGCCCGGAATTGCGGGGTTTGTTGACTTGTGGACAAGCGAATCATGCGAGCGTCGCGCGCCATCAGAATCGCCAGCACCTTCCGGCTCTGATCCGCCTGTCGCGCCAGCGATTCCACCTGTTGGCGCGAGTCTGCCAGTTCCCGCTGAACCCGTAGATGGTCCTGCCGGAGGGAAAGAGCGAAAAGCGCGATCGCGGCCGCCGCCGCCCATCCGATTACGCCCATCCAGTTTCTGCGTGCCGGAACGACAGGTGGCTTCCCGAGGCTATGGAGCAACCGGCTCCGCAGGAGTGTGGGAGGCTCTTTCATCGGCGTACTGTAGGCGAGTTCCGCGACGAGGTCGTTGGCCTCGCGCAGGCAGGCGACTGCTTCCGGATCTCGCCGTCCGAGCCGCTCTTCGAGTTCGGCGCGCTCGGGCGCATCGAGAAGACCGAGTACATAGGCTTCACACTGCGCCAGAAGAAGTTGTCGATCCATTACTGCAACTCCTTCCCGGTGCCCAGCGCCTGCCGCAGCTTGATCATTCCAAGCCGGATTCTGGTCTTGACCGTGCCGAGCGGCTGGTTCAGCCGTTCGGCTAATTCCGAGTGCGACATCCCGTCGAAGAACGATAGCTCTATGGCTTCGCGTTGCTCCGGAGCCAGTTGCTCGATTGCATCCCGCACGCGCCGTTTTCGCTCATTCAGCCAAGCCGTCTCTTCGGCCGATTCATCCTCGGCGCGGAATTCGGCGTGATCTTCGAGTGCGAATTCACGCTGCTGGCGGCTGCCTCTCGAGCGCACCCGGTCGAGAGCTCGGCTGCGGGCCATCAGGATCAGCCAGGAGGATGCCGTGCCGCGTTCAGTGCTGTAGTCTTTGGCGGAACGCCAAACCTGGGAATAGACGTCCAAAGTGACTTCTTCGGCATCGGCGGGATTGCCGAGGATTCGGAGCGCCACGCTGTAGATCAGACGGCTGCTCTGGTCGTAAAGCTTAGCCAAGGCCTGCTGCTCGCCGCTACCGGCTCGTTCGATGAGGTCTCCCCAATCTGATTCCGGTGAGCGAAGAGGAACCGCACGGCCCCGGCCGGGTCCGCCGAAGACGCTCATCATCAGCATTACAAACATATACGGGACTTTGCGCCTTTTGGATCAGCGCCCGGCCAAGGGAATGTTCCTCCAGTCGGAGATCCAAACGCCATTCTAGACTCGTATTGTATGTAGCACGATATTTGGGATCGTGATACCATGACCCCTTCTGCTATGCGGCGAGCTTCCTTGTTGCTATTCTTCTCGATGCTCTTCCCAACACGGGGCATTTTCGCACAACCGGCGCCACCCGAAGAAGCGCAACAACTTAAACCGGTCTACCAGCGAATTGTGGTTACCGCCAAACCGATTGATCCAGCTCTCCATCGCCGGAACTCGGAAGTAGTGAATCGGACTCTGTTCTCGCGTGACGATCAGATCTTTCACCTCCTCGATGCTGGGATCAGCGCTGGACAGCACGAAGGCGGTGGAAAGTCGGTCGAGATCCGCCGGTTCGGCTTCAATCTCGATCATGGTGGAGTGAATGGTGGGTTGAAGGTGCTGGTGGACGACGTACCACAGAATTACACCACGCAAGGACACGGGCAAGGGTATCTCGGCTCTCTCAAGTCCTACAGCCCGGAGTTGGTGCAGGAAGTGGAAGTCCACAATGGCCCATTCCGGGCTGAGTACGGAGACTTCAGCGGGCTCGGTGTGGTCCATATCCTGCTTCGGGAGTCGATGCCGGACCAGTTTACGGCGCGCGTGCAGGGAGGATCGTTTGGCTCGAAACGCGGGTTTTTCGCCTTCAGCCCGGACTGGAAGAAGACAGATTCGTTTTTCGCCTATGAAGGATCGCATTCCGATGGACCGTTCGTGAAGCCCCTCGACTATCGGCGGGACAACTTCACAGCCAACCTGACGCGAAGGCTGAGCGAGCGGACGAGTCTCGGATGGAAGCTGAACGCCGCGCGGAACAAGTTCTTCTCATCCGGCCAGTTGCCTTTGGACGAAGTGACGGTGGGACGGCTGGACCGGTTTGGCTACCTCGATTCGGGGGACGGTGGGCGCGCGCAGACCGGGACTTGGGGGATGTACCTGCGGCATGAGAAAGCTGATGGAACGATCTGGAAGGTGGATGGGTTCCTGTCGAGATCTCTGTTTGATCTCTACTCAAACTTCACTTTCCTTTTGAACCATGAAGTGGACGGGGACGGCATTCAGCAGCACGACTCGCGGCTGCAGCAGGGCGCTAACGCCCAGTATCAACGCCCGCACCGAAAAGGGGTACTGCAGGGGTTGCTCAGCACCGGCGCCAACTTTCACGGTAACCAGAACACGGTAGGACTGTATTCCCGGATTCACCGCACCCCGACCGCTATCACGACGCTCGCACACGCGAACGTCAACAATGGCGGGTGGTATGTGCAGGATCAGTTAAGCGCCTGGAACGGACGCGTGCAGTTCGGCGGCGGGCTGCGGTATGACCTATTCCGATTCGGTGTCACCGATCGGATGGACGTCGAGCGGTCCGGGGCCGCTACTTCAGGAAGGCTCCAACCAAAGGCGAGTTTCGCCATCACCCCCATGGATCGCTGGCCCGTAACGCTTCACTTGAACTATGGACGGGGCATCAGCTCTCTCGATGCGAGGGGCGTTGTCAGTTCCGCGGAAGGTCCTCGGTTGGCGACGACGGACTTTTACCAGGCCGGAGTGAGCCACCACTGGCGCCGCTTATCCGTAATAGGAACCGCCTTCTGGATCGATCGCTCGAACGAATTGGTCTACATACCGGACGACGGTTCGCTGGAGTTTTCCGGTCCCAGCCGGGCAAATGGGTACGAGGGTAAGGTGTCGCTCCAGTTGACATCTCGCGTCAGCCTGAACGCCGGACTCACGCGCGTTGCCAATGCGTTCTATCGCGATACTTCGCCTCGGGAATACGTGGTGCGCGCGCCGCATTTCACGGCCAACGCCGGTCTGACACTGAGCTACTGGAAGGGATGGAGTGCGTCGCTGCGGATGCGCGCCATCAATCGCCACCGGCTGGATGGAGACGATCCCACCGTGTTCGGGTCCGGGCACACAATATTCGACTTCGGCATCACGCGCCGCATCCGCCGAGGCGTCGAGCTGCAGGTGCTGGCGGATAACCTGTTGGACAGAAGCTATTACGAGACGCAAAACTACTTCGAATCGCGGTTGCCGGGACAGTTGCCGATGGCGCGGATCCACGCCACGCCGGGGTACCCGTTGAATGTGACGGTGGGGCTGACGTTCCGTTTCCGCGGGAAGTAGCTACTTCTTCGCCAGCATAGGAGCCGACGCCACCAGGCCCAGCCCGATCGCGTATAGGAGCAGAGCAGCCCAAATCAGGCTTTTCGAGCGCGGCGGAGCACGTGCAAATTCCTTCCAGTAGAGGAGGCCCCACAGTGTGCTCATGAGAGTGGCGCCTTGGCCAACTGCGTACGCTACGCCCGGGCCAACCTGGGCGTCCTCGGGCGCGCCGGCGGTTACAAAGCTAGCCAATGCGCCGGCAAACCAGATAACCCCACCGAAGATCCCGAGAAGATGCTGCTTCAGAGAGCCATTGAGATAGGTCTTGAAAGGCAGAGGATCGCCCTGGATCGGAAGGTTCATCAGAACTGGGACGAAGAAAAAGCTGCTGGCAAACACACCGACGGCGAACATGAATCCGATGGCGTAAGCGTTCATCTCGATGAAGTCGATGCGCGCCATCTCCACCAGGGGATAGAACGAACCTATCAGCACTCCGCCAGCTAGGCCGAGAACAATACCCTTCCATTTGGGAAGCTTCCGAGGCCGTACTCCCTTCGGGTTGGTCGCCGCGGCTTGGAGGCGGATTTCCTTGTCTTTCATGTACAGCATTTCGCGATAGGCAATCGACGTCGCGATAATGGCCAGAGCCACAACGGCGGCTCCGGAAAAAAGCAGGGCAGGATGCCCTTGCGGGCGCAGAAAATAGCTCCAGACCACGCCAAGAATGAGCGCCAAGCCGATCCCGACCGGAAAGGCGACAGAAATGCCAGCCACCGCGATCGCGCCCACGAGCAGGATATTGCCGAGATTGAAGACGACACCAGCCAAGCCGCTCAGACCTATCTGAGAGTAACGGACGATCGTGACGTTATCGACGAAAGTGATTTCGCTTCCCAAATAGCCGAACGAGAAACAGGCAACGATCGCGCAAAGCAGGACACCGATGCTGAAATCGAAATAGAACAACTCGAAACGCCACTTGCCGGCGGCCTTAGCCGTGTTGGCCCACGAACCCCAGCAGATCATGGTGAAGATCGACAGCAATAACGCAGTCGTATAAGTGGTTGGGATGTTCATAAAAGAAAGGGGAAATTATAGCCCAGGTCTCAACTCTTCCGGGTCCGCGATCCCACCATCGCGCCGGAGGCGTCGGTGCCCTTCCAGTTACCTTTCAGTTGATCACCTTCGATCCTCAGGCTGATCTCGAATTCTCCTTCGCCGACTTTGACGGAAAACACCAGAGTGTCCTGCTCGAGACGGGTGTTGTGGGCCTTCAATTCTCCGCGATGGCTCTTGATCGTTGCCGCGAGTTTTCCCTCCTCGCGTTGGACGAGCAACGTCCAAGGCACCCGCTCGCCGTTCGGCGTGGTGGCGGTGCAACTCCATTCACCAATGGGGTTGGATTCGGCGGCTAGTGGCAGGCAGGCAGCGAGCGCAACTGCTAGGACGATCCAAAGGGAGCGATGCATGAATTCCTCTTTCGATGCTGAAATCTGTTCTATAATACACCCCATCTGGTGAATCGGTACACCGAGCGGAAAAACCGCTTGCTTACGCGCGCGGCTCAGTAACGGCTTCCGAGCCACGACCGTGAGGGAGTGGTCAGAGGCTTCACCGGTAAGGAGACGTCGGATGCGAATAGTCGTTGCAGTTTTGGGTTTGGTGTTGGCGCTGTGGGGCCAGGATCGCCGAAAGGTGGACATCAACACCGAGACGCCCGAGGGCCAGCTTTTGCAACAGATCGGACAGGAGCAGGACCAGGCTAAGAAGACCGCGTTGATGGAAGATTTCACCGCGAAGCACCCCAAGCACAATTCCGCGGCCTGGGTCTGGGGACAATTGCATGCGGCCTACGTAAAGTCCAATCAACACGACAAAGTCTTCACCGCCACCGAGAAGCTGATGAGTTTCGATCCGGCGGACGGCGAGATGGCATATGGCGCCTTGCAAGCGGCCGTGGCCAAAAATGACCCGGACCAGATTATCAAGTGGGCGCAGAGCACGAATGATGCGGCAAAAAGAGGCGTGAATCTTCCCAAACCGGCCAATGAAGATGACGAGGAAATGTGGAAGTACCGCGTGGAGTTTTCCAAGCAAGTGCAGAAGCGGGCTGAGTACGAGTTGTTCACGGGAGCCTTACGAACGGCGGATCCCGCGACCAAGCTGAAGATGATGGACGGGCTGACGCAAATGAGCCCAGGTAGCGAATACGTTCCGCAACTGGATGAGCAGTACTTTCTGACATACCGGCAACTGGGCCAGAACGACAAGGCGCTGGCGGTGGCGGAGAAGGCCGCTGGCAAGAATACGGCGAACGAGGACATGCTGCTGCTGCTGGCCAATAACGCCTTCGAGAAGAAGGACAACGACAACGTGGTCGCGTATTCCGATAAGCTGGTGGCCTACTTGAAAGACAGGCCCGCTCCCCAGGGCGTGAATCCGGCCGAATGGGACAAGAAGAAGAACACCTCGATGGGTGCCGGCCTTTGGTTGAAAGGAATGGCCTACGCAAGCCAGCAGAAGTGGAGGGAGACAGATGAGGCGTTGCGCCCGGCGATCCCGATGCTGGAGGGCAACGAGCAATTGCTGGGTCCCGCGCTGTTCCAATTGGGATTGGCCAATTATCGGATGGGCGAGAAGGGCGGTCCGAAAGGTACGGCCGACCTGCAAAAAATCGGGGATGCACTGCGGTACAACCAGCAGTGCGCCGCGATCAAAGGCCCATTCCAGGCACAGGCGCAGAAGAACATAGGCGTAATCAGGCAGCAGTTTCCAACTGCTGGCGCTCCTCCCAAGCCGCCGGCGGCCAAGCCGGGAACCGGCAAGAAGAAATGAACGTTCTCGTCCCGAACCTCGGGTCGACTTCTCTCAAGTATCAGATTCTGGAAATGCCCGGCGAGCGAGTGCTCGCGCGCGGCAAGTTGGAGCGCGTGACGGACTACCGCGAAGCGATCCGCCAGATTCCGCTCGATGACACTCCGATAGGTGTGGTGGTCTTCAAGACCGTTCACGCGGGCGCCGATTATCGTGGAACCTTTCGCGTGGACGGTGTGCTGCTGGCCGCTCTCGAGCGGTTCCTGCCAGCGGCTCCCGCACACAATCGAATCTACCTGGCAGGGATCCGCGCCTTTCAGGAGGCGTTGCCGGATGCAGTATTGGTGGCAGCCTTCGAGACGGAATTTCATGCGACTATGCCCGAACACGTGGTCCGATACGGTGTTCCCGCGGAATGGCGTGACGGCGAGCAAGTGAGAAAGTACGGATTTCACGGAGCGTCGCACGAGTACGTCAGCCACCGTGCCCCCGGGATCGCGGGCAGAAAGTTGCGTCGGCTTGTCAGTTGTCACCTTGGGGGAAGCTCTTCGATCTGTGCCATCGAGGACGGGCGGTCCGTCGACACAACGATGGGCTTCTCGCCGCAGTCCGGTCTGGAAAATGCGACGCGGCATGGGGACCTGGACGTGTTCGCGGCGCTCTATATGATGCAGCGGCGCGGGTGGAGCGTCGAACAGGTGACCGGCGAACTCGCAAAGACCGGCGGGTTGAGCGGACTGTCGGGGATTGCGGGAGGCGACGTGAGGGATATCGAGGCAGCCGCGGCAGCGGGTAATCAGAACGCGGAGCTGGCGCTCGAAGTGTTCTACTACCAGATCCGGAAAACGATTGGAGCGTATTCGGCGGTCATGAGCGGACTGGATGGAATCGCATTCACCGGTGGCATTGGAGAGAACTCGGCCCGGTTGCGCGGACGTGTGTGTGAGGGACTCTCGTTTCTGGGTGTCGCGCTCGATCCCCTGCGCAACGAGGATGGCGCGGGCGACCGGTTGGTGTCGGCGGACACCTCGGCCGTGCCGGTGGTTGCACTGTCGACCAATGAGGAGCTAATCGTGGCTCGGCGTGCCTGGCGTTTGATCGCCGGCCTGAGCCCGACGGTACTGTCGGAGGGGCCGAAGAATTTGCTGTAAGCCGCACTGGCGCTTGCCTCAAACCAGCCCCGGTATTATGCTGACGAGATGAAAACTTCGCGACGGCAGTTCCTCTCCCGAGCCGGAGGTACTACAGCGGCCGCCGCCACGATGTTCGATATCGTGCCCGCGCGGGCGCTCGGTCTCCAGGGCGCTCCACCTCCCAGCGACATCCTGAACTACGGCCACATCGGGATCGGAGGGCGCGGCCGCCAGTTCCTTCGACCTGAGACCAATCTCGGCCAGAAGGTTCCGGCTCCGCCGAATCTTGGCGGCGACGGGTCGCGATTCCTCCGGCCCGCGCGGTCGGTGGCGCTGTGCGACGTTGACCCGAAACGGTTGGACGAGGCTGCCACGCGCGTGGGCGGGCGTCCCAAGCTCTACAAGGACTTCCGGCGGCTTCTGGAAGACAAGACCGTCGACGCCGTCGTGATCGCCAGTCCCGACCATTGGCATGCCCTCATGACGATTATGGCCTGTCAGGCGGGCCGCGACGTGTATGTTGAGAAGCCGGCCTGCAACACGATCGAAGAGGGCCGGGCGATGGTCAACGCCGCCAATCGCTATGCCCGCGTGGTGCAAGTGGGTTCCCAAGGACGATCGCAGATCAACGCCTGGCACGCGGCCAAGTACATCCGCAATGGAGGGATCGGGCGTGTCCGTCGCGTGGCGTGCTGGCATTACGCCTCCCCGGAAGGCGACTGGACGCCGGACGGGCCTCCTCCGGAAGGCATGGACTATGAAATGTGGCTCGGTCCGTCGCGATACGTGCCCTACAACTCGAAGCGCACCCACGGGCAATTCCGTTGGATGATCGATTGGGGAGGTGGCCAGATCCGCGATCGGGGCGCACACGTCATGTCGATCGCGAATTGGATTATGGACTCTGATCATATTGGCCCTGTTTCCATCGAGGGGTCGGGTGAGCCACCACACGACGGGATGTATGACTCCGCGGTCACTATGACGATCACCTATGAGTTCAAGAATCCGGACTGGACATTGGTGTGGGCCCAGCCCGGTGAGCCGTCCAATGAGATCGAAGCCCGCTACGGTGCTATCTATCATGGCGACTCCGGCCATCTAACCGTGACGCTCGGGGACGGACAAGGCACCAGCACGGAAAAAAAAGCGAAGGACTTTTCTGTCCCTCATGGTGGCGTAGATGTGTTCCAAAGCCCTGGGCACATCGAGAACTTCGAGGATTGCATCCGCACGCGCGAAAAACCCATCATGCACATGGAGGCGGCGCACCGGGTGGCGTCGCTCTGCATTTTGGGCAACATTGCCTTCCAACTGCAACGCAAACTCGAATGGGATCCTGTTCAGGAACGGGTCACGAGTGACGAGGAGGCCAACCGGCTGCTGAGCCGGCCCGGCCGCGGCCTTTGGCATCTGTAGGTTAAAGGAGACCAACATGGCCGACAAAGAAAAGTTCCTGGCGGATTTGCAGAGTGAAAACAAAGACCTCCGGTTCGCAGCCTGGCGAGATGCCGGCACAGCGCCTCCGGAAACGATCCCGCAATTGGTGCGACTGGCTTCAGAGGGCAACCCCGGAGTAGCAAAGGCGGCGCGGGAGGCCATCACAACCATGGTGCATGCAGCCGGAAAGGATCCCTCGGATCCGCGTCGCGCCTCTGTCGTAAAGCATCTGATCGAGGCGCTTTCCGCCCAAGTTCCATCCTCAGCGAAAGCGCATCTGTTTCGCCTGCTTTCGCTCATCGCACCCGAAGAGTCGAGCCCGGAGATCTCCAAATGGCTCTCCGACGCGGATCTTCGGGAAGAGGCGGTCTTCTGCCTGGAGCGCCTGCCAGGACGCGCACCGCTCAAAGCAGTTGCGGCGGCATACCGCGCAGCGCCCACGGAATTCAAGCCGCGGCTGCTCGCCGCTTTGGGCCATCGGCGCGCCGAGGAAGGCATTCCGCTGTGTCTGGAGGTGATGCGATCGGGTAACAAGGACCTTGTGCTCGCCGCTACTCGGGCGTTCGGTCGGATCGGCGGTAAGCCTTCCGGAAGCGTGCGCTTCAACGAGCCCGCCGGACTTTCGGAATGGGAAAAGATCGACTACCTGGACGCCCAGCTCCGCTATGCCGACGCCCAGCGCGACCAGGGCAATCATGCGGAAGCGATCCGCATCTACAAGGCATATCTCGACCGGCCCGAGCCGCATTGGCAATGCGCGGCCGTGATCGGGATCTCCCGGATGGGAACCGCGGAGGCGGCTGCGGCAATTTTCCCGAAACTACGGAGCGCTGATCGCACAGTGCGAAACACGGCTGTTACCGCCTGGCAATCGATGGCAAAGGCGTAGTTTATCGTTGGCTACAATGAAAAAATGTGTCAACTCAAGCATGCCAGCGTTCTCCCGTTTCTCGCACTGTTGCCCTTAAGTCAGGCAGCCGAGTCAACTCTCAGCGATCAGTTGTATAGCGCCATTCGATCAGATAACAAGCGGGCCGTTGCTGAACTGATGCGCAATGGCGCCGATGTCAATACCCGCGACAGCCGCGGTGCTACTCCCCTCATGTATGCGGCCGCCGCCGGCTCGCCTGAGATGCTACGGCAACTTCTTGCCGCGGGTGCGGACGTGAACGCGAAGAACAACTTCCAGGCCACTGCGCTCATGTGGTGCGGCAATCGTCTGGATAAAGTGCGGCTTCTAGTCGATAAGGGCGCGGATGTGAACGCACGCTCGAAACAAGGGCGCACACCGCTGCTGATTGCGGCGGAGCACGATGGCAACGTCGAGGTCATTCGGCTCCTACTGAGCAAGGGCGCAGATCTGCAGGAGGCCGCCGATGGCCAGGGAAGGAGCCCGCTCATCGCAGCAGCAGCGGCAAACGACACCGCAACGATCAAGCTCTTGCTGGAAAAGGGGGTGGACGTCAAGGCGAAGGACCGCGGTGGATTTACGGCGCTGCTGTTTGCCGCCAGCAACAGCAATGATGAAGTCGTAAGGTTGCTGCTCGCTCGAGGGGCGGACGTGAATGCGCAATCGGCCCCCAGCTTCGGGCGGCCGGTGAAGAACGGTCCGATCGCCATTGGCAAGCTGACGCCTCTGTTGATGGCGGTGACAACTGAAAATCCGGAAATCGTGCGGATGCTCCTAGATGCCGGAGCCAACGTCAATGCAAGAGATGTGCGGGAAATGACTCCGCTCATGCTGGCTGTCGGAACGGATCATCCGAACGAGAAGATCATCCAAATGTTGCTGGCCAAAGGGGCCGTCACCAACGTGAAATCCAACTCCAATGAAACCGCTTTGGAGTGGGCCGCCAAGTTCCAACACCCTTCGATTTTACCCGCGATCCACAAGGCATCGGCCGGAGTGGAAATTCCCAAGCGGGGCGTACTGAATGCCCCACCAGTCAAACGCGAGCTAGGCGAAGCCGTCGAAAAGAGTGTTGCCCTGCTCCAGAAGAGTTCGGTCAGCTTCTTTCGGGAAGGCGGATGCTTCGGTTGCCACGCGCAGAACATCACCAGCCTCGCGGTAGCTACTGCTCGTACCAAAGGCATTCGCGTCGACGAGAAAGCGGCCTCGGAGGTCGCGCGTGGCACTCGTTTGCAGTTTTCGGGGTTTGCCGATTTCCTGCTCGAGCGGGTGGACCCTCCCGCTGTGGAAATCTTGAACTATGCCTTGTTCGCCCTTTCAGCCGAAAAAGCGGAAGCGGACCGTATCACCGATGCCTTGGTCCATAACCTTGCGGCACAGCAGCATGCCGACGGTTCTTGGGGTGGGTTTGGCATCGTACGTCCACCGACAGCGGATGGGCTTTTCTCCGTTACGGCCTTCTCGATTCGGGCGTTGCGGGATTACGGTCCTCCGGCCCGGCGGGCTGAAATGGACGAGCGAATCGCTAGAGCTGCGAAGCGGCTGATGAAAGCCGAAGCATTGACGACCGAAGACTCGGTCATGCAGTTGCTTGGAGCCAAGTGGGGTGGCATGGGCGCGACGACGATCGAGAGGCTGGCGAAGCGGGTCGGTTCGTTACAGCGCGCGGATGGCGGCTGGGCGCAGACTCCGTACTTGAAATCCGACGCCTACGCAACTGGAACAGCTCTGTACGCGTTGAAAGAAGCCTCGGCGGCTTCGAGCGCGGATGCGGCATACCGGAAAGGTGTGGCTTTCTTGCTCTCAACGCAAGCCGAGGACGGATCCTGGTTCGTGGCGAGCCGGGCGCCCAAGTTCCAGCCCTACTTCGACGGCGGGTTCCCGTACGGACACGACTCTTGGATCTCTCAGTGGGCGACGGGATACGCTAGCGTTGCACTGAGTCATGCAATTGCGGAGACTCGTGCCGCCAAGTAACACAATGGCAATCGGCCCTTGTGATCCTGGAACCCCCAAAGTCCGCCGGCCTCACATTTAGCACATTACCGGCATCACTGCGGCTTGTTCTTGGATGATTTCTGCTCCCGCGCCACCCTAACCCGTGCTCCCTCGAGCTTCTTCTGCACTTTGGCGATCTCGGCTTGGTCGTGCTCGGCAGGCGCATTCCCTTGCCACATCTTGACTGACGTCTCCCAGGCGCCAATCGCCTCTTTCAGCCGGCCCTGTTTGGCGTAGACGTCCCCCAAATGATCGTGAACCGTAGGATCTTTGGACGTGCGGGCCAGCGCGCGCTTTAGATTCGTCTCGGCTTCCTCGAGCTTCCCAAGACGAAAATAGGCCCATCCTAAGCTGTCGAGATAAGCGCCGTTGTTCGGTTCGTGCTCCAGCGCTTTCTTGATCATCTCCAACGCTTCGTTGAGCCGCACGTTGCGATCCGCCCACATGTATCCCAGATAATTTAACGCCGACGCGGAATTCGGATTCATGGCCAGGATCTTCTTGAATTCCCCCTCTGACTGTTCCAGCTTCTTCTGCTTTTCATACATCGCCCCGCGGAGGAAGTGAATCACCTCCTTGTCATCGTTCGATGACGAAAGTTTTTCCGCTTCGTCGATCGCCTTTCCCATCTCACCGAATTTCTTGCCCTTCTCGTAGACGTTCACCAATTGAATGTAAGTCTCGCGATCGTTCTTGCCGTCGAGGAGCTTTCGCAGCTCGGCTGCCGCTTCGTCGGTGCGGGCCTGATCCGCGAGCGCGTTGGCGCGGACCACGCGCACGGTACGGTCCTCCGGCCACTTCTTGCCGGCGGCTTCCGCCTCTTCAAAGGCCTTTTGATATTCCCGGTTCTGCCGGTAGGTGTCTACTACCTGTGCAGCCGCGCGCGCGGCAACGCCGGCGTCAAGATTTCCCATCTCGCGGAACGTGTCCACAGCTTCCTTGTACTGCTCATGCGACCGGTATAAAATTCCCAGCCGCTCGAGCAGCAGCGCCCGGTTGTTTTTCTCAGCGGCGGAATAGCTCTTCTTGGCAGTCTCCTCCACAACCGTCTTCAAGGCCTGGATGGCTTCTGCGGTCTTGCCCTCGGCTTCAAACAACCCGACCTCGTTATAGACGATCTCGAGATTGTTTGGATCGATCTTTTTGGCCTTATCGGAGGCTTCCCGCGCCTTGTCCCATTTCCGCTGTTGCCGGTAGATCTGCGAAATCCGCAACAGCGATTCAAGATCACGCGGTTCAGAGGCCACCAGCTCTTCGAAATGTTTCAGCGCCTCGTCGTACTGCTCGGCAAACAGAAGGTCGCGCGCCAGCATCCGCTTGATGTCATCATTACCGCGAGACAATTCCAACGCCTTTTTCAATGTTTCGGCGGCCAGAGCATAGTCGCGCATCTGCTCATACGCTTCCGCGAGCGTCGCGAGTGTCCGTGGATTGGGATTCCTGTCCACCACCTTCTTGAACATCTCGCTAGCTCTGCGGTGATCGCCTAGGCCGGCATACACCATGCCCAGTCCCATCAATGCATCGTCGCTCGACGGATCGATTTCGAGCGCCTTCCTAAAGGCCTTTTCGGACTCGACCGAATCCTGTGCCACCCGGTGCAGGCGCCCGAGCGCCAGCCATGAGTCGGTATCCTTGGGCTCCTTTTCGACGATCTTGGTGAACTGCTCGATGGCGTTCTGCATGTTCTTCTGGTTGACATTACCCTGGCGGTCGCTCAGCAGCCGCAAGTAAATCCGCCCCAGCATCCGCCGCGCGTTTAGATCATTGGGATTGTCTCGCAGCGCCGCTTCTGACTCCCGAAGACCCTCCGGGATCCTCCCGGACTGAATGTAGATATCGGAAAGCTCTTCGGCGAGGAAAGTTGCTTCGGGATCCGCCTTCATCGCCTGGCGGTAGTGATCGATGGCTTGGTTGAGATATTCGCCCCGATTGCCGTATTGGCCGGACAGTTCCGCGTACAGATGGCCCATCGAGTAGTGATAGTAGGCCGCGCCGCGGTCCACTTTCGTTTCAGTGGTTTGACACAGACCGGCGGAAGTCCCCGCCAAAATCCCCGCGAGACAGTAAAGGACTGCGCTTCTCGTCATTTCGACCTGTTCGTGCCGTTCGCTATGCGCGCGGTACGACCTTTCCTATCATCAGTATATCGTCATGGACGCGCCAGCCTCTGATCTGGTTGTCGTAGCCGGGCCAACAGGATCGGGAAAATCCGATCTGGCTCTCGCCCTGGCTCGCCGGTTCTCGGGCGAAATTGTTAACTGCGACTCGATCCAGATTTACCGCTATTTCGATATCGGTGCAGCCAAAACGCCCCCTTCCGAGCGTCACGGGGTTCCGCACCACTTGATCGATATAGCCAACCCGGACGAGGTCTTCACTGCCGGCGACTACGCACGCCACGCGAGGGCGGCGCTTGCCGGGATCACTGTGCGAGGACATCTTCCGATCGTTGTGGGAGGCACGGGCTTTTATCTTCGCGCGCTTCTGGAGGGTCTATTTGAGGGCCCATCGCGCGACGAAAAACTGCGCCGGCGCCTTCAGCGAATCGAGCAGCGGAGAGTAGGCTCGCTTCATCGGCTCCTCCAGCGCCGCGACCCATCCGCCGCCGGACGAATTCATCCCAATGACACCAACAAACTGACCCGCGCTCTCGAAGTCGTTGTGAAGGAGTCCCGGCCGCTTACCGAGGCCTTCGCCGGCGGCCGCGATCCGCTCACTGGCTATCGAGTCTTCGGAGTGGGTCTGAACCCGCCTCGCGCAGATCTCTACCGCCGCATTGACCAGCGCCTGGAACGGATGTTCCGCGCGGGCTTGCTCGACGAGGCGCGAGGAATTCTCGATCGCGGGTATCCCCCTACCTGCAAGCCATTTGAATCGCTTGGTTATGCGCAGGCCCTCGAGGTTGTGTTACACAATCAGGCGGTAGAACAGGCGATCCTCGACGCGCAGATGCAAACTCGCCGCTACGCCAAGCGGCAGTGGACCTGGTTCCGTAAGCAGACGCAACTGAGATGGATAGACGGGTTCGGCGACGACCCAACTGTACAGGAAGCCGTTGGAGCCTGGGTTGCGGAATTTCTACAAAGCTGACGCTACAGTCCGCCTCCCACAAAGTGCACGATCTCAACTTGCGCCCCCGGCTCGATTTGTGCCGATTCCCATTCCGCCTTCCGCACGATGATCTTGTTCAGCTCCACGGCGACCCTGTCAGCAGGCACTTCCAAGAACGCCAGTAATCCTGCGATACTCAAGCCGTCTGCCACTATCCTCTGCTCGCCGTTTACGACGATCTCCATTCTGACTCCCTATCTGCCAATTGGACCAGGCGTGCCGGCGTTTCTCCGTTCACGCCGGAGCAATAGTGCCTGTACGCGTATCTTTCACCTTCTACTCTGGGCTGCTCTCTCAGGCCTACCGATAGCTGCGTGCTATACTTGCTCCCGAACCTTGCGCCTTGTTCCTCGGCGGCTCACCAACACCTTCGCATTCGGAATCGGCCACTAATGATCGCACAATGGCGAGCGCATTCCGATAGCCGCAAGTGAGCACGCGCATGCGCAAACCCCACTTCAAGAGTCCGCCAGTCGTCGAGGTCGTTTGCGGGGTTCAGTTCGACGCTGTTGAGGGCTGGACAACCGCCCACTATGGTAAGTTCTGGTCTCTTGTGGAATCGGAATCGCACTATATACAAGCGGAAGATCAGCCGCCGCTAATCCGCATACGCCCAGATTCACCGGCCCCCATCCTACGGCAACTCGCAACCCTTCCGCCATTATGTGTTGGTTCAGCGTGAAATGGAGCGCGGACGCTCTCCGCTAGTGAGTATAGCGCGAGTCTCGGCGGGCCGAGGCGCGGCGGTCGATCGCAACGGTAACCGGCACGAGGAAGCAGGGACGGAAACTGCAACTGGCTTCAAAAGGAGATCAGGGTGGGCACAATAGTGCACCTGGTTCGCCGGACACAGATATCGTTGCGCTCGGCTGGGCTTGTCGGCAGAGGCTCATGCTCGAAGCGAAGGCCAACTGGCTAGGAAAAAGAACCTTGAATCCAGGGTGCGAGGCGCATTTCAACTTTCAACGGGATGACGCGTCGGCATCGGGGGATCAGATGGCCTCAGGGCAGGGTGGCTCGCGGGTCTGGCCCCGTTTCAACTTCCGAGTGGCGCGTGATTCGACCGTAGTTCTCAACGCTGCGGACCAAATGAGGCAGTCGCCGTGCGGCCGACCCGGAAGGTATGACAATAGGGATCAGAAAACTGCTTCTGGGCAAAGTCCTGCACTCTCGCCGTCCGCGACCATCACGAGGACTCAATGCGCGGGTGCACACATGCACCGGTTCACATTGTGCGGATTCTGCGGCGGGCTTCTGTCGGCGGGCTTCTTGCGTTTGAGACGCCCCTGGATGTATTATCCTTGAGCGGAACGGGCAATGTTATGAGCAACTCCACGGCGGGTCGTCGCTTACCACTGGGGTTGTTCCCTGGCCAGCCGACGCCGAGGCTCTATGACTGCGTTGTGGAAGCTCTGCGCAGCCGGCATTACAGCCGCCGCACCGAAGAGGCGTACCTCCACTGGATTCGACGCTTCCTCGCGTTTCACGGCGGGACCCATCCGCGCGAACTTGCAGAGAAGGACCTTAACCGGTTCTTGACCCATCTCGCCATTAGTGAAAACGTGGCCGCGTCAACACAGAACCAGGCGCTGGCAGCAGTTCTTTTCCTTTACCAACACGTCCTGGAACAGCCCCTGGATCGAATCGAAGGGGTGGTGCGGGCGCGCAAGCCGAAGCGGCTGCCGGTGGTGCTGAGCCGTGACGAGGTCGGCGCCATCCTCACCGAGCTGGACGGTGTCCCACGCCTGGTATGCGCGCTGCTCTACGGCGCAGGACTGAGGCTGCTCGAAGCGCTGGAACTGCGCGTCAAGGATCTCGACTTCGGCCGCGGCGAGATCACCGTCCGGCAGGGCAAAGGCCAGAAGGATCGTGTAACCGTGCTGCCGGGCGAGCTGCTCCAAGGGTTCCAGGATCATCTGCGCCGTGCGCGCCAGCAGCATGAGATCGATTTGAGGAGGGGGCTGGGGCAGGCGCCACTGCCGGACGCCCTATCCCGGAAGTATCCGAAGGCCGGCCGCGAGTGGGTCTGGCAATGGGTGTTTCCGGCTTCTTCCCACTATCTGGACCGGGAGACGGGCATCCGGCATCGTCACCACTTGCACGAATCCGTGATTCAAAAGGCGGTCCATCAGGCGGCGCAGCGGGCCGGGCTGGCTAAGCGTGTGACCACCCACGCGTTTCGGCATTCCTTTGCGACTCATCTACTGGAGGACGGGTATGACATCAGAACCGTCCAGGAGCTCTTAGGGCACAAGGATGTCCAGACCACGATGGTCTACACCCACGTCTTGAACCGCGGCGGTCGAGGGGTCCGCAGCCCGCTTGACGGTTTGAAGAGGGCTGTCTCCAGCGAGGGCAGGATTAGGCCGACCAGCCGGTCGGCCTAAAACAGGAGGGCAAGTTTTGGGATACGGCAGAACCGATTGTAAACACGATGGTTGCCTGCCGGGCCGCCGCGGGGTATCCTCGTCCTAGGCCGACCAGGGTCGGTTTATCCAGGTCAGCCTAAACAATCGTTAGCCGGACAACACACCGCGCGATCGCGCGAGGAAGAGGGCTGCTTGGATTGGATCGGTTTCACCCTGCCGCTCGCCGCAGCGGTCATAGCGTGGGGCGCGAATGAATGGCGCAAGAGCGCGCTTTCGGAGCGAGAACGCCGCGAGGAGCGATATCGACGAATCCTTGAGTCGTCACGGGGGTTCCAGGAGGGCGCACCAGATTCTCAGAAGACAGAGTTTCTCCAAGAGGTAGACCTCTGTTGGCTGTACTGTGGGGACGACGTCATCAAGGCGATGTACGCGTTCTTAGACTCGGTCACGACAGGGTCGAACTCCACAGCGACACAGAGGGATGAAACGTTCAAGCGGCTCGTGCTCGCAATGCGAAACGATCTGTGGTCCGTGTGGCCCGTCAGAACCACGAAGCTCACCGCGGCCGACTTTCGCATGTTCAAGCCGAGTTGAGGACTGCTGTTGGTCGCGTCGGCAAGCGTTCGTCGAGTGGCACCTCGATGGCCGGCTAACCGGCCGCCGCACCTGACGGCACCGGGGCCCGCTTGCGCGCGCCCCTCGCGCGCAGTGCTATCGTTGACGCGCGCGTGCCGCAGGTGAGCGGCAAGTCGTTAGGCCGTCGCGGTGTATCGGTATCGTGAGTGTGCGACATGAGCGAGGCACCATCTGTATTCCTTTGCTACGCGAAAGAAGATAAGGCCGCTGTTGAATCGATCTATGTTCGGCTGAAACAGGCCGGCCTCGCACCATGGATGGACAAGCCACCTGCTCCGTACTTTATGGACGGATTGCGACCGGGTGAGAGGTGGGACAAACGAATACGGTCTGCGATTCGGAGCGCCGATTACGTCATCGCATTCCTGTCACCAGTGTCAGTGTCGAAAGGCGGCTACGTACAGCGAGAATACCGGCTGGCACTCGATAGGATGAACGAACTACCTGAAGATTCAGTATTCTTGATCCCTGTACTCTTGGCGGAATGCGAGCCGCCAGCGATCACGGTCGGGCAAGTCTCTTTTCGGGATGTGCAATGGTACGACTTGTACAATCGAGGTCTCGGTGATCTCGTCGATTACGTACAAACGATCGCGACGCTGCGGGCGAATGAGACCATTGCCCTTGGTAATAGGCTAGTAACAGACTTCGGCACTAGCAGTACGGCCATTGCGCATGCTGCATCCACGTTACAGGCCGGACAGGTCGCGTTTGATGTCGGCGCTGGGACGACTGACATAGGCGTGTTTCCTGTAAGGATCGGTAGCGGGGACCATACCTCGAGTCTGTCAGACCGTTCGTCTGACTCATCCGATGGAACCGCTGCGCATCTGTACCGTCTGGCGACATCGGAGTGGCAACTCCGCATCGTGCGCTACCTGCATGGCGTGGATGATGACTGGGTTTCGCTGACGACCCTGTTTTCACATGGTGGTGCTGGCCGCGAAGCCACCGAGGAGTTTCTGGACGGTCTGTGTCGTGCCTCGGTGGCTGAGGGGCGGGGTCACCGCAGTGAGAAGGAATATAGGCTGTCATACAGAGTGATCTGATTCAATAGGACGGCCTAACACGGCATGCAGCCGACGTCGCGGGCATTCGCCCGCGCCGCGGCTGATGCTCAACGTTAGGCGGAGCCTGATGAAGATATCGCCGACACGATGACCGAGCGGGCTTCACTTTTGGCGGGAACTCGGATGCTGCTTGCCGTTCTCTCAACGTGGCAACAAGACATATCCGTTCTCACCTGGGATGGTACGCAAGGATTTTTCCCTGTTATTCGCCGGAGCATGCTCCGTAGACAGCTGGAGTCCTTGGCCGTTGCGGTTGAACTCGTCGATACGAATCGGGGGTACGCAGCGGTTGCACTCCTCCGACCAGCGTGCGAAGAGCTTCTTTGGCTCAAGTACTTCAACACCCTTTCGTCGATCGACGCCAAAGCGTTGGCGAGCTGCCTGATCGGATCCGGGCTCTTGAGAGACTTGGAAGCTCAAGCCGGCGAGGTCGGAGAGGACGAAATGGGAGCCATGGGATTAGCGAGCGCGCTGATGCAGTTCCGCGCCAAGGACCCTGGCATTCGACAAGAGCTCACGGCACTTGGCGGCCGTTTGGCGTGGCCATCTCACGTCGTTGGTAAGGGGGACGTCCCTAGCACTTGGTTCATCGCCAGAGCCACGAACTCAGAGAAGCTGTACCGGTTTCTGTATCATGCAACCTCACGTTACGTTCACTTCAGCGCGGTTGAATTGGCGCGCCGAGGTTGGGGACGGTCCGGTCGCCTTGAACTGTCCAGCGAAACATACGAGCCGGTGTGGGCGCTGTTTTCTCTTTCGTGGGGAACGAGATTGTTTGGCTGGACCCTTGAAGCGTCACTGGATGCGTTGCGTGTCGAGGGAGTTCCAGAACCATCCCATGATGCGCTTCAACAAGCATTCGACGCGATTACCTCGGTGAGCTTGATTCCAATTGTGACACCTGACGAGATGATATGGAACTCGGACAAGCCCGCCTAACATCGCGCTGGAGCCGTCGGCGCGACGAACAGAGACGCGCCGCGGCTCAGCGCGGACGTTAGCCTGTCGTTTCCGACATTCCACTGATTCCAATCGAATTACTTCCGACGTCGAGAAATTTGCATGCACCCCGGCGTGGAGATTCTGTCCTTATTGTCGGCAAACCGGAAGTTGAGGCTCCGCACCCGCGGCGACGTGCGGAAGAACCTATCCAGAACCACGCCCAACGGACGTGAGCTGAACGTCAAGCGGCTTGGGCCGCGCACGATGCGATACTCGACCACAGAAACCTGGTTCGGAAGAGTGGAAGATGAGTAGTTTTGGAGTTGGCCCAACCGCTGGTCCCTTAACTTCGACTGATCCGCCACGCCGCCGCTCAGCACCCAGTTTGTATAGTCCAGGTTAGTCCAGGTACAGCCCCTCCAGGATCAACCCGAACGTGCGACTGCGATTCCCAACGTTGATGACGACCGCGACGTAGGTGTCCGCGATCCGGGCGCCGAACAAATCTTTCGTCACCGAATACGGAAGCAGCACCGCCTGCACTGACACCATCTCCTTGACGCTTTGCGGAAGTTCGACGGTCAGCGAGACGCCTTGGTTTCCACCCGGCAGGTTGACGGTTGCTCCAGCCGCGGGCGCTGGCGGCGCAGGCTGAGCATAAAGCCAACCACAGGAACCGATTGTTAAGGCCGTGAGTAAGACGCGTTTCATTCTTGCCTCCAGTTTCCTTTAATGTCCCGTCCGTTCCGTCATCAGTCTGGATAGCGTGAAAAAAATCATACCGACGGGACATCGCTGGGCTTACCGGGCTTGCCCCTGATTCCTGGCGGCTTTGTTATCATCTTTACTGAACCATGCCATCTTCCCCTCTTGAGGCGTATTTTCCGCTGCTGGTACAGACCATTTTTGCACTCATCCTGGCGTGCGGATTGGTCGGCGCGTCTTCCCTTCTGGGCAAGAAACTGAAGAATCCCATCAAGGACTCGCCCTACGAATGTGGCATGACTCCTACTGGCAATGCCCAGGAACGCTTCTCGGTGAAGTTCTACCTGGTGGCGATGCTCTTCATCCTGTTCGACATTGAAGCCGTATTCCTCTATCCGTGGGTGGTCGTGTACCGTGAGTTGCGGTGGGTGGCGTTCGCGGAGATGTTTATTTTCGTAGCCCTGATTCTGTGCGGGTTCTTCTACATCATGAGGAAGGGCGTGCTGGACTGGGCCAAGTCTGCGCCCGTTCGGAAGTAGTGCAGGTGTCTTCCTTCTATGCTTTCTGACGAGATCAAACAGATGCGTGCCGTGCAGGCTCTCGAAGCCTGTCCCGGTGCTATCGTCGATGCCAGCTACAATCTCAAGGAGCTCACCCTCACTATCGATCCCGCGCGGATTATCGAGGTGTGCGAGCTTCTCAAGCGGGATCAGTTCAGCCGACTCGCCGCGGTGACTTGCGTGGACTGGTATCCCATGGAGCCGAGATTCGAAGTGGTCTATCATCTTCACTCAATCTCACGCAACGAGCGGCTCCGGCTCAAGTGCAAGGTTGACGGGGAGAGTCCAGCCATCGATTCCGTGGTCTCAGTATGGAAGGCGGCCGACTGGTACGAGCGGGAGGTTTTCGATCTGTTCGGGGTCACTTTCCGCAACCATCCCAACCTGAAGCGAATTCTCATGCCCGACGACTGGGAAGGCCATCCGCTCCGCAAGGACTATCCCGTCCACGGCCACAAATACAGCTATCAGAACGAGTAGAGGATCTCCATGGCCGAAACTACAACTCTCGAAGCTACGCCGGTCGAAACATCCGGACGCCGGACCATGACGCTGAACATGGGGCCGCAGCATCCCTCGACTCACGGCGTTCTTCGCGTAGTGCTCGATCTGGACGGAGAGGTAATCCAGAATGCGGTAGCCGACATCGGCTACCTGCACACGGGAATCGAAAAGGAATGCGAGGTCAAAACCTGGCAGCAGGTGGTCCCGCTCACGGACCGTGTCGACTATCTGGCTAATCTTTCCAACAACCTCTGCTACTGCCTGGCTGTCGAAAAGCTCCTGCAGCTCGAGATTCCCGCGCGGGCGCAATGGACCCGCGTGATGCTCACCGAGTTGACGCGCCTGAATTCGCACCTCGTCTGGCTCGGCACGCACGCACTCGATATCGGCGCCATGTCGATGTTCATGTATTGTTTCCGGGAGCGCGAGGAGATTCTTAAGATCTTCGAGATGTTTTCGGGGCAGCGGATGATGACGTCCTACTTCCGGGTGGGCGGTCTTGCGCTCGAGCCGCCGCGGGGATGGCAGAACGCGGTCGGCAAGTTTCTCAAAGAGTTTCCGTCTCGGATCGATCAGTACGAAAACCTGCTGACCGGCAATCCTATTTGGATCGTCCGCACGCAAGGTGTGGGCCACATGTCTTTGGAGACGATGCTCGATTGGGGTGTCACCGGCCCCATGATTCGCGCCGCCGGACTTGCCTGGGACATCCGGAAAGACGAGCCGTACTCGAGTTACGAAAAGTTCAGTTTCAAAGTCCCGACGCAGACCTCGAGCGACGTGTTTGGCCGGTATCAGGTAAGGATCGCGGAAATGCGCGAATCCTGCAAGATCGCCGGGCAGGCGCTCGAGGGCATGCCGGAAGGTGCATTTCAGGCGGACGCGCCCAAGATCGTCTTGCCCGATCGCGAAAAGATGAAGACCCAAATGGAGGCGCTCATCTACCACTTCAAGATCGTCACCGAAGGCTTTTCCGTACCGGCGGGCGAAGTCTATCAAGTGGTCGAGCACCCGCGCGGAGAGCTTGGTTACTATGTCGTCTCTGACGGCGGCAACAAGCCGTACCGGGTGCACATGCGGACAGCGAGCTTCGGGAACCTGATGTCGTTGGGCCCGATGCTCCAAGGCAATCTCATCGCCGACTCCATCGCGGCGCTTGGCTCGATGGATTTTGTTCTTGGGGATACCGACCGATGACGTTCACGCCCGCGCTGGAAAACCGCTTCGCGCGGCTGCTCGAAAATTACCCCAAAGGCCGCGAGCGCGCCGCGCTGATTCCCATGCTGATGTATGCGCAGGATGAAGTGGGCCACATTTCAAAGGAACTCGCCGAAGAGGTCGCCGCGCGCTGCGGAGTTACAAAACTGCAAGTGGACGAGGTCGTTGGCTATTACACCATGCTGCGCGATAAGCCTATGGGTAAGACGCACCTCCAGATCTGCACCAACATTTCCTGCATGCTGGTGGGAGGAACCGAACTATGGGAACACGCGTGCAAACGCCTGGGGATCGGTCATAATCAGGTGACTCCGGATGGCAGGGTTTCGCTCGAGGAAGTGGAATGCATCGCCGCCTGTTCCTGGGCGCCCGCGATTCAGACAGGCTACGACTTCCACCACAACGTCACGATCGAGCAGCTCGACAAGATCATCGACCAGCTTCAGAAACTCTAGAGCTATGCCCGCCATCTCCATCGGTCTGCGGCATGAAAGGAAACTATTGGTCACGAGCGAGGTGGCCATTGATTTTCTCGGCGTGGAGACGGCCCGTGTGCTTGCCACGCCGCACCTCGTCTGGCAGCAAGAGATGACCTGTCGGGAAGCGATCAAGCCAATGCTCGAGGAAGGCTACGATTCTGTCGGCACGGAAGTGAACATCAAGCACATGGCGGCTGCTCCGATGGGAATGACGGTGACCATTCGCGCAGAAGTGATCTGGGTGGACGGCAATCGCGTGAAGTTCAAGGTCGAGAGCTGGGATGAGACCGAGAAGATTTCCGAAGGCACCCACGAGCGTTACGTCATCAACATCGCCAGATTCGCGGCGAAAGTACAGACGAAAGCGCAGTCCTGGGTATCGCATTTCTGAAAGGATTCATCCCGATCAGACATATGCAACCAGATGCACCGATGGATTCTCCCTTTCGCGATCATTTGCCCTTCCTGCCAGGCACAGCGGGACCGGGCTGGGTGGTGGCAACGGGCCCAGGTTATCGCGGCCGTCGAGATCGAAGCGGTTGATTCGACGGGTCCTTCTTGAGCGAATCGTGGATCCGGTCCTCAGCGTGGTAGGCCACGTACTCACGGATGGATAGTGCGATAAATCTGTAAGCGCTTCCTGCATGTAAGCTACACACTCAGTCCCGCTATTGATGTTTCTAAGTTTGAGGCGCAATTCGAAAAGGCGCCGACTGGGTTCGCTACACTGTCAATTGTTGGATTATCTATAC
>Ga0187893_10003348_pt1 | contig 32716 bp, 31 predicted proteins | sample MA1701074metaG_FD_139574 | JGI IMG/M metagenome (GOLD analysis project Ga0187893, IMG submission 139574) | White microbial mat communities from a basaltic lava cave in the Kipuka Kanohina Cave System on the Island of Hawaii, USA - MA170107-4 metaG ...
GCAGGCTGCTGCCCAGGCTCTCGTGATCGATGCGGCCGTGCACGTCGCCTTGTTCTTTTTCTGCGACCGCCCGTTCGAACCAGGGCCGGGCCTCGGCAAATTGCCCGATTTCGAGAAGCGCCCGACCGATCGTTGTGCCCTCTTTCAACAAAGCCGGCGCTCCAAGGTCATCCCATCGAGCAGGTTCATGTGAATACCCGATGAATAATTGAGCGAGCGCAAGTTCTGCCGGGTTCTCGCACAACTTGGACGCGAGTTCCACAAAGCGTGTCCACTGGGCCATACGGGCACTCGCCAAGCGGTGTTCGTCGCCTGAGTCTACCGGCCGCTCCAACAGGAAAGCGGCGAACAACTGATGCATGCTGAGGTGACCGGCAACTTCAATAACCTGGGCATCCTCAGCGGAATGGAGAGCTTGCATGAACTCTGCTTCCGTCCACTGGAGCGCGGTGCGCAGGTGCATCGACAACTCGGACTCTCGAATCCGCTGAGGGTTCAGATTCGCCGCCGCAAGCAGAAGCAGGCGTGAGGATTCAGGGAGAGATCCAAATGCCCTGGCAAAGCTCTCGGAGGCCGGCTGTGCGATTCTTCCAACCACCGGACTGCGCCCCCTGCGGAACTCACGAAAGCAAGCGATGGCCTCAGGCACGATCTGGACAGGCAGTCCCCCTGCCGACCTTGCCAGCGGGCGGCCGTATCGATCGAAGAACTCATCGTCCGTGAGTCCTTGGACCAATTCCTCGGCTTCCGCCGCCGTAAAGGGGACGACTTCGATCCAGGGCCAGGCAGTATCGTTCGCATCGATTAATGTCGTGACGATAACGTGGAGAGGCATGCCGCTTAACGGCAGCCAATTGCTTGTGCGATCGAAATCGGTCACGTTGTCGTAAATCAGAAGCGTCGGTAGCTCGCCGAGTCCGTGGTACGCAGCCTTGCCCTGCTCTTCGAGAGGCAGATCTGCCGGGATCGGCAGGTTGAGAATGGTTCGCGCGATGGCCGCGAGTTGAATGCCGATCGAACTGGCCGAGGCATCGATGGCAAAGGTTCCGCCGGGGTAGGCCTTTCTCTGCCGCCTTGCGAACTCGCGAGCCAGTTCACTTTTCCCGACTCCGGGCTTGCCGTATAGAATTACAGCGCTTTCGGATGACCCGGGCTGCCCGAACTCCTCCCCAATGCGGGTGATTTCCTGATCCCGGCCGACGAAAGGGCGCTTTCCAAGAGATCGGATATTACTTCGGAACAGCGTGTCCTGCGGGCGCGTACCGTCGACCTTTGAAAGAATCTGCTTGACGTCGCTGTGAATTTCCTTGACTTTGATGTGAGTTTCCGCCAGGAGCGTGGTGTTGAGTATGCTTTCCACCGCGTGGTCCCGCTTGATGGTTTCCGCCAGCGCTCCACGGAACAGCCCGAACCAATTGGTTTCGAGATAGCGAACCATTCCTTCCGTCGGCTGGAGCGGCCTGCCCTCCACGTCCCGATGCGAACCGCTCAAAGCCTCCAGATGTGCACTTGCCTCGGCAACGAGCTGCGTCGCAAATATGGGAGCGTCTTGCGACCGAACCAGCAAGGCCTCTACCTCCTCGTAAATCGCATCCATGCTTTTGGGAGCGTGCATGAACGAGTTTTGGAGTCTTGCAAGGATCTCTGCGTACAGAATTCGCGCAATCTCTATCGTGGCTTGGTTGTTGAGATCGAGAATGGGCCTCCCCGATGGAAAAAGGCTCCGAACATTGTGCCATGCCTTGGTTATGGGGTCGCTCGCCCCTAAGGCTTCAGGCCACGTAACAGGCGCTCCGGCCGCCTCGCCTGCCTGCGCCGCCACCTGTAGAAGCGCCACCCAGTAAGCGTCGGTTAGAGCGCGGTAAACATCGTGATTGGCGCCGGGTTGCGCAAGGTTGAGGCGTTGCCGCAGTTGCGCGAGCCGCTCACGCGGACTCGCAAGGTCGCCGAGGAATTCGGGAACCAGATTGCCGGCAAGCTCCACAAGGTTTGCAGTGGCTGTTGCGATACAAACTGTGATGGGTTCCGGCAATGAACCTGTCCTCGCGTAGGTTCAGTATATGTGAGCGGACCGTATTTCGGTTATTCAGAAACATGAGTGGCGGAAATCAACCTTACTTCCTCCCCGATCACCGCAGTGGGTGTACTCACGGCAAGAGATGGCCCCAGCACCACAGGCTCAGCAGTCGCAGTCGAGTCCAGCGGCGCACTGTGGATGCATCTGGTGAGCGTGATGGATTCTTGCAGTGCGGCACTGCCTGCTCAGCAGTGTCGCGGCGACGATCCGCTCGCAGGCCTGTTGTCGGCAAGGCACGCTGAACTGTCCCGCAGGCGCCAACCAGTTCGGCAAGACGGTGAAGGTATTTCCGCACGGTCGGCAGATCCCGCGCCGCACCCAGATGCGATCGTGTTGGTCGTCGTGGGCCTGGCGGAGCCGCCGGCCATGGCCAATGATCGTGTCGTCCCGACAGAGTGGGCACAGCCGCGCGGCAGAAGGGTACAACGGCACTACCCCGGCTCAAAGTTGTCTTTGGTGTCCGGCAGTGCAATAAAAAGAATCACGGCTGACGTGAAGGCCTGCCGCTGACCGTCGCCTGCGAAGTTTCGATCTGCTGGCCGGGCCTTCACCCTCCCGGCGAACTCAGCATTCAAACGAAAAAGAAATACTGCTTTTCACTACCCGCCGCGAGTTCCCCACTCAGAACATTGGCCGGTTATCAACGCCATGTCGTACATGTGTTCTGTCCGGATTGCTCCTGGATCACGCTCTACGCGGAAGTTGGGCTGTTCGGCGTCAACAGATAAACGCCCGACGATGATAAGTGGTCGCCCGCGGGATTGATCCTGCCTGACGGCGTAGGGTTTACCGATCGGTCCCGGATCGTCCGCTACCTGAAAGTTGAGCCTCCAGGCCTTCAGGCCAGGTGAAATTGCGCGAGGCAATCAGCGCCACGGACTCCATCACACCCGGCAGGAAGTCCGCAGCGCCCGGAGCCGCCGATGGCGTGGAAGCGCTCTGCTGCTGTTCATTCGACCCGGCGGGTTATTCCGCGGATCGGTTAGCGGATGATGTTCTGAGAGTGGTCGAGACTCTGAAGCTGAACCGTCCGGTTTTGGCGGAGCACTCCCTTGCTGGGGAGGAACTGAGTTCCATTGGATCATGGCATCCGGAGAAAGTGGCCGGCTTGGTGTATCTCGAGGCCGGGTACGCATACGCAATTGATGATCCGGCGCTGTCCTGCACGCTGCCGCCGGCGCCTCCGCAGCAGGGCAGCCCAAAACCGTGTCCGCCGCGATTCAGGCCGGGACGCAAAGATACACCGACATCAAGTCTCCTGCGCTCGCTATTTATGCCGTGCCCAAGGAAGGCGCTCCTGCCGATGGTGCAGCACTCCGCAGAGAGAGGCTTGCGCGAAAGCGTTCGAAAAGGGTGGCCCTCGTCACGCATCGTTCGACTGCCGGGCGCGACCCACTACCTTTTTATTTCGAACGAAGCGGAAGTACTGAAAGAAATTCGGGACTTCATCGGCGCATCGAAGAATTAGGAGAATCCCGCCACTTACTCCACAGACGCCTTCGCGGTGACTATGGCCGCCGCCATTGCGAGCTTGTGATCCTTGTCCCATGGCGGCCCAATGGTCCTCCGCACGTGGAGGAAGTGAGCGTCGAGGTTCTCGACGCGCAACGCCTGGCTCGCCGCACCCAACACCTTCTTCGCGTCGTACCAGTGGACGGGCCAACCGCGCTCCTCGGCCGCGGAGGCCAAGGCCTTGCGGTACATCACCCAGTCGGCGACGTTCTGCGCACGGTAGTCCTTGATTCGTTCGGCAATCGCGGGCGGCAGCTGTGGGCAATTGCGAAGGGCGACACCGAGGATACGGGGCACCGCCATTGTGACGGCGTCCAGCGCGAGTACCGCGTGCCTCTCTGCTGAAACACACACGCGCTCGACCAACGCCACGGCCTCGTCCAGCGGGAGCGTCTGGCCTTCGTGGTGATGGGGAAGCTTCGGCAGGCCCTCGTCCACAAGTGCCACGCGGCGGCGGTCGAGGAGCGTCCCATCGCGCGCCGCCGTCACCAGCACTGCCCAACCGCCGTGATCCGATACCCCGATCGCGCCGCCGTTCTTCGACATGATGTTTCCTCCCATCTAACGTAGCCGCTTTCAGAGCTGGGAGTTAGTGGATCGGCAGGCGACACAACAACTCAACAACACCATTTTGGCCGGCTGGACGTCTGAAACCAAGATGCCGACTCGACGAGTTTCCTAGACGCCTTCCTGACCGCCTGTTCCCACGCCGAATCTACCGTCTGGCTCGGCCGCTCGTAGGCCAGGGCCATTCACGCGGCTGCGGTTCACAAAGCCATGGATCAGCAGGCTGAGTTCGGGATTGCATACTACACCGGGTAGGTACTTTTGCATCCGCTGCCTTAAGCTCGCGGCTTCAGAACGAGCGCGCGCGTTAGCAAGCGGTCTGGTAGGCTACTTCTTCTCCCCGGTGAAGGTGCCCTCCGCGAACGTCCCCATCTTTACTTTCCCCTTGATCTTCTTGTCCCCGTCCAAGACCCCGGTGTATTCGACTTTCGCAGTGTCGCCCCCCGCGTCCACCGTGAACGTGATGTACACATCGTTCCCTTTCACTGTGCCAGTGACTTTCGCCTCTCCCAGAGCGCCCGAATAGGTGCCGCCCAGCGCCTCCCCGTCCTGCTTTAGTACGAACGTCGGCGATCCCGAACCCGCCGATGTCTGCACCGCGAAGGTCCAGGTTCCAGTCACGTCGGCCGCAAGCAAAGCGGCTGCGGCCAGTAGTCCCATCATTGTGATGCGCAGCTTCATGTCTGTTCGCCTCAGCTTTATGATCGCCCAGCTTTGCACTCCGCGCACGGACAGATTCTGCGGAAGTGCTCCCACGAATAGATCCCGGTCGAATGCCCGTCCGACCACGAAATCCGGATGGCATAGGATCCAACCGGCTCTATAGACAACATCTTCAAGGACGGCTTAAACATCTGAAATGGCGACGAGCCCGTCTGCGCGTAATTCGAACGCTGTGGTGGGGTGCCGTGCGCCCCCGTGCAATTCGCGCAGGGACATTCGTCGCGCAGGTATCCCAGGGGATAATCGCTCGCATGTCCGTCCTTCCAGTCGATTTTGATGCCTTTCGACTTCGAAATCGCGATATGTTCGGGATCCATGGAAACGGTCATGTGACTGGAGCAAGATCGATTACTTGGATTCGGTTTTTGAGACAAGAGTCACGAATTTTAGCTCGGCATCACCTGCCTTGCCCACAACCTCCCAACATCCTTCAGTCGGAAAGATGAGCGACGTAACTTGAAATCCAGTGTCACCGTATCCTTCAGGAATGTGCGCGCGCAATGGGGGCGCCGGTGCATTGAGCCTTCGTCCCTGCATCGACAGCTTTCCGACAACCGCTCGCCACCACCAGAACTTCATCGACATGGAACCGTCCGATTGAATTTGCCCTGGCCCGCCGGATCTGAACATGACTCGCCCTTCAGTCGACAGCGTGGTCCAAAGAGAACCGTTTCCGTAATAATTCGGACCCGGCTTTTCACCTGGAGGCGTGCTTCGGTCAGGTAACGTCACGGGACACTCCGCCGGAGCCTTCGCAGCCTGGGCGCACACAGCCACCAAAAATATTTGATTGGCAGCCGCGAAAACCGTCAAAAATTGTGCGAGATGCATTTGCACCAACCTCCGACTGACAGAGATTATTGTACCCGCTCGACGTCCCGGACGCCGGAGATCCGCCGCATCGCCGCAACGATCCGCTCGAGTTGCTTCTTATCGCGAATCTCCACTGACATTTCCACCAGCGCTCCTTCGGTCACTCTCTTATTGTCGCCTCTGGCTTCCAGGCTCCGTATGTTCGAATTCTCATGCGTCAGGATAGTCGTGAGTTGGTTCAGGATGCCGGGGCGATCCTCGGTGTACACATGGAGCTGGACTGGGAAGGACTCGCCGGTGCTGCGCGCCCATTCGACATCGATCCTCCGCTCGGTCTCATACATCAGGTTCGTCACGTTCGGGCAGTTGGTCGAATGCACCGCAACGCCTTTACCGCGCGTGATATATCCAACGATCGGCTCGCCTCGGATCGGGTTGCAGCATTTGGCGCGATAAATCAACAGATCATCGATCCCTTTCACGCGAATGACGAGATCCTGTGCCGCGCCCAGGCCGTCTTGCGTCGCCGGCGCCGCAGGCGGCGGTGCTTCCTGGGGGGCGGGGGCCGTACCGGGCGCGAGCCGTTGCAGAATCTGCCGCGCTGAAAACTTCCCGTATCCCAACGCGGCATGCAGATCTTCCACTTTCGAGCAGCCATGATCGGAAGCCGCCTGCTCCATCTCTTCCCGGGTGATCTTCGAAAGGCTCACACCCAGCCTTCGGGCTTCCCGCTCCAGGCTCTTGACCCCGATTTCGATGGCGCGCTCCCTTTCGGTTGCCTTCACCACCTGCCGGATCTTGTTGCGCGCCCGGGAAGTTTTCGCGAGCGCTAACCAGTCCTTGCTCGGCATGTGGCCGGTTTGAGTCATGATCTCGACTACGTCACCGTTTCGTAACTGCGTCCGGAGCGGCACGATGCGTCCATTGACCTTGGCCCCGACGCACGCATGTCCCACGTCGGTGTGAATCGAGTAAGCGAAATCGATGGGCGTCGCTTCTTTCGGCAGGATGATTACGCGCCCTCGCGGAGTGAAGCAGTACACCTCCTCCTGATACAGATCCACCTTGAAGGTGGACATGAACTCGCCGGGATCGCGCATCTCCTGCTGCCAGTCCACCAGTTGCCGCAGCCACGCGATCCTTTGATCGTCCTCCGCCGGCCCCCTTTTCCCCTCCTTATACTTCCAATGCGCGGCGATGCCTTCTTCGGCAATCCGGTGCATCTCCTCGGTCCGGATCTGGATCTCGAACGAGAATCCGCCGGGTCCAATCACCGATGTATGCAGCGATTGATACAAGTTCGGCCGCGGGATCGCGATGAAATCCTTGATCCTCCCCGGGATCGGGTGCCATTCGTTGTGGATCACGCCGAGCGCCGCGTAGCAGTTCTTGACCGAATCCGTGATGATCCGCACGCCCAGGATGTCGTACACCTGGTCCAGGCCGATGCGCTGCCGTTTGAGTTTCTGATACACCGAATATACGCGCTTCACGCGCGCCTCGACCCGCGCCGGTATCCCCTCCCTCCCCAACTTCAAAGCGATGGTCTGTCGCATCTCCTCGAGAGGCTGCTGGCTTGCCCCGCGCTTGGACTCGATCTGCCGCTCCAGCTCCTCGGCATCTTCCGGTTCGGCATATCGGAACGCGAGGTCCTCCAGTTCCCCGCGGATCTTGCCCATCCCCAGCCGGTGCGCGATGGGCGCGAAGATCTCGAGCGTTTCATGCGCGATCCGCTGCCGCTTCTCCTGGGGCAGGGCATCCAGTGTGCGCATGTTGTGCAAGCGGTCGGCCAGCTTGACCAGGATCACCCGGATGTCACTCACCATCGCCAGCAGCATCTTCCGTACGCTCTCCGCCTGTCGATCCTCGCGGGAGTACATCTGGACTTTGCCGAGTTTGGTGACTCCATCGACGCAGTGCGCCACTTCGTTGCCAAACTGCTTGCGAATCTCCTCGATCTTTGTCCCTGTGTCCTCCACCACGTCGTGAAGCAGCGCCGTCTCGAGCGCGACCAGATCCATGTTCATCTCCGCCAGGATCTGGGCCACCGAAAGGGGATGCAGGATGTAGGGATCGCCGGAAGCTCGTTTCTGGGCCACATGGCGTGCCGCTGCGAACTCATAGGCCTGCCGCAGAGACGTCAGGTCTTCCAAAGGCCGATGCTGCCGCACTCTGCCTTCCAGTACCCGGTAGAGATCTTCCCCCGCTATTTCCACCGTTGCAGCCGGGCTTCCGGCGTCAGACTTCACTCTTTTACTGTAACCCGCATGGTGGGGCAGGTTGGTGACCTGCGGCCGATTGATATCGGCCCGCGGGCTTCAGCCCGCAACTTCCAAACTCCGCTTACTTGGACTCTTGAATGATCCCACCCGAACTTGCTTTGGCCGCCTTCTCCTGCTTGATCCGTTTGACTTCCATGGTCTTGGCCACCCACTGGTCCGCTGTGTCCGAATCCTTCTTGTAGGCCTCGACCGAATCCTGCAGGTCCGCCCGTTCGCGGTGCATGAGGTTCATATACGCCATGGCGTCGTCATACTCCTTGTCGACCGCCAGCGCCTTTTCGAGATTCGAAATCCCAGCATTGATGATCCCAGCCAACTCCGTGTTCAACTGCTCGCGAACTTTCTTGTCCTTGATTGGACCCGGATCTTCGGGCTTCATCCCCAGCTTGGCGCGCGCCTCCATGCGCTTGGCAAAGCTCTTGGTCCAGGCGATCACGCCCATCGTGTAGAATCCTTCCTTACTGTTGGGATCGGTGTTAATCAGCCGCGTGTACCACTTTTCGGCCTCCTCCCACTTCTTCTGATGGAAGTACAACGATGCAATGGAAGCGATTGCCAGCGTGCTGTTGGCGTCCTGCTCCAATACCCGGTTGAACTCGTCGAAGGCGTTCTTGGCCAACTCCATGTTTTCGGCCGACTCGGCGCCCGGGATGTACTGGCTGAAATAAGCCGTCGCCAGATACAAACGCGCCGTTGAAAACTTCGGATCGAGATCCGTCGCTTGCCGGAAGTGCTCCACCGCCTCGGCAAAGCGGGCGGACCGGAATTTCTGAACACCCTTGTTCAACTGATCCCGCGCCTTGAGCTGCGTGCAGCCACTCGAGGAAATCAGAAGCGCCAGCGAGGCTCCCGCGGCCAGATACAAAGAAAAAGTTCGCTTCATAAGTGCGCCCTCCTTATTGCCCTTGCTCCATTTTCGGCGTCATCAGCCCCACTTTGTCGATGCCCGCGCCCTTGGCGATGTCGATCGCCTGTGCCACGTAGCGATACTCAAGATCGGGATCGCCCTTCACAAAGATCACACGCTCGGCGCGCGTCTTGAAAATCTCTTCCAGCCTTGGTCCCATGCGCTCGAAGTCGGTCGGCTCCTGGTTAATCAACATGCTCTTATCCGCGTTGATCGAGATCACTACCGTGCGCACGTCGGCCTGCTGTTGATTCGGCGGCGCCGGCTGCGGCACCAGCGACTCCAGGCCCTTCGGCGTCAAAGGCGTGATCACCATGAAGATGATCAACAGCACCAGCAGTACATCGATGAGCGGCGTAACATTAATATCGGCGGCTTGTTTTCCAGCGGCGCCCACTGCCATTGCCATAATCGGATTCTCCTTTTTTCCGGCGGTTCCCTTACAATCCGCCCCTGCCCCCTCCGGGGCCTTCCAGCTTTTTCTCGAGGGCGTCGGTCAGCAGGCCCATCTGGTCCACTCCCGCAGACCGGACCGCATCCACCACCTCGACCACTTTCTCGTACCGGGCGCGTGAATCCGCCTTCAAGTAGGCGATCTTGGTGATCTTGTTCGTCAGCATGTCCTTCACCTTCCCAGGCAAGGAGTCGACGGTCATTTTCGTGCTCCCCATATAGACCGCGCCGTCCTTGGAGACGGCCACCAGAACGGCGTCTTCTTTGTCGGCGTCCGCCATCGCGATCGGATTCTTGGTCTTCACCAAGTCCACCGTGATGCCTTTCGATAACATCGGCGTGATCACCATGAAGATGATCAGCAGCACAAGCATCACGTCCACCATCGGAGTCACGTTGATGTCCGACACTACTTCCGGAGCTTTTACCTTCATTGCCTCATCTCCTAATCAACCCAACAGTCTTCCACCGGCTTTTTCTGCGCGGGGCCGGAAGCTGTCTACTCCGGCCCGCGCGGCATCAATCCACTCGGTAAGGACCATCTCTTCGGCGCGAGCTACTTGCCCGCACTAGCTTTATGCTGTGACCGCTTCAGGAAATAGTCGATCAGCTCGCTCGCCGAGTTGCCCATTTCCACGTCAAAGGCTTCCAGGCGGCTGGTGAAGTAGTTATACGCCCAGACCGCCGGAATGGCCACAGCGAGACCAATAGCGGTCGTCACCAGGGCTTCCGAAATACCGCCGGCCACCGCGCCCAAACCGGTCGACTTTTCCGTCGAGATGCCCTTGAACGCGTTGATGATGCCGACGACAGTGCCAAACAGTCCGACGAAGGGCGCCGAGGAGCCAATCGTTGCCAGGGTACTGACGCCGCGCTTCAGCTCGGCGTGCACGATCGCCTCGGCACGATCCAGGGCGCGCTTACTGGCTTCGATCTCTTCGCCCGGAATGTCCGAGCTCAACTGATGCGCCTTGAACTCCTGCAAACCAGCCACAACGACCTTGGCCAGATGGCTTTTCTTGTAACGGTCCGCGATCTTGATGGCTTCATCGAGCTTTCCCTCCCGCAACGCCCCAGCGACCGCCGGCGCGAACAAACGCGATTGCGTCCGGGCGCCGTTATAGGCGATTACGCGATCGATCATGACACCGATCGAATACGCCGACATGACGAACATGATAATAACGACTCCCCGGGCCAGCCAGCCCATCTGAGCCCACATCGACATCACGTCGAATGACACTGCCGTGCCTTCCTGAAGTAACAGGAAGGCCATCCATTGCATGTTGACAAGCATTTTACTTTTCTCCTAACGAGTGGATTGATAGATTCTGACTTCCTTGTAAAATCGACCCTCAGCCCTCGCTACTGGGTCAGCGTGAAATTCACATCGATCTGCGTGATGACCTCCACGGCCTCACCGTTCAACAGCGTCGGCTGATAGACCCACTGCTTCACGGCGTCCGTCGCCGATTGCACCAGCAGCGGATGGCCGCTCATCATTTGCAGATTCTGGATTGTGCCGTCCTTACCGATAATTGCCGTGAACTTCACTACGCCTTGAATGCGCGCCTGGCGTGCCAATGGAGGATAAACCGGCTTGGGCTGCTTCACCAGCCGCGCCTGCTGGACGTTGCCGCCTACGCGAATGCGTTGCGGCGTCACCGGCTTGGGCGCTTCTACCTTCGGTGGCGGCGGCGGGGCCGCGGTAGGAACAGCTCCAATGATACCGCCAATCACTCCACCCATGGTGCCGCCCGGCACGCCGCCCGGCACGCCGCCCACGACGCCGGCATTCACCGCGGCTGGAGGAAGCTCGTCCTCTTTGATTACGGCGATCTCTTTGGGAATGTTCTTGGGCGCCATGAGCTTGCCCGCGTCGAACTGCCGCGGAATTACCTTCACCACCATCGGTGGCGGAGCGGCCGGCGGCGGCGGCGGTGGCGGTGGCGGCGGAGGCACCAAGAAGCTGCTCAACTGAACGCCGGGCAGCGTATCGAAATAAATCATCGGAAGAAGGATCGCCACAATCACAAACAGCATCTGCACCAGCGTCGAGATCAGAACCGTGGTCGTTTTTCTGGTTCGCCCGGTGGACTCGATGAGACTTTGTTCGAACATAACCTTGTCACCTTTCTGCCGCGCTCGGCAAAGCGCCGCTCAACCCTACCTCATGGCCCTCGCAGTTTTTTTCACCGTCTCCTGGACCGCTTCCCGCATATTGTCTTTCCTAGCGGGCGCGGATGCAACTCTTCCCCGGCTGCGACGTTCCAACATATCACGCCCGAAGACCAGAATGGGACTGGCGATAAAAACCGAGGAGTAAGTCCCCACAATGATTCCGACCACCAGCGCGAACGAAAAACCGTTCAACACCTGTCCGCCGAAAAGCCACAACGCCAGCACCGACAAAAACGTCAAACCACTGGTCAGCGTCGTCCGGCTCAGCGTCTGATTGATGCTTGCGTTGACCAGAGTTGAAAACGCCTCACGCTTCGTGTGGCGAAGGTTTTCGCGAATCCTGTCGAACACCACAATCGTATCGTTCATCGAATAGCCAACGAGTGTGAGCAGGGCCGCGACCACCGTCAGCGTGATCTCCTTGTCGAAGATCGAAAACAGCCCGATCGTGATCACCGTATCGTGAAACACCGCGATCACCGCGGCCACTCCGTAAATCCACTCGAAACGCAAAGCGATGTACACCAGCATCCCCGCCAGGGCCAGAAGAGTGGCTTGAAGCGCCTGCATTCTCAATTCCTGGCCGATCTTGGGCCCTACCAACTCAAAACTGCGCACCTTGAACGGAGCCAGCGACATCTCTTGCTTCATCACGTTCAAGATCGGCGGCGTCATTCCGGCAACGCCGCTCAATTGGTCAAAACTCGTGATCAAACCTGACCGCGGTGGCGTATCTCGAAACTCGGTGGTTGCCTTAGCCAGATCCCGCAAGTGCTCGGTCGCGAGCGGCACGTTTGCCCTTTGCAGCGGTTCTTGCAGCGCGTTCGCCAACGCATCTACACCCATAGCGTTGAAATCTGCCTTCGCCCCCGGCTGATGAAACGTGCCGTATAACGTCGCCAGCATCGTGTTTCGAGCTTCTTCCAATTCCTTTTCCGACTTCAGTTCCGTGCCGACCATCACTTCGTTGGACCCAACTACTGGCTGCACGCTCACCTCACCCGGGATCTTCGCGGATAGCGCTCTCCGGATTTTATCCTCGTCCGGGTCGTTTGAAAATCGGATATAAGTAAGGGTACCCCCATTAAAGTCGATCCCGTACTTTGGTCCTCCCTTCATTGCTAAGGACACTAAGCCAGCGATTGTCAATAAGATAGAGGCGGCAATGAAGGGCGCCTTTCTGCCCAGAAAGTCGAAGTTGGTATTGCGAAATATTTCCATACACTTGTCTGTCAGACCGCTGGGCGGACCCAAATTGCCCCGACTCGGGACATCTCCTTCCCTCCCATTGGCGTCTGTCCGGCACTCATCGTCTTAGACACCGGCTGTTCCGCCGAAGTTCCCAAGGCGTTCCAAAACGCTATCACAAATCGGCTCATGACTCAACGCTTAAATGCTGAGCTGCTCCATCCGCGGATTCCGGCTCAGGTTGTAGTCGAACAGGAATCGGGAGACGTAAACCGACGTGAACACATTGGCGATCAACCCGATCACCAGCGTGACTGCAAACCCTTTGACCGGTCCGGACCCGAACAGAAACAGAAACGCGCAACTGACCACGGTGGTCACATGTGTATCGATGATGGTCAGGAAGGCGCGGCCGAACCCGGCGTCGATTGCCGCCGCAATCGCCTTCCCGGACCGCATCTCCTCGCGAATCCGCTCGAAAATCAGCACGTTCGAGTCCACCGCCATACCGATCAGCAAGATGATGCCCGCGATCCCAGGCAAGGTTAACACTGCCTGAAAATAAGCCAGCACCCCGATCAGCACCAGCGCGTTCAACATGAGCGCCAGCGTCGCGTTAATTCCAGCGCCGCGGTAGTAGAAGAGCATCACCAGCACGACTGCCACAAGGCCCGCGATTCCAGCTTGAAATCCCTGCCGGATCGAGTCCGCTCCCAACGACGGACCCACTGTCGTTTCCTGTAAGTAGGCCAATCCCGCTGGTAGCGATCCAGACCGCAACACCAGCGCCAGATTCGCCGCTTCCTGCTCGGAATACTGGCCTTGAATGACGCCGTTGTCCTCGATCCTGTTTTTGATTTCCGCCGCCACCTGGACCTGGTTGTCGAGCACCACCGCTAACCTATTGCCTATGTTGCTCTGTGTGAAGGTCCCAAATCGCTTGGCTGCGTCCTGTGAGAGCGTAAATCCCGTTTCCCACTTGCCGAACTCATCCCGGGTCGCACGCGCGTTCCGGAGATCTCGTCCTGTCACCACAGGCGTCCGCGCCAGCACGTAATAGGAATCCGCGGTGTCTCCGCCTCGCCCGGATGACTTCACGATCTTGCTGTTTAGCGGTAGCACACCATTGTATTTCGCCAGCGCCCCGTCCCTGCCTGGAAATGGTCCGTCTTTCACTTCTGTGATCTCGAGTACGGCCGCCGTCCCAAGCACCTGCTTCACCATGGCCGGATCGTCCACGCCCGGCATCTGGATCATGACTTCACTTTCGGCGTCGGCGCGCCCGCGAGGCACCACAGTCGCTTCCGCCAGTCCCAACCCGTCCACCCGTTTCTGAATCGTCTGAACCGACCGGTCGAGCGTCTCCTTGCGGAGCGTGATCGCCTCCGACTTCTTGAAGTTCAGCCGGTAATCGGTCGAGCTCATTGCCGTCAGAATCCAACGCGACAGCCGGTCCGTCACAATCTGGCGGAACGCACCGGTCTTATCCAGCGGCACTCCCTTGATCGTAATCTGGATGTTTTCCGCTTCGGCGATTGAGTTCAGCTCGTTCCGTTCCATCGTCCCGTACGAGATGCCTTGCCTGGTCATCTCGTCCCCCACTTGGCGCATCGCTTCATCCGCCTCCGCCTCGAAGGCGTCCTGCACCTGGATTTGCGCTACCAGGTGGCTCCCGCCCTTCAGGTCAAGTCCGAGCCGGATGTTCTGCCCCACGTTCGCAACCAGATCTTCCTTCGACCTGGGAATCCCGATAACAAAAAACACACACAGCAGGATCACCGCGACGATGAAAAGTGCCTTATACCGAAGGGGCTTGCTCATGTATCTCTACTTCTGCTCTCCCGGGTTCAGGAGGCTGTTCACTGCGCTCCGGGCGACCTGGATCTTGATGTTGTCCGGCTTCACGCGCAGCACTACCGTGTCGTCCCCGTTCAGCGCCACGATCGATCCGACGATCCCGCCCGTTGTCCCGACGACATCGCCGTTCTTGAGCTCCGACAACATTTTCTGTTGCGCCTTCTTCTGCTTCTGCATGGGCAGAATCAGCAGAAAGTACAGAATTGCGAACATCACGATCAACGGCAGGAAGCCGAGAATGGGATTTCCCGGTGAAGAGCTTTGTAACAGAAGAAACGCCAATACCACTATTTCCTCAATGGCGCTCTCCGCTGCCCACTCGTCGCTTCACCAGCCTGTCAGCGGGGAGTTTTTCGAATGGCGGCCGATTAATAAAGGGTTAAGAAACGACCGTGAGAGAGCGTACCGCTAGTATCAATTTGGGAAAGGTCCCAAGTTGTATAGCGTGCCTGATTTGCCGCATGATGTCAAGGTACCGCCTTACATTATGGATAGTCGCCAGCGTCGAGTAGAGCATTTCCCCCGCCAGAAACAGATGCCGCAGATACGCCCGGCTATGGTTCCGGCACGTGTAACAGCCACAATCCGGATCCACGGGCAACCCGTCATCCTTATATTTCGCTTGCTTAATGATCAGCTTCCCCTCCCCCGTGAACAGGCACCCGTTGCGGGCGTTCCGGGATGGAATTACGCAGTCCATCATGTCCACTCCCCGCGCCACGTATTCCACCAGTTCATCAGGAGTTCCGACGCCCATGACGTAGCGAGGGCGGTCCGTGGGCATCAACGGAGCTGTGGCCTCGGTCATTTCCATGCTCAAGGCTCGGGGCTCCCCCACCGACAACCCGCCGATCGCATAACCCTCCGCGCCCAATTCCGCCAACTGAGCCGCACACTCCCGGCGTAAATCCGCAAACATCCCTCCCTGTATGATCGGAAACAAAGCCTGCCGTCCCTGTTCCATCCCACGGAAATGTTCGAACGCCTGCCGCGCCCATCGCACCGTCCGGGCCATCGACTTTGCCGTCGCCTCATGACTCGACGGATAGGGCAGACATTCATCCAGGACCATCATGATGTCGCTCCCTAACGCCGCCTGCACATCGACGGTCGATTCCGGTGTGAATAGGTGCGGATCGCCGTTCAAATGCGAACGGAACCAGACCCCCCGGTCAGAGACCTTCGTCAGACTCGATAAGCTGAACGCCTGGAAACCTCCCGAATCCGTGAGAATCGCGCGCTCCCAATGCATGAACCCGTGCAGGCCCCCAAGCTTTCGTACTGTTTCATGCCCCGGCCGCAGATACAAGTGATACGCGTTCCCCAAAATAAGCTGGGCATCGAGCTCCTCAGCCAAGTGTCGGCTCGTCAGTCCCTTGACCGTTCCCTGCGTTCCGACGGGCATGAACACGGGGGTTTCGACAACCCCGTGCGGCGTGTGGAGCAACCCCGCCCGCGCGCCAGTCTGCGGACACGTGGCTTGAATCTCGAACCGTAGGGCGGGCACTTACTTTTATTGTAGAATCGCGTCCATGGTTCGATTCGTTCTCTTGTTCGCGCTCGCATCGGCGGTCTCGGCGCAGATCACCGCGATTCAAAACAATCCCAAGGGCGTCTACATGTCCGCCAAGCGACCCCGCGCCCTCATCCTCATTGGCGACCGCTACCACTCCCCTTCCTACATCCGCGACGGCCTCATCAAAGCGATGGTGACCGAAAACATCCCGGCCACCTTCATCGAGAATACCGCCGAAATGAACGCCAAGTCCCTTGCCGATCACCAACTGCTCGTGATTCTGCGGGACGGCATGAACTGGCCCAACGGCTATGACAAACCAAACGTCAAGTGGATGACGGATGAGCAACAGCAGGCCGTCTGGGACTTCGTCCACAACGGAGGCGGTTTTCTCGCGCTCCACAATTCTCAAGGTCTGTATCCACCCAACGGCCTCTATTACAAGATGTTCGGCGGCGACTACGGTGGCCACCCCAAACCCTACGCCTTCACCGTGCGCGTGGAGAACCGCGACCACCCGATTACCCGCGGCATCGAGGATTTCGAAATCTTCGACGAGCAGCATACCGTCAAGTACTACCTCGACAACGAGCACCTTCTCCTCCGCACCATTGCACGCGATAATCTCGCCGCTGCCGGCGGCTGGTGGCGCGAATTAGGGAAAGGAAGGTTCGTCTATCTTTCCCCTGGTCACACGCCCGAAGCCCTCGGCCACCCCATGATGCAGCGGCTGATTCGCAATTCGGCCAATTGGCTGCTGCGAATCGAGTAGGTCTTCCCTCGGTTGAAATATTCCATGCCTGCTTGTAACCACGGGGCCAAACCCTGACTATGCCGCAGCTCCTTTGGTGGCAGTGGCTCATCGGCGCGCTCTGTGCCTGGAAGATCGGTGTGGCCAAGACCGGCATGCCCGGCTTCGGCACCCTTGTCGTTCCCCTGATGATCGTCACCGTTGGGGACGCACGTCTTGCCGCCGGCTGGCTTCTCCCCATCCTCTGCACCGCCGACATCTTCGCCGTAATCTACTGGCGCCGCAACACCGCGGCGAAACGGCTCTTTGCGCTGGCTCCCTGGGTCCTTGCCGGCATTATCGCTGGAGCCTTCGCGCTGGCGCTTCCCGAGAGTATTCTCCGCCGGATGGTGGGCGTAATTGTGCTGCTGATGCTCGTCGCCTACCTGCGGCGCCGCTTCCACCCCGACGACGCCCCTTCGGCTCATTCGGCGCCCTACGGCTTCGCCGCCGGGTTCTCGACGACCGTCGCGAATGCTGCCGGTCCCGTCATGAATCTCTATCTGCTCAGCAAGCGTCTCCCAAAGGAGGATTTCGTCGCTACGGGAGCATGGTTCTTCTTCATCGTCAACCTGAGCAAGGTTCCGATCTACCAGTATCACGGCCTGTTCAGCCCCCAGTCGCTCGCTTTCGATGCTCTGATGATCCCGGCCGTCGTTCTCGGAGCCCTGACCGGCCGTTTCCTGATCGACCACATCCCTCCGAAGACTTTTGAAATGGCGGTGGTGGTGCTCACGGCCTTATCTACACTACTCTTGTTCCGATAATCCGAGCTAAGCTTGAGAGGGGAGAACCGATGCGGTTTACTTGCTGTTTCTTACTGGCTATAGCGTCGTCCGCCGCCTCCATCGAAGGCGTCTGGACTCTTCGCCAGCGGCCCCACCGTAACGACTACCACCTCACCCTCCGCCGCAACATTCTTGTAGACTCCGAGCGCACGGTCGCCGTTTCGCTCCACCAGCTCAAGAATCTCTCCCACGCGCATCTGCTGCTTCCCGCGCCGGTCGCTGTCCAATTCACCCTTGCACGCGACGCCGGCACAGTGAGCTTCCACGGGACTGCCGTCAACGGCGCCGGCTCGGGGCGCTTTGCCTTCCAGCCCGATCCCGCCTTCGTTTCCGAGCTCGGCGGCATTGCCGTGGATCCCTGGAATCATGACAAGATCTACGATATGGCAGTCGCAGGCGTGCCCTTGTCTTATCTCCGCGGTCTGGGAGCGGTTCGCAACGCCAGGCTGTACTCCTATGATGTGCTCCGCTTCTACTCGTTTGGACGGCCAGCCCACCGGGAGCTATTTCCTGTGACTCCCCACCCTCACACCGTGGATCCCGGCTACTGGCAGCGTGTCCGCGAAACCGGTTATCCACTGTTCCGCGAGGACATCGAACGGCTCCAGACCTATGGAGTCTCGCCGGATCTTTTGCGGCAGATGAAGATCTCCGGCTACGATGTCCTTCCCGTCTCAGATGCCATCAAGCTCCAGACTCATGGCGTCACGCAGTTTGACATTCAATCGATGGAGGCCCGCGGTCACAAGAACCTCTCCACCGACGAGATCGTCCGCTATAAGGTCAACGGCATCCCCTAATTCATAAATCGCACTGGTTGAACACGAGTGCTGACGCGGCACGCTAGCGTGTGCCACGAATCTCGGAATCGACAGAGTGTCGCTCGTGGGCGTGGCGCGGACACTGATGTCTGCCGCGCACGATCGCTTTCGATTCGCGCACGCAAGCTAACTACGCCGTCCAGATCTTCGTCAGGTGAGCTACTTCGACGCAGTCACCGTAATCTCAATCCGTGCCTTCCCCACCAGTTTGGCTATTCCAACAGTAGTCCGTACCGGCCTCGGCTCCGGAAAGTACTTTATGTAGACCGCGTTCATCCGCTGGAAGAGTTCCATATCCGTAAGATACACGTTTACAGATACCGCATTACTAAAGTCCATCCCTCCTTCCTTGAGAACAATGCCAATGTTATCAAGAGTTTGCTTAACCTCAGCCTCGAAATCGTCAGGAATGTTGCCAGTCTTGAGGTCTTGACCCACTTGGCCCGCGACATACAGAGTATCGCCGACCATTAGGCCCGGGCTAAAGGGTCTACCTTTCGGGAACTCCTTGGGATGAATCAACTTCTTCCCGGCCGCCACTGTAAGGGTAGTGGCCAGGGCGAGGGCTAGGGAAAGTCGTACTAGAGTAGACATATTAGAAATCATACATTAGATCCACTAAGCTGGGTTATCGGAGTACTAGGGCTATCCCCCTATTTTGCCCACATCGAAATGGATCTTTGTACTATTGCCGCGCGCTGCCTCAAACCTGCACACTGTTAAAGATTCCGGAGAGGGCGGATTCATGAAGGAGGCTCAGTTGCATTATTCGGTCCACAATGCGGAGAGACGCGCATCGAGCCGGTTCCCGATCGAAAGGGAAGTCCGCTACCGGGTATTAAATCAGCGCAGTCTGAAGGAGACGGGGCTGGGAAAAACAGTGAATATGAGTAGTTCTGGGATTCTGTTCACCACCGAGCATGTGTTACTGCCCGGCCGTAGCCTCGAAGTAGCGATCAACTGGCCCGCACAACTCAACGAGAATTGCCCATTGAAACTAGTGGCGCGAGGACGCGTCGTGCGTGCCGAAACTGGAAGGGCGGCCATCGAGATCCAACATTACGAGTTCCGAACCACTGCTGGGATCACCAACGGAGTGGCGGCAACTAGCGCAACCGACCCGGCACAGCCATGACCGTCAGGGAGCGGGCGATCAGGCCCCTACATATCGCGCGTAAAGGCTGCGCGCGACGCCAGGGTCTGTCGTGCCTTTGATAATGGCGCGGCCGTCGGGGAAAATCGTCATCTCGTAAGGCGCGATCCAAAAGCGCAGTGCGAATTCGTTCCTTCGAACCTCTCCCAACCCCTTTAAATCATTCGCAAGCGATTCGAGGCTCACCGGGCGGGAGCGTTCGTGGATCTGCACTGCATTGCGGCCGCACAGGCTGATCGGCGCCCGCTGTTTCCCATCCAGATATCGCAGGTCGCGCAAAGCACAGACACGGCACTGTGGGTCCTGAGCGGGCATGGCCAATTGCCGGATAGAACCGGTCCAAACGTCGACCGTCGTGATCGACCGGTTCAAATGCTCCTGGTGGCCCGAAAGAATCTGCATAGCGGCACTCACTTGCAGTGCCGCTATGATGGCCGTGATTGTATTGAGGACGCCCGCCGTTTCGCAAGTGGGTTGCGCGCCAGACGGTGGCTCCGGATGGACACAGGCGAGACAAGCGGTTTCGCCCGGGAGTATCGGCATCGTGAGTCCATAACTGCCGAGGGCTGCGCCGTAAATCCAGGGGATGCCATGCAGAATACAATAATCGTTCACCAGGTAGCGGGTTTCGAAATTGTCGGAGCCGTCGAGAACGAGGTCGATGCCGCTAAGCAGATCCGCGATATTAGCCGGCGTAAGGTCGGCGACCTGCGGTTCCGCCAGCACTCGCGAGTTAGCGCGAGTCAGGCTCCGGGCGGCCGCAACCGCTTTCGGCAATGCTTGCCGGGCATCGGATTCGTCGTAGAGCCACTGGCGCTGCAGGTTGTTCAATTCGACGAAGTCACGGTCAATCAATCTCAGAAATCCCGCGCCGGAGCGGGCCAGCGCGGCGGCCTGAAAGCTGCCGAGCGCGCCGCAACCCACGATCGCCACGCGAGCCGCGCCCAGCTTGCTTTGGCCTTCCTCTCCGAAAGGAGCAAAACGGATTTGGCGCGAGTACCGATCGTCGTTGAAAGAGGACGTGGGAGGGGCCATCGAACGAGCGGAGTCGATTCCGCTGCCTGCTATTATGGCAAACAGTGGCCTGGGCACGAATGCGTTTTGCCGCTGTTGTTGCGCTCCCCGGGCTACTGCTTTCGCCTCGAGCCCGGACCGAACCCGCCGACTACACCGGTCGGACCGTGGCATCAGTGGTTTTCGACCCCGCCGTGCAGCCGCTCTCTTCGGAAGAGTTGGCGAGTCTCGTTTTGGTTCGCACCGGGAAGCCTCTCGACTTGCTCGAAGTCCGGAAAACCGTCGAAAATCTCCACGCTACCGGCCGTTTCCGGGAAGTATTAGTGGATGCGCGGCTGGCGGAGGGTCAGGTCGCGGTCCGCATCGAGACCAAGCCGAACTGGTTCATCGGAGGCATCGAAGTGGACGGTGTATCGGAACCTCCCAATCGCGGACAGCTTATCAACGCCACCAAGCTCCAACTAGGAGCCGAATTTCAGACCGAAGACTTGCGGCAAGCCTCCGAACAACTGCGTCAAAAGCTTGAGGCGAATGGGTTCTTCCAAGCGCGCGTCGATCCGGACACCCGCCAGGACGCAGCCACCGGGCAGGTCTACCTCCACTTTCGGATCGACTCCGGCCCCAGGGCGCGCTTCATCAGGCCGCAAGTGGAGGGCGTTGACGAGAAGCAGTCTGCACGCTTGATCGAGCACACGAAATGGCGCCGGTGGTATGGGCTGCTCGGCTGGCGATCGGTAACCGAGAATCGCGTCAATCGCGGACTGGAGAATCTAACCAAATCCCTCGCGCGCCAGGACTACCTGCTCAACAAGGTGGACCTGCGCGAGATGGAATACATCCAGCAGAATCATCGCGCTAAACCCAAGATTGACGTCGACCTCGGCGCCCAGGTTCGCGTGCAAGTCGTAGGGGCCAAGGTTTCGCGCGGCAAGCTTCGGCAGCTTGTGCCTGTTTATCAGGAACAGGCCGTAGACCGGGATCTTCTCGTCGAGGGACTCCGCAATCTTTACGACTATTTCCAATCCCAGGGCTACTTCCGAGCCACTATCGATTTCGACTCGCGGAACGAGGCGGACGGCAGCCAGACGATTGTGTATCAGGTCAATCGCGGTGAGCGATACAAACTCGTGCGCTTCGAGATCGAGGGCGATCGATACTTTCCCGAAGAAACGATCCGCGAGCGCCTCAATCTTCAGCCCGCGACCTTCCTCCGCTATCGATGGGGCCGCTTCAGCGAGCAGTACCTGCGGTCCGATGAGACGGCGATCCGTGCGTTGTACCTTTCAAATGGCTTCCGCGACGTCCGCGTCGAGTCGAAGGTGGACGAAAACTACCAGGGCAGGAAAAATCACCTCGCCGTACTTCTCACGATCACGGAAGGGCCACAATGGCTGGTGGCGGAGCAGCAACTGGAAGGCGTCAGCACCGATCATCTTCGCCGTGTGGAACCATTGATCGGTTCCTCGGCGGGCCAGCCATTCAGTGAAAACAGTCTGGCCACCGATCGCGACAACGTCCTGAATTATTACTACAATCGCGGCTATCCACAAGTGACCTTCGAGTGGCGCGTAACGCCGGCCCCGGAACCGAACAAGGTCAATGTGCGTCTGCTGATCCAGGAAGGGCCGCAACAGTTCGTGCGCGGATTTCTGATCGGCGGGCTGCAAACGAGCGACCCGGAAATGGTGTTCGAGCGAATCCGCCTATCGCAGGGTGATCCACTGTCGCAGGCTCGATTGGTTGAGAGCCAGCGCCGCCTCTATGATCTTGGGATTTTCGCGCGCGTCGAAATGGCGGTACAGAACCCGGAGGGAAACGAGTCCAGCAAGTATATCCTCTATCAGTTTGAAGAGGCCCGCAAGTATTCGGTGAGCCTGGGTCTGGGCGCTGAGATCGCCCGGATTGGCGGAGGCACACCGAACTTTGACGCGCCCGCGGGCGAGCCGGGATTCTCGCCGCGCGTTTCAGTCGGACTCAGCCGGACCAACTTCTTAGGCGCCGGGCACACGGTCGGTATCCAGACCCGGTTCTCCAACATCCAGCAGCGCGCATTGGGTACTTACCTCGCACCGCAGTTCAAAGGGAAAGAAAGCGTCGCCCTGACGGTAAGCGCCCTCTACGATATTTCCCGCGATATTCGAACCTTCGAAGGTCGACGTTTGGAAGGCGCGATCCAGCTCAGCCAGAAGTTGTCCCTGGCGGAGACGCTCCAGACCCGGTTCACCTACCGGCGCAATACCGTGCACAACCTCGCCATCGGAAGTGAGTTGATTCCAATCTACTCGCGGCCTGTTCGCGTGGGGATTATCTCCAGCACATTGTTTCAGGATCGCCGGGACGATCCCATTGATTCGCACCGCGGTTACTATAACTCGGTCGACCTTGGCTGGGCGTCCAAGGCGTTTGCGTCCGGTACCGACTACCTCCGGCTGCTCGCGCGCAACTCCACCTATCATCGCGTCTATAAAGATCTGGTCTTCGCCCGCAGCTCGACCCTCGGCTGGATTCATAATCTGCGGCAAGACGGGCCGGAGGGAATCCCCCTACCCGAACGGTACTTTTCCGGCGGTGCGGCCACTCATCGCGGATTTCCGGACAACCAGGCTGGTCCACGCGACTTGGTCACCGGCTTTCCGCTCGGAGGCAGCGCCATGCTCACGAATAATCTGGAATTGCGCTTCCCGCTGTACGGCGATAACATCAGGGGCGTCGTATTCCACGATGCAGGCAATATTTACACCAGGCTCAAGAAACTCTCGCTCCGCGTCAGCCAGCGAAATCTACGCGACTTCGACTACATGGTCCACGCCATCGGGTTCGGATTGCGCTACAAGACTCCCGTAGGCCCGGTTCGCGTCGATCTTGCTTATGGTCCGAACAATCCACGGTTCCAATTCGAGCGGCGCACCGATCCCGGCGTCCCGCCCTTCCTGGTGACCGAGCGGATCAGCCGCTTCCAGTTCCATTTCTCACTGGGGCAGACGTTCTAATGGGCGCGTGGCAACCACTCCCTGACGGTCGTGGCTCAGTTCCGAGCCGCGCGCGTAAGCAAGCGGTGTTTCTCTTGGCAGTTTGCATCCCTGCGCTCGCCGAAGTGATCGACCGTGTAGCTGCGAGCGTCGACAAACAGGTGATCACTCAGAGTGCGATCGAGGAGCAGATCCGCATCACAGCGTTCCTGAATCAGGAACCATTGCGGCTGGACGCCATCAGCCGGCGGAGAATGGCGGAGAGGATCGTGGAACAGCGTCTCATCCGTCACGAAATGGAGATCAGCCGGTATCCAACGCCCGATCCCAAACAGGCGGATCCGCTGTTTGAGCAAATCCGCAAACGGGCGGGAACGCCCGAAGAATTCCGCAAGCAACTGGATCGTTACCGAATCACGGAAACGGACCTGCGGCGCAATCTTCTACTTCAACTGGCGTCCCTACGCTTCATCGAGCTGCGATTCCGGCCGGGAAGCTCGGTGAGCGACGGTGAGATCGAACTGTACTATCGCGAACAATTCGTGCCGGAATGGGAGAAGAAACATGCAACGCCTCCGCCCGACCTCGATGCGGCCTGGGAGCGCATCGAAGCTGAGCTCCTGCAGCAACGAGTGGATCAGGCCCTGGATCAGTGGTTGAAACAAGCGCGCGCGGTGGCGCGCGTCCGCTACTTCGAGGAGGCGTTCCAGTGAGGCGGATCTTGATACGCGTCCTGGCGGGGGTTCTGCTCCTGCTGTTGCTGGCCGTTGCGGGAGCTTTCTTCCTGTTCCGCTCGGATTGGTTCGCTGCCGAGGTCCGCGAGCGGATTGTCCGTGAAATCGAACAATCCACCGGCGGCCGAGCCGCTGTTGCAACGTTCCGGTTTGACTGGCGGCTGTTGCGTGCCGAGGTCGACGGGATCGTTGTCCATGGACTCGAATGGGAAGCGGAGCCGCCGCTATTTCAGGCGCGGCGCGTCACGGTCGGCTTGAAGGTCGTATCCGCGCTCCGCCGGAAGGTGGACATCGCCTCTCTGGAGATCGAGCAGCCCCACGTCGCTGTTACGGTGGACTCATCTGGGCGGACGAATCTTCCCGTGCCCCGGCGCGCACGCGGCTCCAAGGAGGTTATCGAGCGGATTCTCGACCTTGCCGTGGGAACCTACGCCGTCCGCCAAGGATCCTTCCGCTATGCGTCGCAGGTGTTTCCGTTGGAGCTCACGGGCCAAGACCTCGAAATGTCCTGGATCTTGCATCGGGATAAACGTACTTATGAAGGCAACGTCGCGGCATCAAAGTTGCGTTTGGAAAGGCCGTTCGCGTTTCCACTTTCGGTAAACGCCGATCTTCGGATGAGTGTCACGCCGGGCCGGATCCGGTTCTCTCAGGCCAAGCTCGCCACCCCGCATTCGCGGCTCGCGTTCCAAGGAGAAATGGAACCGGATTCAGGTTGGAAGGGACAGGCCGATTTCGAGTTGAATGTTTCTCTGGCGGAAGTATCTTCCGCGCTACGTCTGGCCGCGCTCCCGAAAGGCGACGCGCGCGCACGCGGGTCCTTTCGCACTGAAGGCGCCGCGCATTGGGAGGCGACGGGCATACTCAACGGCAACGGGATCACTTATCAAGGCGCCGGCCTGCGCGTCGAAGGGATCTCAGCGCACGGATTGTTCGAAGCAACGCCGCGGGGAGTCGATCTCAAGGAGCTGGTGATGAATCTGCTCGACGGTAAGTTCACGGGCAGAGCTCATTTGGAACCCGGACCGCGCTATGTCGCCGAAGGAGCCATTGAAAAGCTCGCGCTGCATCGCCTCGTGCAGGCGCGGCAGTTGAAGCCAGTGCCGTGGTCTGGAACCGTCTCAGGTCCCGTGCGCGTCGAGGGTCCGGATCTGGCTGTTTCGGCCGAGGTTGGAATCGAGGCCACCGGCGGGGGCATTCCCTTGTCCGGTGCTGTCTCCGTCTCCTATCGCGAGTCGAGTGACAACGTCCGCTTCGAGGCATCGCACCTCGAATTTCCCTCTAGTCGTCTGCATTTCTCGGGGGACCTCAGCGAGCGGATCACCTTCGGATTGGTTACGCGCGATTTGAAGGATCTTCTGCCGATGGTGGCAATGGTCATGCCCGAGGCGCCGGAGTCGATTCCAATCCAGTTTGTTCAGAGCCAGGCAACGATGGAAGGGCAATGGTCCGGCAGTCTCGATCGAATGAGAATCGAAGGCCGCTTTGCCGCGGGTCCGATCACTGCTTACGGCCGTGAAGTACAGCAGGTAAGCTCACGGTTTGCGCTGAGTGAGTCTTTGATTACGCTGGATCAATTGCGATATCAGGAGAAGGACATTAGCGTATCTGGCTCAGGCGGCCTGCAACTCGACAATTGGCGGCCCATTGAGACCAGTGCGCTGAACGGACGCTTCCAGATGCAGGATACTCGGGTCGAGACATTGCTCGCGGTTGCGAAACTGGATTGGCCTTTGCAAGGCCTCCTCGCCGCGCAGGCGCAGGTCGACGGAAGCTATGGCAATCCGCGCGCCGCCGGGAATGTGTCGGTCCGGTCCTTGGGCGCCTGGCAGGAAGCGTTCGGACAGTTGCAAGCCGATTTCCGCTACGCACGGAACCGCATCGACGTCTTCAACGGGCGCCTCGAGCAGGGTCCTGGAGACATCGATTTTCAAGCCGCGATCGAAGACCGCGATCTGCGAGCGGAATGGAAGCTGGGTCAGTCACGGCTGTCACGCTGGGCCACAGTCCGCGAACGCGCGCCGGATCTCGACGGAGCCTTCACAGCGTCCGGGAAATTCACCGCGCGGAATCTCGGTGGACAGATTCAATTGAGCAGCCTGGAGGGATTGCTGCGCGTGGATCAGCTATCCATCGCCAAACGCTTGATCGGCAGCGTCACGGCACAGTCATACACCGAAAACCGCCTGCTTCGAGTCAACCTGGATGCTCGTGTGCGCGATGCCACTGTGCAAGCTAACGCCGAATGGAGCCTCGGTGGGAATTCGTTCGGCCTGGGCCAGGTGCGTATCTCGCGACTCACATTCGCCACACTGCAGGAGATCGGACTGCTAGGAGATCCCGGCCGGCAACTTCCGATGCTGGGTGTCATCGACGCGGAAGTTGGATTCTCGGGACCGGTGCTCAGACCGGAACTGTGGACGGGGCTCGCCAAGATCACCTCGATCGAAATCGAGCCAAACCGTAAGTTTCCGGTCCGAAGCGGCGCCGACGCGCGGCGGTTCGTGCTACGCAACCGGGAAGCCATCCTGGCGCATCTCGACGGCAAGGGAGTTCACCTGCAATCAGCCCTCTTGGTGGGGGAAGGAACCGATCTCGAGGCCGAGGGCACGTTTTCGTTCCAGACGCGTAGTCCCTGGAATCTACGGCTGCGCGGACGGCTGAATCTTCCGGCTCTTTCCATGATCGAGCCGGATCTCGTGGCGCGAGGCGTTTCCACCATCGACGCGACGGTGCGGGGCGCACTGGAGCGGCCGCAGTTGAGCGGGAAGATGGAAGTGCGGGACGGCGTGTTCAATCTGCGCGGTCTGCCGAATGGGCTTGAGAAGACCAATGGTGTGATTCTGTTTGATCGCACCCGCGCCAATATCGAGCAACTTACGGCCCAGACGGGCGGCGGCGATCTCTCGCTCACTGGATTTATCGATTTTGGCGCACAGGATCTGCTATACCGCTTGCAGGCGCAAGCGCGACAGGTGCGCGTGCGGTATCCAGAAACGGTGAGCACCACCTTCGACGCCAACTTGAGCCTCACCGGGACCGCGGCCAGCAGTGTTCTCGGCGGTGACGTCGAAGTGTCGAAAATGGGAATTCAGCCGCGCACGGATCTTGGCAGTCTGCTGGTGGAGACCGGGGCCGCCGCGGCGCCGCGGACTTCCCCGAATGATTTCATACGCAACATGCAGCTCGACTTGCGAATCCGCACCTCCGACGACGCGGAGCTGCAAACATCGCTCGCCCGTGATATTCAGCCGGAGGCGCAGCTCCATCTGCGGGGCAGCTATACCAACCCGGTCCTGCTGGGCCGCATCTCAGTGAACCAGGGAGAGATCAACTTCTTTGGGAGCCAATACACGATCAACCGCGGCGACATCTCGTTCTTCAATCCGGTGAAAGTTGAGCCTGTCCTCGATCTCGATCTCGAAACCAAGGTTCGCGGCGTTACTGTCAACATCAACTTTACGGGTCCGCTCGGGCGCCTCGATGTGTCATACCGATCCGATCCTCCGCTGCAGTCGACCGAGATTGTCGCATTGCTGACCGTGGGACGGACCCCGGGCTCGGGCATCACGCCGAACCTCCCTACTGGCGCCCAGAGCCAGAGCTTCCTGCAAGCCGGCAGCAATTCGCTGCTCGGCCAGGCGATCTCGGCGCCGCTGACCGGCCGGTTGCAGCGTTTGTTCGGTGTGAGCCGCATTAAGCTCGATCCCGAACTCACTGGCGTTACCAATACCCCCCAGGCGCGGCTTTCGATCGAGCAGCAACTGTCCCGGGAGATTACCATGACCTACATCACGAACTTGAACCGCACCCAGCAACAGATTGTGCGGCTGCAATGGGACTTCAGCCGCGACTTCTCCGTGCTTGCGATCCGCGATGAGAACGGCGTCTTCGGTATTGATTTCCTGTGGCGCAAGCGGTTCAAATAGGATGCCGATGAAGCTGCGCGCATCGCAAGGGCGGCTCAAGATAGAGCACAGCATTATCGAAGGCCTGCGGCCCTTCCTCCAACGGGTACTGGATCAGGCTCCGGAGATTCGGAGCATCGTACCCGGCGTGATCCGGCGTGTAAAGGATGCCCGCGGCGAAGTCAAGATCCACGTCACGGTTCCCACTACCAACGGCTGGAAGGCGATCGCCCTGAGCGCCGGATCGCGACAGGAGCTTTTCGTGAGCACGGCGCTTGGCAAGGATGAGCTGGAACAGGTTTTCGAGAGAGCGCTCAAACGCTCCTGAGCGCTTCCGCGATAAATCCAAGTTGCTGTTCGCGCAGAAGACCGTAGTTGTAAAAGGTACACCCGCCGCAGCCCGCCTCCTTGGCTGAACGAACTTGGTTGATCAGCGGTCCCGCTTCCGTCATCGTTCCAGGCTGTGTGGAAACGAGGACTGCACCACGCTCGCGGATCTGGCGCTGGATGCGATCCACCTCCGGGGATGGGATGCCGGGACTAACCGTGACTCGATCGAGGTGAATGTTCGAGGAAACAGCGAGGTCGGTCCGCCAGACATTGTCGGGACCCGCCATGCCAGACTGTACCCGGGCGCCGGCTTTGTGGATCATGTCGGATACCGTCTGCCAGAGAGCCGTCGTGCGTTTTTGGCAGATCTCCAGATACGACTTCAGACGTCCTTCGAAAGCCCTCTCAATCCATTCTCCGGCGGCCGGTGCTTGATCCTCGGCGGTCGGCAGGCGCTCGAGCCGGGGCCGCAGCCAGTCACGCACGTCGCGCATCAGACGGTCGGACTCGCCGCGCCATTGTGCGCGCATCCTCGGATTGAAATCGACTCCGAGTAGAAACTGGCATTGCGGGGAAATCGGCGAAAGCACTTTGGGATTGCGGAATCCGTAATCCCACCGCATGCGATGGAGCGATTCCACATGCACGGCAGCCGGGTTGAACTTCTCCAGCACATCGGCGGTAAGAGCGGCTGCGTATTCGTGCATTTGCTCCGGACCACAGCTCAACTGCCCCAGATATGGATTCCCGAACGCGTCGTGACGGGTCAGGCTCGGATTGTTCTCCGCCAGGTGATGATTGTAAAAGTAAACCAGCCACGCGCTGAATTCGAGGCCCCGCCGTCGTACGGAGTCGGCCATTCGCTCCATGTAACCGTTCCCTTCTACTACCGAGCTCACCATCGGCCGGATCCCCGCCTGCTTGAAACGAGCCCAGTTGGGTTGAAAGTACAGGGCGCCGTCCTCCCCCCAATAAATCGGCCGGCGCGGATTATGTGGCAGGAAATAGGTCGAGACGTGGTAACTGGCCGCGAGCATCACTTCGCGGCAACCGGTGTCGTGGATCCGATCGAGAGCGCGGTCAATCCCTTCGTCGCGCAGGTCCCAGGGATAGGTATAGATGGATCCGAGGAAGGACGGCGGGATCACTCAGGGCTCTTTTTCTTGGACCCATCTTCTTTCTCGGTTTTGTCGCCGGCTTTCTTGAGGGTCCCACCGGCCCGGCTTAGTCCTTCACCCGTGGCGGAAGCGGCTGTGCGACCGGCGGTCTCACCTGCCTCGGCGGTTTTCTTGGCCGCGGTCTTGGAGGCGTCGGCGGTCTTACCAGCAGCGGTCTTGGTCGTGCTGGCGGTTTTGCCCGCGACGTCTTTACTCACTTCGGCGGTTTTCCCGGCTGCCGTTTTGGTGGCGTCGACGGTTTTGTCCGCTGCTTTATCGACCGTCTTGCCGACTCGATGGAGGATGCGTTGCGTCGTTCCGGATTTCTCCTTGTCTGCTGGTTCCTGGGCTGGAAGAATGAACACGGCGGCCAGGCAAGCGGCAAAAACACGCGAAATCGTCAGAGATCTCATGTTCAACGATTACCATAGCAGCCGGAAGAGAACAAGCGCCAAGGTACTGCGCTAAATCTGCGTTGGTCCTATTTTTTCTGTGGCGGCTTTTGGTTCATCCCGTTGTGCTTGTTGCAGGGGGACATTTGATTAGCCCCAGCACCATACTCGTAGCAGAACTTTGTCCAATGAGTTTCTCCAAAGATGTCCGAATAGTCTACGCGTCCAAAGATGACAAGGAACTTGCGTCCGCTCTGGATGGCTTGCATGTCATCAAGAGACAGCGGGACATTTGGAGGGTTGCGAGGGAAGGACATGATGCCGTCTTTCGGAACAGTAGCCCGCGACAACGGACCGTGGTATGGCCAGGATCGGGAACAAGCACCTCGTCGTCAGAAACCTGATTCGTTTGGAGGGAGATTCTGACAATCGCATGGACATCCAAGGCGGGGTAACTCCGGTATTGGCGAGCGTAGCTGCGATGATCGGGAACTGACTCAATCCCCGTCTGCCCGTAACGCGAATCCCGGTGATGCGGATACCATTGGCACTGACCTCTCAGTATCTCTCCCCTACATGGATAATGGATTCCTTGGGCAGAATCCAAGCGCGTTGAGCCACCTTGAAGGTGGCAGCGTTGTCGTCAAGCGAGTCGTTCATCGCTTTGGTTTGCTTCTTCATCTCGTCCCACTGCCCAATAGTAAAGTACACAGTAAAACCAATACCGATGAGCGCGATGATTTCTACCACGCCTCTTATGTGCTCCCAGATGTGAGCAGAGCGTTCCCGCCGTTGTCGCTTGGGTTCAGATTTTATTCTTTCGGACTGTTCTGCTTGATATGCCTCAGTTATTGCTACTGGCAATTGAAGTTCGGGGTTGATGACTATTGGTGGGTCTGGCTGCTCGGTGTCGTCCTTGGGTTTTCGGGCTTCGTCTATTCTGGCTACAAGTTGCTTGACGTTGAGGTTCAGCAACAGCAATTGACGAATAAGTTGCTTGATCAGCCGTGGTGTTTCGTCACGCATTCCGCTGATTCTATCGATAAAGCAGGAAACACGGTAAGCCAGTCTTACGACTGGCTTAGATTGGTGGCGGTCTCGGCAGGAGCGGACACGGAAGTCTCATGCGGCTTCCAGGAGTTCGCGCACGCTCCACACGTGGTCAGCAATACCGGCTTCCATAGCCGGAGTCACGCGAAGCGATTTGTGAACGCGGCAGAAGTTATAGAACGCGAACCAGAGCGCGACAGCGGCCCAGTGGTTCTCCCACTTCTTCGAGAACGCATTCGTCAAGCGCGTAAATCTACGCGTTCCCATTCGCAAGCTGAGGTTGCTTCGTTCGACGATGGAAGTGCAAATGCGATCATGGTCAGGATTGCCGACACATGGGACTCGCTCCGTTGTCACTACTTCAGCAGGCGAGTACATCCGCTCACCTTCGGGAGTGGCCCGGTAAACCTTGATGAGTTGGGCGAAGTCTACGGCGGTCGCCGAGTGTGGCATCAATCGCGAACGGATAGGCCGGGAAACCATCGGCTGTGATCTGGTAAGGCTTCGCAGCGGTCGCATGACGCAGGCTCTCGATGAATTGATTCGTGGTTTGCTGGTTCCGCTTTCCGCAGGCGACGTTCAAGACCAGTTCGTGTGGCGTTCAATCGCGACGAATACGTAGCAATCGTCGAAGTTGGGATCATCCTCAAGACGTATGCGCTTCTCCTTTTTGAAAATGAACGACCATGCTTCGTCCAGTTCAATGTCTCGCGCTTCAACGTTACGGATCTTATTAGCCATGATCCGCTCGCACTTCTCGCCAGCAAGGACCAGGAGTTTGAGAATTGTGGTGTGAACCCCGGTAAGGCGTTCCACACTGGAAATGCTGCTGCCTTCGAGCAAAAGCCTGAGCACAAACTCTGCCTTCTCGATTGGCAGGTACATGCCGTCAAGCTGGTTCTCGTGCGGCTCGGTGAAAGTCTTGGAGCATTGCTTACAGCGGAAGCGCTGAAGCCCGTTGCGGTGCCGTCCGAAACGGGGGCATTGGGAGCAGCAATTGTGGCAGGTCACTCTGACCTTGACCTTTCTTCAAGGCAGAGCCACAATGAAGGTGTCACGCGACCTTGCGGCTTCGGCCTGAGGTTGAACCCGGTGGGTAGCGCTAACTACTCGCCGGGTTTAGTTTCTAGAGGCGGCCCCGGATGGATTCGGACCATCATCCCCCCGTTCGTAAGACAGGCGCTCTGTCCGATTGAGCTACGGGGCCGCATAAAATTACTTCTTATCCTGATTAGTCGACTTGGCCAACTCAGCAAGGACTCTGTCAATTTCAGGCGGCTGCCAAGACGGACCAACGAAGCGCGCCTTCCCGGCGTCATCGATTCGTTTCCCCAATCCTTGCAGCCCGACTTTCGCACTTAAACGCCATTTTCACCGTTGGTGCGGGAGAATTCCGTTTGCTTTCAACGAGGGCGCTCGTGAAACAGGCTAGGTGAAGACCTTGCCTCTTTTCTGCGCTTTCGATCTCTGGCATTCTGCTGCTGAGAGATGTTTCTGCGCAGCACAAACCGGCGGAAGGACGGCAAAGATCACC
>Ga0187893_10003349_pt1 | contig 32715 bp, 23 predicted proteins | sample MA1701074metaG_FD_139574 | JGI IMG/M metagenome (GOLD analysis project Ga0187893, IMG submission 139574) | White microbial mat communities from a basaltic lava cave in the Kipuka Kanohina Cave System on the Island of Hawaii, USA - MA170107-4 metaG ...
GCCGCGATCCGGCAGGCGGCGGCGCGCGATTCCCGGTCGATTTCGAGAACTTCGGCGATCGATCCGGGCTTCCGGACTGGCACCTGATGCAACGTCTCTTCCACCACCTCAGCGATGCCGGGATAAGAGATCTCCTCTTTCAGGAAGGATTCCACGGCCACTTCGTCGGCGGCATTCAGGGTACAGGTGGCCGACCCGCCGGTTTCAAACGCCTGGTAGGCCAGCCGTAACAGTGGAAATTTCTCGTAGTCCGGCGGAAAGAATTCGAGCGCCCGGGATTCGAGCCAGTTCATCCGCGCCATGGGAGCGTCGAGCCGGTCCGGCCAGGTCATAGCGTATTGGATCGGCATGCGCATGTCGGGGGTGGAGATCTGAGCGATCACACTGCCATCATTGTATTCCACCATGGCGTGGACGGAGCTTTGAGGATGGATCACCACATCCACTTGCTTGGGTGAGAACTCGAACAACCAGCAGGCTTCAATCACTTCAAAGCCCTTGTTCATCATGGTCGCGGAGTCGATCGTGATACGCGGCCCCATCTTCCAAGTAGGATGATTCAGAGCTTGGGATGGGGTGACCAAATCGAGCTCGTGCCCGGGGGTCTTGCGGAACGGTCCTCCGGACGCCGTCAGGATCAAGCGGGTCACCTCGTGCCGACGGCCAGCGCGGAGGCATTGATGAGCGCCGTTGTGTTCGCTATCCACGGGGATCAACTCGGTTCCATGCTCTCGGGATGCCTCCATGACCAAACCGCCGCTCGCCACAAGAACTTCCTTGTTAGCCAAGCCGAGCTGCTTTTTGGCGCGAACAGCCTGGTAAGTGGCTTCGAGGCCCGCGACCCCGACGATGGCGGAGAGAACGAAGTCCGTTTCGGCCGCGACCGCAGCGCCAACACGGGCTTCCGGGCCGTATTCCAGGAGTGGCCACTCGGTGGAGGGGAGGGTGGAATCGCGCAACCTTTCAATTAGATGGTCGCGAGCGGATTCCGTTTCGGTCACAACTAACTTGGGCCGGAATTCCAAAATTTGGGAGGCCAGGCGTTCGATATTGCGACCAGCCACCAGTGCGAAGACCCGGAAAAGGTCCTGCCGTCGACGGATTACGTCGAGTGTCGAAACCCCGATAGAGCCGGTGGAGCCAAGGATGGTTACGGATCGCATCAGGGGTAGAATTTTCCCTTGAGCTTATCTTATCATTGATTCCGCTTGATTAAGACGGAGTTTGGGTTCGCTTTGTACTGGGAGATTCGGGAAGGAATCATAACCCCAAAGGGGCGCCGGGGAGGATGCTTCAGGGGTCTATTGTAAGTGAGGTTAGTCTCGCTTTGGTGGGAGTTGCCTCCCCGGCTTAATTCCAATTCTAGGATATGAGATTTGGAATTTCAATGGAAAAATGGAGGCCGGGCCATTAGAAATATTTATGGATCGAGAAGCCCATGACGCTTGTAACGAGTCCGAAATGATTGTGGACGGCTTACTCGAAGAATTAGGGGCGCGGGCTCCGAGCGAACTTACCGTTATTCTCGAACGCGATGGCGTGTTTCCTCGAATGGAGCCCCTGATAGATGAGCTTGGCTTGGCGCGGCAAGCCTTGCACGCGGCAGGAGGATGCATGCTCGCCCCGGTTTGAGGCGGTGCTGGCGCGGCTTATTGCGACGCTCCGTTTCGCGCTGAGTTTATGCTCGATCCACGCCGTGTGGCGGAAGAAGCGGCCTCACAGTCGAGCAGAGTGACGCGCTGGCGTCGATCGACTTGGAACAACTCGACCCTGGCGACACGAAGCTTTGAAAAGAAAGGACAAGCGAAGTTCAACCGCTCCCGCGAACGTCGCATTGGCCGAACCTGAGAGAATGCCCGGTTCACGGCGCGTAGATCTCATGGTTCCACTTTACTGAATCAGCCGTCGAACGAAACAGATCGAGTTCACGCGAAGTCTCTAGGGCACAATGAGCAGGAAGAGAAAGTGGCTTCTTGGAATCGGAGTGTGTCTGCTGCTGGGATTCGTCGCGCTACTGCTGGCGGCATCCGCCCTGGCGCATCGCTTCGAGCCCTATATCCGCGAACAAGCGATTCAGTACTTGAGCCAGCGCTTTGACAGCGATGTTGAGATCGCCGCTCTGCGCGTCCGCATGCCCAAGACATCGCCGCTGAGTCTTCTTATGACACGGGGTCGCGATGTCTCGGCTCGGGTTGAGGGCGAGGGCATCTCATTGCACCACAAAGGGCGTCGTGACATTCCGCCCTTATTTAAGATGCAAAAATTTACGTGTGAAGTCGATATCGGAACGCTTTTCGAGACCCCGAAGATCGTGTCACGGGTGTCCCTGCAGGGTATGGAAATCCACGTACCGCCAAAGGGTGAGCGGCCTAACTTCCGAGGAGGCGCAGCCGGGAAAGACTATGAACAACCTGTGTCCCCCTCAAAACCCGCCGTGATCATCGAAGAGGTCGCCGCCAAAAACACCAAACTCGTGATTTTGCCCAAGGATAAGAAGAAGGTTCCCCTTCAGTTTGATATCCATGATTTGAGTCTTAGGTCGGCCGGCATCGGCGTAGCCATGAAGTACGAGGTCAGGCTGACCAATCCCAGACCGCCAGGGGAGATTCAGAGTAAAGGTTCATTCGGTCCATGGATCGCGGATGAACCTGGCGATACGCCGCTTGGTGGCGATTACACCTTCGAGAAGGCTGACCTTGGCGTTTTTGCCGGTATCGCCGGCATTCTCAATTCGACTGGCCGCTTTGAAGGTACGCTTTCCGCCGTCCACGCCCGCGGCCAAGCTTCCGTTCCGGACTTCCAGCTGAAGATGTCGGGCAACCCTGTACCTCTCTCGACCCGCTTCGAAGTGCTTGTTGACGGCACGAATGGGAATACAATTCTAAAGCCTGTTATCGCCAGACTGGGCGCCACAGATTTCACGACCAGCGGAGGCGTGATCAAACACGAAGGACATCGGCGCCGCGGAGTCAGCCTGGACGTTTCCATGCCGAAAGGGAATTTGCGGGATCTTCTCGTACTTGGCACGAAAGGGCCCGGTTTCATGGAAGGCCAGATTTTTCTTAAAACCAATATCAAGATTCCGCCGCTTTCGGGTAAAGTACGGGAAAAGATCGAATTGGATGGACGATTCAGAGTCTCAAAGGGAAAATTCCTGCAGTCCACGATTCAGGATCAGATCGATAGACTGAGCCGGCGTGGGCAGGGCCAGCCGAAGAACGAAGCGATTGATGAAGTCGTATCGAATATGCACGGGATGTTCAAGCTCAGCAACGAAGTAATGACGTTTTCCTCTTTGGCCTTCGGAGTACCAGGCGCGTATGTGCACCTCGCCGGCAGCTACGATATGAACGAAGATATCATCGACTTTCGGGGGACGCTCAAACTGCAGGCACGGGTCTCGCAAACCATGAGCGGGTGGAAGCGATGGGCGCTCAGGCCCGTGGATCCCTTTTTTGCAAAAGAAGGCGCAGGAACTCTGCTTCATATCAAAGTGGACGGCAGTTCCAAGAAGCCAAACTTCGGTCTGAACCGCAACCGAAGCAAGCAGGAATCAAATAGCCGGCCAGCGGGACTGGCCCCGTAGTATCGCTAAGCCGGTCACTTCAGAAATGCACTGACGTATCTTGGGAGGGATTCAGCGTGCCGTTTCGAGGTTGGCCAGGAGCCGGGCAGGATCCTCGCCGGTGAACTTTCAATGGAGAAGACGGAGGCTGGAGCCGGCTGAAGCCCGCATTGCTTGAATAAGAGGCAAGCCAAAGCTCGGCTCCACCTGGTTTTCGGCTGCACAACAAAATGTACAAAGCTTGCCTGGCCCGCAGTCTTTCCTCCACAATATGTGCATGGCGACGATGCACATTCACCTGCAGGAGGGATTCACTGGGCAGCCAGTTCGTCTGCGCGTCAACGGAACGGAAGTGTTTTCGGGAAGCCCGAAGACGCGGCTACAGATCGGATTGGCGCACCAAGTGGAGTGTGAGGTAGGCGATAGGGGCGCCGCCGTCGTGGAAATCGAACTGCCCGACGAAAGAATTTCAGAAACGTTTCGGGTGGAGCCGTCACTGAATCCATACGCAGGCCTTTCACTCGACCGTCAAGGGAAAGTGCAAGTTAAGTTGTCTGCCGAGCCGTTCGGCTACGTATAAGCAACCGCACGGCCGAGGGCAATGCCTGCCCATCCCCTATGGAGGTTCGCCATGAACAAAGACACCGGCTCCGGCGCGGGCGCTGCCCGCCTCGGGATTTCCGCGGCGGCGTTACCCGTCAGCGGGCTATACGAATACCAAGGCGATTTCTTCTTTCACAAGGAAGAACTGCGCCTCGATGTAGATGGCCTTTATCCCCAGAACACCGCCAGCGGCGCCATCCACGGGGTCGGACTGACACAGGCCAACTGGATCGCCGCTGTGACCAACACGGGACCGAACACCTGGTCTGGCGGCATCTGGTACAAGAACGGCCCGCCGTCGATGCTGCTGTGGGACCAGGTGAGCATTCAGGTCTCGATAGGCTTGACGGGCCCCATCAGCGCTACGGCCACATTCACGTCGTTGGCGATCCCGCATCAGCTCGTTCGCACGTTCCAGTTCCGTTCGCCCTTCTTTCATCTAGCCGAGTTCGAATATGACGCCGCCTCGAACACCACGGCGATCACCTCAATCGATACGGACGCTCATCCGAACCGGCCCGCTTCGCTTCCGGTCGAGACGTTGACGCTCGAGGAAGTTTACCGCCGAGCCGGATTCGATGTTACGGTGACCTCCGGTGGCGGCGTGGTGCCGCTCGCCGGCGCCGGCGCCAACGCGCGCTGGAGCGACTTCGAGATGCACGACGCGATGCAAACGTTCTGGTCGCGATTTGGCAACGTTCCGCAATGGTCAATGTGGGTCTTCTTCGCCGCTCTGCACGAAGCTGGAACGAGTCTGGGCGGCATCATGTTCGACGATATCGGGCCGAACCACCGCCAGGGAACAGCGATCTTCAACAATGCCTTCATCTCCGTGCCTCCGGCCGGCGACCCCGCGCCGGCGGCCTGGGTTCAACGGATGCGCTTCTGGACAGCGGCGCACGAAATGGGTCACGCCTTCAACCTCGCGCACTCGTGGCAGAAGTCTCTCGGCGCGCCCATCGTACCCGGCGGACCGTGGATTGCTTTGATGGACGAGCCTGAAGCCCGCTCGTTCATGAACTATCCGTACTTCGTGTCTGGCGGACAGGCGGCGTTCTTTTCCAACTTCGAGTTCCGGTTCTCCGATCAGGAGCTGTTGTTCATGCGGCACGCTCCCGAGCAATTCGTGCAGATGGGGAACGCGGACTGGTTCGACAACCACGGCTTCCGAGAGGCGCGCGTCCCCGCCGAACCCACCTTCCGTCTGGAAGCCTCGGTCGGCCAGCCCAGTGCGGAGTTCGAGTTCATGGAACCGGTAGTTGTCGAGCTTGCGCTCACCAACCAGACGGATCAACCCCAGATTGTGCCCGACACAGTCCTGCAGTCGGCCGACAGCATGACCGTGGTGATCAAGAAGCCTGGCAAAGCCGCGCGACAGTTCATTCCATACGCCGACCGGTGCACCCGGCCGAAAAACCTGAGTCTGGCGCCGGGGCAAAGCGTCAAAGATTCCTTGTTCGTGTCGGCGGGCAAGAACGGCTGGGACATAGCCGAGCCTGGCTACTACACGATTCAAATCGCCCTCCATCTTCCTGGCGAAGATGTCGTGTCGAATCCGTTGCTGCTTCGCGTCGCCCCGCCCAAGGGCTACGAAGAAAGCTACGTCGCGCAGGATTTCTTCAGCGACGACGTTGGCCGCGTGCTCACCTTCGATGGATCGCGAGTGCTGACCGCGGCCAACGCTACGCTGCGCGAAGTCTGCGAACGATTGAGCGCGAGCCGCGCGGCCATTCACGCCAGCGTCGCGCTGGCTGGCGCTCTGGCTCGGGAGCAAAAGATGCTCGACCCGGGCAGGCTGGGCGGCCCCAGACTGACGTCCGTCGCCCAAGCGCAAGGGTCGATCAAAGTCGCCAAGGCGGATCCCGCTGAAGCGGAAGCTCTCGCGCGCGTGCTCCAGAAGGAGCCGGCAAAGCGGTCCCTGGGTCCAACAGACTACGACTACTACACCGAGCGCTTTCAGACCTGGCTGGGCTCCGATGTGCTCCGGCCACGAACCAAGAAAGCCAAGGTCTGAAGCCGGTAGCGTAGGCTCGGTGTGTTGGCGGCCTGCTGCACGTCCGCGGCGGGCCGCTACTCTGAGCGGAAAGCAACCGCTGGTTCAATGGCCGCAGCTGTGCTTGCGGAATAAGGGCGGCAACGGCAGCAATCAGAGCCATAGCACAGCACGCGGCAACGATGGATATCGCGTCGTTTGCTTTGACTCCGAAGAGCAGTGTCTCGACCACACTGCTCAACGAGATCGCAGCCTCCGGGCCCACGGCCAAGCCCAAGCCGGTGAACTGCACAACGTCTCGAACCGTTGTCCAAGCAGCTTGAGCCGGCAAAGCTCAACTGGAATCCGTCGTGCCGCAGGGCCTTCCCGATCGAGCCTCGCCGCGAGACCCGTCTGCCGCAGGAGATCGACGGCGCCTTGCTCCAAGACTCCGGCTCGGACGCGCTCCTCGACATGGCTACGGCTCCGGGCCTCCAAACCACGAGATCCGGCTCCCTTACCGTCGCGGCTCAGCAACGGTATCCGGGCCGCAACCGGATGGAGGCGAACCTGACTGTTAGAGCTCCCAGACCAGCCTCGTACCGTTGACTTCGAGTTCGCGGAACCTCGGTGGCCAGAGCGGCGCCTTCATTCGGTTGCTCCACGCCTGCCAGGATTGCCGTAAGTCGCGGGCGACCTCGGGGTTTTTCCCCGAAACGTCGTCCCGCTCACCTAGATCCTTCGAAAGATCGTAGAGTCTGGAATAGTCTGCGCCGAACTCGACCAGCTTCCATTTTCCTTTGCGGACCGCGCGCGCTTTGCCACCGCGCCAGAAGAGCGCCTCGTGCGGAACGCCCCCCTTCCTGCCGCTCACATATGGGATGAGATCGACGCCATCGAACTCGATCTGGGTCTTGATCCCGGCCCCTTGAAGGAACGTTGGCACAATATCGCGTGATACGACGGGTTCCCGATAGACCTTGCCAGCCGGCAGATGACCAGGCCATTGCGCAATGTAGGGCACTCGGATGCCGCCTTCATAATAGGTGACCTTTTGCCCGTTGAGCGGACCGTTGGTTCCCGCGCCAGTCACGATCGGGCATCCATTGTCGCTGAGGAAAACGATCAGAGTGTCCTTTTCCAAACCAGCATCGCGGACTCTCTTCAGCACTTGGCCGACCGCATCGTCCATCGCGCTGGTCATCGCCGCGAGGAAGCGGTGCTTCTCATTCTGGATTTCGGCGAACCGTTTCAGATACTTGTCCGTAGCATGGAGTGGCGTGTGGACCGCGTTGAAAGCGACATACAGAAAGAACGGGTGGTTGCGGTTGCGATCGAGGAAGCTCACCGCTTCCGTGGCGAACGCCTCGGTGAGGTAACGGTCTTCTTCCACTTCCTGCCTGTTCCGCCAGATGGAAAGGGCCCGCTTCGCGGGAACTGCGCCATTGCCGTCCGGCGTTTCGACCATCCGGCCGCCGGGAGTGCGGCTCGTGATGAAGGCGTTGCCGCCGCCCAGAAACCCGAAGAACTCGTCGAAACCGCGGTCGAGTGGATGGTATCCGGGCCGGATACCAAGATGCCACTTGCCGATAATCATACTCTTGTAACCTGCGGACTTGAGCATCTGAGGCAGGATCTCCGCATCTCGCGGGAGTCCGAAGTTGACCTCCGCCTCCCGTTCGGGCGGTCCGGAGTTGAACTCGTGTCCGAAACGATGCTGGTAGCGGCCGGTGAGCAGCGCAACACGAGAGGGGCTGCACACAGCGCAGGAGACGTAACCGTCGGTGAATCGGACGCCATTGCGCGCGAGCGAGTCGATATTGGGAGTGGGCACGTCGGGGGAGCCGAAGCAGCCGATGTCGCCGTATCCCAGGTCGTCTGCAAACAGGAGGATCAGGTTCGGCTTACGGGCCGCTGTCAGGGCCTGGGAAGCGAGTCCGGCGCCGGCCGCGGAGCGGAGAAAGTTACGGCGAACCATGGGACGAAGTCTATCACGATCTGATGGTCAGATTCTGATTCCGGGAACGATCCACTGAATGGTTCCGTAAGCTATGAAAGGGAGAAGGAACCTCATGTATTGCACTCAATGCGGCAGCGAGATCACCACCCAGGCCCGGTACTGTTCGCAGTGTGGCCAGCCGACCGGAAATTCGCCGGATCCGGCGGCGGGACCGTCGGCGCCCAAGCGCCTGCTACGCATCGCTCGGGACAAGAAAATCGCCGGCGTTTGCGCGGGTTTCGCGTACTATTTGAATGTTGACGTAACGCTGGTCCGGATTTTGACTATAGCGGTTTGCTTCGTGACCGGCTTCATCCCGGTGGCCCTGGCTTACATTTTTGCCTGGATCATCATGCCTGTGCTGGAGGCGCCTCCCCCTCCACGTCAGGTGTATCATCAAACTCCAGTCGCCAACCCCGGAGCGTAGACAGCGCCTTGCCGTTGCGCGGCCGCTCATGTCTGTCGCATCGAGACTCGTCTCGAGGCTGGATTTTGTGCGATCCGGATGCGTCCAGACGAGTCTGGACGCTGCCGACTAGAGTCTGCGCCACATCGTGGGTCGGATACACTAAGAGATCCGCCGCATGTCAAATATAGTCGTCACCTTCGGAGAAATCATGTTGCGCCTGGCGCCGCCCGGCTTCGAGCGTTTCCTCCAGTCGCCTCAATTCATGGCTACGTTCGGCGGTGGCGAGGCGAACGTTGCCGTTGCCGTTGCCGGTTTCGGCGGAAGTTCTCGCTACGTCACCGTATTGCCCGCGGGGAATCCGATCGTCGATGCATTTATCGGCGAAATGCGCCGGTTCGGCGTGGACGCATCGTGCATCGTGCGCGGCAAGGGGCGGTTCGGGACATACTTCGTCGAGCCAGGCGCCAATCAACGACCTTCGAAAGTCGTCTATGACCGCGATTACAGCGCGATCGCGTTGGCCAAACCCGGCGATGTCGACTGGGCCAAGTGTCTTGACGCAGCGGCCTGGTTCCATATCACGGGCATCTCGCCGGCGCTCAGCCAGTCCGCCGCCGATCTTTCCCTCGAAGGCATGAAAGCCGCTCAGTCGAAAGGCGTCACAGTTTCGGTGGACCTCAACTACCGCAAGAATCTGTGGAAGTACGGCAAAACCGCTAAAGACGTCATGCCTTCCCTGGTGAAGCATAGCGACTATGTCATCGCCAACGAAGAAGACTGCCAGGCGGCGTTGGGGATTCAGGCCGAGGTTGATGTCCACTCGGCGCAACTCGACCGGAACGAATACCGAATGCTCGCGGAAAGAGTGCTGATAGCATACCCGAACCTCAAGGGGATCGCGATCACGCTGCGTGAGTCGCATTCTGCATCCCACAATGGCTGGTCGGCGTGCTTCCATGATGGTAAGCAGTATTTTCTCTCGAAGCACTACGAGATCACACACATCGTGGATCGGGTGGGCGGAGGCGACTGTTTCGCGGGTGGTCTCATTTTCGGATTGATGCATTTACATTCCGCGCAGGATGCGCTCGAATTCGCCGTGGCGGCTTCGTGTTTGAAGCATTCGATTCCGGGCGACTTCAACCGCTTCACTCGCGAGGAAGTCGAAGGGTTGATCAAGGGTGGTGGGTCAGGGCGTGTACAACGGTGAGATCTAGCGGTACGATTCGGTGTGAGGTGGACTTTCAGCCTGCCGCCGGCTTCAAGCCGGCGCTCTGCCATTTGGTAGCGGAGAGGACTAGCTGATGGATCGCGTTCTCAAGAATATTCTATGGCTTGTGCCGGCGGCATGCCTGATCGTTTCCGCCCAGACCGAAAAGGCCCAAATCAACGGTGTCGTTCTCGACCAGTCTGGCGCCGCGATTCCCCGGGTACAGGTGACCGTCACCAACGTCAACACCGGCGTCAAGCGTTCGGTCAAGACCACGGAAGCTGGAGTCTACGCTGTCCCACTGCTCGATCCCGGCGCCTATGAGCTGTTGGCGCGGGCGGAAGGTTTCCGTCCGATTTCGAGGACCAATATTGATCTAAACGCCGGCCAGAATGCGCGTGTCGACTTTGAGATGAAGGTGGGCGCGGTCAGTGAGGCCGTCGAAGTAAGCGCGCAAGCTCCATTGCTGAACACCACGAATGCCGATCTTGGGAAGCTTGCCGATAACAGGTTCATCAGGTCGCTCCCGTTGCTGCAGCGTTCCCCGATGCAGTTGACGTACCTCACCCCTGGGCTCACTCCGACCAACGGCGGCGGTAATGCGGGGGGTCTTGACCCGCACACCGGGACCAACTTCGTTGCTAACGGCGGGCGCAATTCAGCGCTGTTATGCTCGACGGCGTGAACGTCACCGGCCTCATGCCCGGAGGCGACGGACTCACATGGCTCGAGTACACCCCTTCCGTGGACCCGTACAGGAGTTCAAGGTGCAGGCCAACAAATTCAGTGCCGAGTACGGCGAGACCGGTACTAGCGTCATCAACATGGCCAGCAAGAGCGGCACTAATCAGTTCCATGGGACGGTGTACACAATGAACCTGGACATCGCCAACATTGGGGCGGTCAACAACGCGACCCGCGCCCGGAGGTCTGGTTCGAGAAGAGCGCGTTCGCGGCCCCGCGCCAGTTCACATTTGGCAGCGCCGGACGGAACATTCTGCGCTCCGATGGGTTCCAGAACGTCGACCTCTCGCTCTTCCGCGAAGACAGATTCGGCGAGCGGCTGACGCTCCAGTTTCGTGCCGAGGCCTTCAATCTGATGAATCATCCGACTTTCGGCATCCCGCAGACTGTGTTTACCAACGTGCAGTTCGGACGGGTCAGCGGCACCGAGAGTACGGCGCGTCAGATCCAACTCGGATTGAAACTACTCTTTTGACATCTGTTGAGGTGTTTTGGAACGTCCGTCCGCCGTCGCTACTCGCCACCGCCAGGCTTCCAGAGTTGCGGTTTTGAAACGCGCCTTTCTGCTCACTCGCTTCGCAATGCCCGCCCCGGATCCAACCCAGCAGCCCGACGGGCCGGGCCATACCCTGCCGCCAGCGCCACCACACACAACAATGCGGCCGCGCCAGCCATCACCCACGGGTCGTAGGCTCGCACCCTGAACAACTGCGATTGCACGAGCTTGCCTGCAGCAAGAGCGCATGGAATGCCGACTAACAAACCAGCCGCAGCGAGCGCCAGCGAATCCCACAACACCAAGCGCAAGACCGACCAACGCGTCGCGCCGAGCGCCATCCGGATCCCGATCTCAAGAGTTCGCCTCGCGGTCAAGTACGCAACTATACCGTACAGCCCCACCGCCGCCAGTACCAGCGCAAGCACACCGAACGCTCCCGCCAGTGCAGCCATCAATCGTTCCAGATAGACAGAGTCCGCTACTTGCGCATCCATCCATCGCGCGGATGCCGTCGGCATGTTCGCATCCATCTCGGCAACGACCCGCGAGACATCTCGCGCTAAGGCCTTATTCTCGTAGGTCGTTCGCAGAAATACCGTCATCCGCCGCACCACCGGACGTTGCAGATACGTTTTGTAGTAGAAGGGCGGGGTCCTTCCGCGAAGCGAGCCGAACTTGAAGTCCTTTACAACGCCGATAATTTCGATATCCAGCGCCGGATTTCCCGTGCTTTCCGCCATGCGCGCACCCAGAGGATTCCGCCCCGCCAGATATTTCCGGACAAAGGCCTCGTTCACAATGGCCATCTTGTTCTGCGTGCCGCGGTCCGCGACGGAGAACTCCCGCCCCGCCACTAGCGGAATCCCCATGGTTCGGAAGTATCCGGGGGACACCAGATCGGCATCTGCATATACTTCCTCGTCCGGACGTGCTGCATAGCCCTGCACCGAAATGCCGCCGCCCATGAAATTGTCACCCATCGGTGAAAGCTGTGAAACAGCGACATCGGTCACGCCGGGGAGCGACCGCAGACGCTCCTGCAACTGATCGAATACCACCAGCGTATCTGCTCCTCGGCGCCCGGCCCGGAAGGGATCCACGGAGAACAGAAACAGCTTCTCGGCCTGAAACCCGGCATTCACATTCATCAAGTTCGCAAAGCTGCTCGCAAACAGGCCCGCGCCGCAAACCAGAATCACTGAAAGCGCAATCTGCGTGGCCACCATCCACCGCCGCAGCCGTATCTGTCCGCGCGTTGCCGAGGCTACCTGCTCTTTCAAGGCTTCGGTGACGGCGGCCGCGCCGCTCGAAACCGTGGGAGCCAGGCTGAAAATCGCTCCGGTGGCGAGTGACAACAGAAACGCAATCGCCATCAGCCGCGCATCCACGCGCGCCTCGATCCATCCTCCTAATCCGCCTGGCATCATCGCGATCAGTGCGTCCGTCAACCAATAAGAGAGGGTCAGTCCCAACGCACCGCCTGTCAGCGACAGGAGAAGGCTCTCCGATAACTGTTGGCGGATCAGGTGCCAGCGCGTCGCTCCCAACGACACCCGAATCGCCGTCTGTTTCCTTCGCCCCGCAGCGCGGGCGACGAGCAAACCCGCGACGTTCGCACAAGAAATCAGCAGCACCAGGCCCACCATAGCCATGATCGCGATCAAAGGATCCCGCCATCGCTCGGCGAGTTGGTTCAGCCCATGGGATGCCGGGCGAAGGCGCACACGATTCTGTTCGTACTGTTCGCGAAACCGAGCCGACCCTCTCGGGTCCCGCTGCAGGTCTTCCGCCAAAATGCTACGGTACGGATCAATCAATCCGGTTTCCGCCTGCTGGCGATCGATGCCAGGCTTGAGCCGCGCCATCAACGTCAGCCAGGCATATCGTCGATTGTTTAGGTCGACTGCCGGCGGCAGCAATGCCCGCGAGCGCAGCGGAAGATATAGATCCACTGGCTGCCCGGAAACAATGCCTCGAAATTCCCGGGGCGCCACACCCACCACGGTCATGGCAATTCCGTTCACGCGCGCGGTCTGGTTGAGCACGGATGCAGCAGCTCCGAACCGTCTTGTCCAGTAGCCGTGAGACAACACGATTACCGGCTGGCCAAACGGCTCGCCGTCATCCTCGGGTCGCAGCAGCCGTCCCACCTGCGCACGCATGCGCAGGACCGGGAAGAAATCGCCGCTGACGGTCTCGGCGCGCGCGTCGTCCGCTTCGCCGCCCCAATTCACATTCACCTCGGCCGGAGCGCGTGCAATCACGCTCTCAAATACCTGCGTACGTTCCCGGATCGCCTGATAGATCGGATACGTGAAAACCGTGCCGGCATCCGATGTGGAGCTACCCTCAAACACTCCCTGATAGTCGAGTAGAACCAGCCGCTCGGGCGCTCGGACCGGCAGCGATTGAAGCAGCACTTGATGGAGTATCGAATAGATCGCCGTATTCGCGCCAATCCCCAGCGCGATCGACAGCACCGCAACCGCGGTAAATACGGGCGACCGGACCAACGTCCGAAGGCTATAACGCAGCATGTAAATGAATATACGCTTTCGCGCGGCGAAACGTGCAGCCGCAAGCTTTGGCCCCCCTCCAGTCACTTTGCCCGGAGGCGGTTTTCAAACCAAACCACGTTCTGCGACTCCTGGCCGGCGATCAGGACGTCCAGATCGCCGTCGCCGTCCATGTCGATCAAGCGTATGTCGTAGGCTGCCTGATTCTCGGAGATGTGGTGGGTGGTGAAGTTCCCTTTGCCATCATTTTCAAACCATGCGGCGGTAGAGGAGTCCTTGGCGCAAGTGACCGCATCCGGGTCACCGTCCCCGTCGATATCGCCGAGCGCGAGCGAGTGAGGACCGATGAGCTTGTCGTTGACTTCGTGCGGGGTCCAGTTGGGTGCTTCATACCAGACGAGACCGCGGCCGTGGCCTCTTGAGGCGAAGAAGTCGGTCTTGCGGTCGCCGTTGAGATCGGCGATATGGATGTTGGTGGCGCCCTCCTGATTGGTCGCAATCACGTGCTTGGTCCATGGTTTGTTTTTGGCGCGAGGTTGTTCCCACCAGGTGAACCAGTTGCCGCCTTCCGCGATCTTGGCTCCCGCGGCGATATCGGGCAAGCCATCGCCGTTCACATCACCGAAGCCCATATAGTGGCTGAGCCCAGGCGCATCTTTGCCGGCGACAACATGGCGTTCCCAGGCAGGGGCGATGCGGGGATTCCGTGGAATCTTGAACCAGGCGATCGAGTTAGGGAAGTTGCCGTTGGGCTGCGCGCTGTTGCCGATGAGATCGAACTTGCCATCTTTGTCGACGTCGCCACGGATCAGGCCATGAATGCCGTTGACACCACCCTTCTCGAAATCGTCGATGACGTGATAGGGCCATTTTTCGGTGAGTGGATTCCTGGGCCGCTCGAGCCAGAAGATGAGACCGGGCGAGTAGCGGGCGCCGATGTAATCGAGGTCACCGTCGCCGTCGACATCGATCACTTCGCTATGGATGACGTTGACACCTTCCTGGAGAGTGACGGCCTTCCAGTCCGGCGCGGCATAGAGGATGGTCTTTTTTGCGCGGATGTCGTTAGAGATCACGTCGGGCTTTCCGTCACCGGTGAAGTCGGCCGCAATGGCGGTTTGATTGGGATAACCGCGTGTGACCTCGTGGCGAATCCAGGTAGGCTTGGATTCGTTCCAATAGATCCGGACGTTCGCGGTGGAGCGCCCCACGGCAATGACTTCCGGGCGGCCGTCACCGTTCAGATCCTCGACGGCGAGGTCCTCGGCCGCGACACCGTCATCGATCATGTGCTTGGTCCACTTGCCGAGCGGGTCGCGTTTGTAGAAGGCGACCCCGTAAGGCTTGTTGCGCCAGCCAACGGCCAGATCGTCACTGCCGTCACCGTCGAAATCGGCCCAGCCGAGAGCATGGGCCTGGGTGAGATTGGTTTCGATCACTTCGCGCTTCCAGAGCCCAGTATTGATCGCAAGGGGGATGACTCTGGTGCCTTGCTGGGGATTGGGAGCTTGCGTGGGTTCTTCGTACACTATGATTTTGTTACCGTGCCAGGGTTCGACCGTGGCGAGATGGCGTATACGGGCAACCTTCCCGATCTTGATTTCGCCGGGAGCTCCCTCACCGAGCTTCCGCTTGGACCAGCGGCCCGCGGACTCGCGTTTGATGGCGTAGACGCCTTCCTTGCTTGCAGTCCAGATCTCGCCATGAACGACGATGAAATTGTGAACGATGTGAAGGGAATCGTCCGCGACTTCCATGCGCCAGCTTTGCCGATCCGGACTGGAGCCGGGCCAGTAGACAAGAATGCGCGCTCCTTTCCCTTCCCAGTCAGGCGCCTTCGTATCACGGCCGTGCAAAGGTACAACGATCAACTCATTGCGGCCATCGCCATCGATGTCGCCCCAGCGGATGCGGTGAAGAGTGGGTTCCTCACCGATGGGGAAGAACTTCCAGCCCGCTGGATCATTCCTGATCCATTGGAGGCTGCCGCCGGCGCGCGTGTTGGTGGGCTGCCAGTCGGCTCCGATGGCAAGGTCGGGCTTGCCGTCGCGGTCAATGTCCTCGGCCGCGATGCAGACATTGTCTTTCTTGGTGACGCCATCGAGAGCGACGTGTTTCTTCCAGGAGGGATTCTCGAACCAGACGGCCTGGGTGGGATTTATGGCTACGATGTCAGGCTTGCCGTCGCTGTTCATATCGGCGGTGAGGACTGCGTAGACGACGCCGAAGTTGCTCTGGATCTCCTGCGGACGAAAGCTGACGCCGGCTAAAATGGGGAAAGCCAAGAGGGAGAGGCCAAACAAAGTGCGCATGGGAAGAAGATACCGCGTTTAGAGCTGCTACAGTATTATCCAAGGAGTTCCCATGAAACGCACCTTTGTCCTCTTCCTCGCCCTCCCGATCGTCGCGATGGCCGACTCGTTCTCCGGCACAGTCGTCGATGTGATGTGCAAAGGGCGCGACCTTGCCTCGCACACACGCCAGTGCAATCTGAACTGCGCCAAAGGCGGCTTCGGCCTGGTCCTCGCCGATGGGAAGTTTCTCAAATTCAACGAGACCGGCAACGCTAAGGCACTCGCAATTTTGAAGGCTTCGACCAAGGAGAAGGATATCAAGGCGAAGGTCACAGGCAAGCTTGATGGGGAAGTGATCCAGGTGGAGCAGATTGAGATCCAGTAATTGGTGGCGGAACTGAAGTCCCGCGCAAGCTAAAGCTTGCCCCACTAAAGCCCACCTTCCAAGCGCTAGCCCATGCTAGGTCTTGGCTTCTTTCAGCGTTTCGAAGAACAGGTCGATGTCCTGCGGACGCGTGTGAATATGTGCTGAGAGTCGAAGGCGTTGCCCAGCGAGTGTCCAGATCCTGCGCTTGGCACATAGCGCGGCAAGCTTTTTCAGGTCGACTCCTTTCAATTGGAGAGACACAAGCGATCCATACAGTCGGTCGTCATTCGGCGTGAGCAGGTCAGCAAGGCCGCCCGCCTCCGCTTTCTCGCGCATCAGGCGTGCCAGGTGATGCATGCGCGTGTACACGCGCTCCGGGCCGAGCGACTTCAGAAAGCGTACGCCAGCGATCATCCCTTCAAAGATGGCGCGGTTGTTGGTGCCAACATACTGGAAGCGCGCTGCCTTCTTTGTGCGATCGTTCCAGGCGCCGGTGACGACAGCGGGCCAAAGACGCTCCAGCATCTCCTCCCTGCCCCACAAAATCCCACAGCCGGCTGGCGCGAACATCCACTTGTGCGGGCTGCCGGCGTAATAGTCACAACCGAGCTCATCGATGCGCAGGGAGACCTGACCATTCATGTGCGCGCCGTCCACTACGCTGATGGCGCCCTTGGCGCGGGCCGCATCGCAAATCTGGCGGACCGGGAAGACGAGTCCCGTCGTGGTGGTGATGCCACTTAAAAACAGCACACGAGTGCGCGGGCCGATGGCCGAGATCATCAGGTCCGCGAGCTGATCGGATGACTTCGGCGGGAGGGGAATCTTCACTTCCCGGACTGTGATGCCGTAGCGCGCCTGCCGCAGTTGCCAGCCCGATCGGCCGCTGGCATGCTCCTGGTCGGTCATCACCACCTCGTCCCCGCTCTTCAAATCGATTCCGTTGGCGATCGTGCTCAAGGCCTCGGTGGCGTTGTGTGTGAAGGCAAGATCGTCTTTCCGGCAGCCGAGGAACCCCGCCATCTCCTGGCGATGTGCGTCGAGTGTTTCGTAGCCCCAGCGAGGATACTCACCATCCGGGACCAGCAGCGCGGCCGCTGATCCGAGATAATCCGTCACCGCCTTCACAACCGGCCGGGGAGCGACACCGAGACTGCCATTGTTCAGAAACGCGCGCCATTCCGGAAGGAGGAACTGCTCGCGCCGGATACGGCCCCAGTACTTTTCCGGGTCGCGCTTCTCGATCGAGGAGTCCGGAAGCGCGGGTGCATCCGTACGTGCGGCAAGCGCCGGTAAGCCGAACAAGGCGGCGGACTGCATGGCGTGTCTGCGTAACATTGGAATTACCTGCGGAATTGTCTCCGGAATCCCAATTATAATAGTGCGCGATGATTCGAGCAGGGTTGTGTCTGATGGCGCTGGCCGTCCTCGCGGCGGCGCAAGACGGAGATGCGCTCTTTCAGAAGCATTGTTCGATGTGTCATCGCCAGGGCGATGTGAACCGCGCGCCTTTGCCCGAGGCGATGGCGGCGTTGTCGCCTGAGGCGGTTCTGCAGTCGCTCGAATCCGGAACCATGCGGCAACAAGGATCGGTGCTTTCGCCGGCTGAACGGCAGACCGTCGCGAAATTTCTGGGTAAGGGCGCCGCGATGAAAGTCCAGGCGCCCGCGGGCATGTGCGGCCCTGGTATTGCCCCGCGCACCGATTCCTCATTCTGGAACGGCTGGGCCGTCGACGTTCGTAACACCGGATTTCAGCCGGCGAAGATGGCTGGGCTCGTCGCGGGCGATCTCTCGAAATTGAAGCTGAAATGGGCTTTCGGATTCCCCTCGGCGAACGCCGCGATCGCCCAGCCCACTGTTGTGGGAGGCCGCGTGTACTTTGGCAGCCAGGACGGCACGGTGTACTCAGTGGACGCCAGCACCGGCTGCATCTACTGGACCTTCAAAGCAGAAGCGATGGTGCGCACGGCGATGAGCGTGGGTGCGATTCAGGGCAAGTACGCTGTCATGTTCGGCGACGCCAAGAAGTTCGTGTACGCCGTGTACACGCAGTCGGCAAACGTCGTGTGGAAAACCAAAGTCGACGAGCATGCATGGGCGCGCCTGACGGGTGCTCCGAAGCTGCACGAAGGCCGTTTATACGTGCCGGTCTCGTCCAACGAAGAAGTGCCCGCCGGCAATCCGAAGTATCCCTGCTGTACGTCTCGAGGAAGTATCGTAGCGCTCGATGCGGAATCGGGAAAGATCTTGTGGAAGACTTACGCGATCAGGGAAGAGTCGAAACCGACCAGGAAGAACGCCGAGGGTGCACAAATGCATGGGCCGTCGGGCGCGGCCATCTGGTCTTCCCCGGCGCTCGATCTCGAGAAACGCATGCTGTACGCGGCCACGGGCAATGGCTATACCGATCCTTCGGTGGACACGATTGACGCGATCCTCGCGATGAGTATGGATACCGGTGAAATGAAGTGGCATCGGCAACTTCTCGCCGGTGACAATTGGACATTCGCCTGCATGAGTCCGAATCGAGCGTCATGCCCCGAGAAGTCGGGTCCCGATCATGATATTGGGGCATCGCCGATTCTGGTGAAGCTGCCGGACGGAAAGAGACTGATCCTGGTGGGGCAGAAGTCGGGCGTGGTGCACGCGATCGATCCCGACCAAGAGGGCAAGATCGTGTGGCAGACGCGGGTTGGGAAGGGGTCGGCGCTGGGCGGAGTGCAATGGGGGATGGCCGCCGATGAGAAGGCTGTATACGTACCCGTTAGTGATGTGCTCACGTCTGAGCCAGGCGGATTGTACGCGTTGCAGTTGGGCACCGGCGAAAAATTGTGGCACGCCCCGCCGGTTCCGCCTACGTGCAAAGGGACGCGCGGCTGCAGCTCTGCGCAGATGGCGCCGGCAACGATGATTCCCGGGATCGTATTTTCGGGCGCGATGGATGGGAGGCTGCGGGCCTATTCGGCCGAGGACGGAAAGATCGTGTGGGAGGTGGATACGTTCCGGGAGTTCGAGACAGTGAATGGAGTGAAGGCGAAGGGCGGGTCGATCAGCGCTACGGGCGCTGTGGTTGTCGCCAAGATGCTGTTCGTGAATTCGGGATATGCGGTGCTCGGCGGGATGGCGGGGAATGTGTTGCTGGCTTTTGGGCTGGAGTAATCGGAGCCAAAGCTAGCCGTGGGCTGAAGCCCACCGCTCTTTCATCCCGACGGCACCCTGGTTTGTCCCGACGATTGCGCTTGCTGACGCGCGCGGCTCAGCAAATACTACTGAGCCACGACCGTCAGGGACTGGACTCATCGTTCGCTAGACTGAAGAAAGTGCAAGACGAGGCTCCCTCCTCAAAACCCTACGCCGCGGGCCTTTTTCGAAAGCTGCTCACTTACGCAAAGCCATACTGGAAGGCATTCCTGGTGGCTCTAATCGTTCTCCTGATGAACTCGTCTCTCACGGTCATCGGTCCCCTTCTTACCCAACTGGCAGTCGATCGTTACCTGGCGCCGGCGCCGAATCGCGAGCCAAGCCTCCTCGATCCCTACCTTTCGACGGATCCCTACACGGGTCTCACGGAGGTTTCGGTGCTCTTCATGGCCTCGATGGTCTTGGGGCTTCTGCTTTCTTTCATCCAGAGTTACCTGATGCAGCGCACGGGCCAGCACGCCATGTTCGATTTACGCCGCGACCTCATGCGCCACCTGCATAAGATAGACATCGCGTATTATGACCGCCAGGCCGTCGGGCGCATCCTTACGCGCGTAACAACCGATGTAGACCAGCTCAACGAACTTCTGTCATCGGGACTCGTCGCCATCGCGGGCGATGTCGTTGTTCTTTGCGCTCTGCTGATCGCGATGATGCAGCTTAGTCCGGGCATGACGCTCATCCTGTTGTCGGTCACACCGTTGGTGGTCGTGGCATCCCTCCTGTTTCGAAACACCGTCCAACGCAGCAACCGCCGGATCCGAGCCGCGGTGGCGCGCATCAACGCGTTTCTCCAGGAACACATCACGGGGATGTCTGTTGTGCAACTGTTCAATCGCGAGCAGATCAGCCAGCAGCAATTTGACGAGGCCAATACGGAGCATAAGGACGCATACAAGGAGGCGATTCACGCTTATGGCTGGTTCTATCCGGTTGTCGAGTTCCTGGGCGTTCTAGGAATGGCGGCGCTCATATCCTACGGCGGCTATCGTATCCAACAGGGTGAGCTGACGCTGGGCATTCTCGTGGCCTTCTTTCAGTACGGGCTCCGCTTCTTTCGTCCGATCCAGGACCTAAGCGAAAAGTACGGCATTATTCATCAGGCTTTAGCAGCCGGCGAGCGAGTGTTCGGTCTGCTAGAGACGCAACCTACGTTCGGCGCACCCAGGCCACCTGTTCCTTTCCCGCAAGGTCCGGCTGATCTCGAATTCGATCGTGTCTGGTTCGCTTACAAGGACGACGACTGGGTGCTCCGCGACGTCAGTTTCCGGATCGAGCCCGGGGAAATGATTGCGATCGTTGGCCATACCGGAGCCGGCAAGACCACGCTCACCAACCTTGTCCTCCGCTTCTACGACGCGCAGAAGGGTGCTATCCGCATAGGAGGTGTCGACGTCCGGAACATTGCCCCGGTCGAGCTCCGCCGCCACTTCGGCGTCGTCCTTCAGGACCCGTTTTTGTTCACTGGGAACCTGCGCGACAACATACGCCTCGGCACCGCCACGATTACGGAAGAAGAAATCGGGCAGGCTGTCGAGCAAGTGAACTTGCGTGATTTCATAGAGTCCCTGCCAAACGGGCTCAGTCATGAAGTCCGCGAGCGCGGAGCTGGTCTGTCGACGGGTCAGAAGCAGCTCATCAGCTTCGCGCGCGCCCTGGCACACAACCCGCGTTTCCTGATTCTCGACGAGGCCACGTCTTCGGTCGATACCGAAACCGAACTGCGCATCCGCCAAGCGCTGGATCGCTTGCTCAAAGGCCGCACGTCGATCGTTATTGCGCATCGCCTCTCAACGATCCAGCGCGCCGACCGCATCCTCGTCATGCACAAGGGAGAGCTTCGTGAGCAAGGCACTCACCAGAGATTGCTCGCGCAGCGTGGTATTTACTGGAAGCTATACCAGCTTCAATACAGGGATCAGGAAACAGCATGGGGAATAAGAAAGTAGGTTCCAAGCCTGCTTTATGGGTGCGGACAGGGACAGTACGAATTGTTCAACCACCTTCCCACCCATAGTTTCGCAACCGGGCTGTATGGAAGAACCCGTCACCGGGTTTTGGAAGCGCTGGCAGCGCGAGTCCTCGGAAAGTCCTTGGCGCAGCGGATGCCGATATTGGGTGACCGCTCCAATGGCCTCGCCCAGGAACGATGGGCGCACGTGAGGAACTTCGGTAGGTCGTGCCAGGAGCCGCCTCGAATCACGCGGTATTGCCCGGTAGTGGGACCCTTTGGATTCTCCGAGAAAGCTTTTTCGTAGTAGAGACGCTCGTACCAGTCTGAAGTCCATTCCCAGACGTTCCCGGCCACGTCATACAGGCCGAACGGATTCGGCGTACCTTGACCCACGGGACAGGGTCCTTGAAGAGTGTCGAAGCAGGCGTCCTTCTTCGTCGGCTCACTGTCACCCCAAGGGTATTTGCGGCCTTCGACAAGACCACGGGCAGCCCTCTCCCATTCTGCTTCGGTTGGGAGCCTTTTACCTTCCCAGATGCAGAAGGCCGTGGCTTCATTCCAGTCGATGGCTGCAACGGGATGCTTTTCCTTACCAGCCGGAACCTGCCCTTTTGGCCAGTTGTAAGGTGCGCGGCGTTTGGTCGCCTTTACGAAAGCGGCGTACCCTTCATTGGTGACTTCGAGTATGTCCACGTAGAATGGATCGATTCGAATCGGGCGAACAGGCTGATCGTCCTTCAAGAGCTCCGGAAACCACTTCAACCCGTCGTCCGGGAGTTTGTGCGAACGGCCGCGCTGAAACTCGCCCCCCGGGATGAAAGTCATTCCAGGTTCGGCGGCAGACAGAAGAGTTGAGGCGAAAAGGAACCTAGCCGTAAATCGAGGTAATGTCATCGATCGGGATCCAGCCATGGGGACCGAGCATGTCGACATAAGGATAGGCGCGGCCGGAGGGCGTATTGCGAATCTCCTTGGTCCAGTCGATTCCGAGGGCCGAATGCATGGTAGCGAGAATGTTCTCGATTCGCGGCTGCTCCTTGCGATGCCAGCCTGTCTCCAGGCACTTGTTGCCGTCCTTGTCGGTCTTGCCGAGAATGAGACCTTCCTTGACGCCTGCACCAGCGAACAGGGCGGGGAAACATTTGTTGTAGTGGTCGCGGCCGGCCATGTTGTTTAGCCCACCGGTGGTGCGGCCGAACTCGCTCATGGCGACGACGAGGGTTTCGTCGAGGACGGTCTTCCCCGGATTGGTCTTCGATGGCATGCGGGCCAGATCCTCAAGGAGGCTGGTGAAGGCGGGGTCGAAATCATCACAGAGCTTGTAGTGGTTCGATCCGGCCTTCTTGTCCCAGATCGCGACGTGATGGTCCCAGCCGGGGTGGCAAATATGGACGTAATGGGTTCCGGCATCCTGCGCCAGCACGTTGCGGGCGAGGATACACGAAACACCGATGGAGTTGTTGCCGTACCGTTCGCGGTCTTGTTGCGAAATCTGGAAAGCCTCGGGCCAGCGCGGATCGGAGAGGAGTTGATGTGCGGTTTCGTAGAAGTCTTCGTACCCCGCCATGTCGCGTCCCATTTTGTGAACACGCGAGCGCTCCGCTTTACGCAGCTCCGATAGCAGCTTCCAGCGTTCCTCGAGCAACTGAATGGCTTTCTCGTCGAGGGCCATTCCCTTCACCGCTGATTCGGGGTTGACGTCAACCACGGAGAAGCGCGGGTGGAGGAAACCCGTGGACAGCGCGCCCGGAAATGCCTTGTCCAGGTTGAACGACATGTAAATGGGGAACGTGTCTTTGGGACGCCGCCGGGACTCGAGTTCGGAGGCGATCACCGAGCCGATGGCCGGGATCTCGCGAGCGAACGCCAGGTTCAACTGGCGGCCTGTCTGGACGTAATACTGGCCCCGGAAGTGGACCTCCTCGTGCGAGAGCATCGAGCGGAGAATTGCAGTCTTGCCGATCTGCTTCTCGAGCTTCGGGAACAGCCGATGCGACAAATAGAGGTCGTCCTTGACTTTCTGCATGTCCAGATCCTTGGGCATGCCGGCGCTTTCCTTGAAGTCAAAGGATTCGATGTGGCTGATTGCGCCTGAAATCTCGTAGTAAAGGACGTTGCGGGCCGTGCCGCGCGGCTTTGCCTTGTAACTCGAGGCATACGTCTTCGGGGTTATGCCGTCGACGGAAGCCATGGCGAGACCAAGGCCGCCAAATTGGAGCAACTCACGCCTTGTGGGAGTCAGGTCGCCTACGGTTTTCATGGCTCGCTTCCTCTAGTAGTTAAAGAAAAACTCAGTGAGGTTGATCAGAGCCCATTGGAGGTTCTGAGCGCCCTCAGTGCGGTTCGTCGTCAGTGCCGCGAGCGCGATCTCGTTTTCGGTCTTTGAAGGGGAACGGGCAATCGTGCCGAGGAACATTTCTTCGACGACCTTGTTGTCATCCTTATAGGAGTCGAGTAGGCGTTGCACGCGGCTGTCCTTTTGGGCAAGCACACGATCGTTCACCACGGGTGACTGCATCAGCAAAAGCGGTTGCAGGGGGGAGCCAGTAAGGATCTTAGGCGGATTGTTGCGGTTCGACTGGCCGAAGGTCTGCATGAAATATTTCAGATCGCCGCCGCCCGAGGGTCCGGAAAGCTGCATCGCCATCTGAACCTGCGTGTCACCTAACCGGAAGTTACCGGGCTTGCCGGTAGCGATCGTGATGGCATCGTGCAACTCTTCGGCGTTGAGCTGCCGCACCAGTTTTCGCGCGAAGTATTGGGTGTATCTGTCTTTCCATTCGCCATCGTAGCGGGCGGAAAGCTGATAGGCGTTGGAGCGGCAAATGGTGCGGAACAGCTGCTTGATAGAGAAGTTGTTCTTACGGAAGTCCGTGGCGAGCTCGTTCAGGAGCTCAGGGTGCGAGGGCTGGAGATCCCAACCTGCGGGAACGGACTTGGGATCCTGCCGGCCGAGGTCGAATTCGTCGTAAGGCTCGACGATCCCCAAGCCCATCAGCCGCCACCAGAACATGTTCGTTGTGGCTCGCGCGAACTGCGGGTGCGCCGTCAGCATGCGGCCCATTTCGACGCGGGGCTCGATCCCCGGCTTAGGCTGCTCGCCGGTAAGAATGAAGGCAGGATTGTTGGGACCGCCGAACCGGGGCACGCGAAGCATCGACGCACCCTTGGTGTCGTAGCCGGAGCTGCCATCGTCCAACAGGAACTCGCCTGATTGCGGCTTGCCCTGCTCCCAATACATCAGATACCGGCTATTGCCCATGAACGACGCGAACTGGTAGAACTGCTTCCGCGTTTTACCGGTGAGATAAACGTTGACCTTCTCCAGATGCTGCTTGCCGTCGTGACAAGAGACGCAGCTCAAGTTCACCCCGAGAAACGTCTTGCCGTAGAGGATGGCCAGCTCGTCGTGCGTATCGAACTGCTGGACCATGCCAAGATCTTTACCGTCGTCAGGCTGCGGTTTGCCTTGCACGTGCTCGCGCGCGATGACCGAACTGGCGGCGATTACGTGGTTCGACTTGGCCGACGACGCCATGATGTCGCGCGCAACGTCATCGTAAGGCCGATCGACACGCAGGTTCTCCTTCATCCAGTAGTGGAACAGGTTCTGACCGCGGCCCATCTTGCCGTTGGCGCGGAACAAGTCCATGAAGAAGTACGCCCACTTCTCGACAAAGGCCTCCGATTCGAGGAGCTGGTCAATGAGCTTCTCGCGCTTGCGCGAATCTGTGCCGGCGGCGAACTCGCGGACTTCTTGTGCTGTGGGAATGCGACCGGTGAGATCGAGCATGACGCGGCGCTGGAATTCGGTATCGGACGCCAGGCCGGCGTGGGAGACGCTGTCGCGTTGCATCTTCCCGAAGATATGGGTATCGACGTAGTTAATTGGTTTGAAGGCGAACTTCGATGCGTCAACCGGGGGGAGGCTGCGGGCGACGCGGTCGGTGACTTCGCCAATTGAGGTTTTGCTCTTAGGAGCGAGCAGCGGAGCATGAATCTCGGTGAACTTCTCCGGCGAGATCTGCTCTTCGCGAGTTTTCCGCGGTGAGGTCTTTTCGGCTGCCATGGCGGCTATCGCCAGGAAAACGGTCAAGTTCCGATACATCTTCCCCTCCCTACGGGACTGTTCCGACACGTATTGCGATTCTGATATAGCAGTCCTGCTTAACAAGTTATACCTTGCGGCATCGGGTGTCAATCGGCCAATCCAGTCATGGCCGTAGTTGAGGCGAGTCTCCGATAATGCAGATGGTACACTTCGCTCTGAGACAGACGCCCCATGACGATATCGTTTCCCGAATGGGTTGAGCCGATGGCCGCGACGCTCACTCAGGAGCGGTTCACCGGGCCGGAGTGGATCTTCGAACGAAAGTACGACGGCATCCGCTTGCTCGCGTTCAGACAGGGTGCGGACGTGCGCCTGTTCTCGCGCAACCGGTTGCCTCAGAACCACCCTTCTATCGCCAACGCGATCGCGAGCCTGCCGGTCCGCGAGCTGATTCTTGATGGCGAAGTCGCCTGGAGTACCGCAGGCGTGATGTACCACGTGTTCGACATTCTTTGGCTTGATGGACGCGACGTGACGATGCTTCCTCTCGACCAGCGTCGCGCGCTGTTAGACTCGCTGCCACTTCGATCTCCTCTGCAACGCGTGGCCGCGCTCACGGATTCAAGCCCGTGGGAGCGCGCGTGCAGTGAGGGCTGGGAGGGGGTGATTGCGAAGCGTCGCGACTCGCCGTACGAGCATCGCCGCTCGCCCCACTGGCTGAAGATGAAGTGCGAGGAGTCGCGGGAGCTCGTGGTCGGCGGGTTCACCGATCCGCAGGGCGGACGCGTGGGCCTGGGCGCGCTGCTTGTGGGCTATTTCGAGGGTGAAGAATTCATCTTCGCCGGCAAGGTAGGCACGGGCTTCGATACCAAGCTGCTGTTGGATCTCCGCGCGCGGCTCGATAGGCTGGAGATCCCGAAATCCCCGTTCACCAAAGCGGTGGGACTGCCGCGCGTCCGGGCGCACTGGGTTCGTCCCGAGATCGTCGTGCAGGTCGCCTTCATCGAATGGACGGTGCACGGTAAGCTTCGCCACTCCCGGTTGCTGGGAGTACGCAGCGGCACGTCCGCGCGCGATGTCGTGCGGGAGATGTCGTGATCACGCACCCAGACAAGGTTCTGTTCCCCGACGACGGAATCACTAAGGGTGAGCTCGCTTCCTATTACGAGGCGATCGCGCCATTCATGCTGCCGCACATTCGCGGCCGTCCCGTCACAATGGAGCGATATCACCGCGGCATTGGCGAGGCTGGCTTCTTTCAGAAGGACGTCTCTAAGGGTTTCCCCGAGTGGCTGGAGCGAGTCGAAGTTCCGAAGAAAGGCGGAACGGTACACCATCCCATTGTGTCCGACACGCGATCGCTGCTCTGGCTTGCAAACCAGAACAGCATCACGCCGCACGTCTGGACATCGCGCGGACCGAACCTGTACCAGCCCGATATCTGCGTCTTCGACCTCGACCCGTCGGAAGATCAGCCGGATGTCCTGGGTGCGGCGGCTCTCGCGCTTCGTGACCTCCTGAATGAGCTGGGCCTCACAAGCTGGGTGAAAACATCGGGTTCAAAGGGCTATCACATCGTTGTGCCGCTCGACGGAAAGGGCGGCTTCGGCGAAGTCTCGAGGTTCGCACACAAGGTGGGTACAATGCTCGTGAGCCGCGATCCGAAGCACCTCACGCAGGAGTTCAGCAAGGCCGATCGCGGCGGGCGCATCCTGGTTGACACCGGACGCAACGCCTACAGCGCGACCTTCGCGGCGGTCTACGCCGTGCGCGCAAAGCCTGGTGCGCCTGTGTCCGCGCCGTGCACATGGAACGAGATCGAACGCGGCGAGGCCGGCGCCCAGACCTTTACGCTGCGGACGATGGCCGGCCGCATTGCCGGCGCCGGTGACCTGTGGTCGGATATGCTCCCGCGCGGCCAGTCACTGGGACGTCCACTCGATCAGTTGCGGGAGACTGCCGCCTCCCGCTAAGTCCGGTGCAATTACGTCGTGTTACCAGCTCAGCGCCACTGTCAGATGCATCAGCGGCTGAGCGCCGATCGCGGTTGTCGTGATATCGCCGGTGACCTTGGCGAAGGTGCGCGGGTTCTGGAAGTCTACCGCGGTGCTGGGCGCGTTGAAGTTGAAAGTGTGGAACGCGTTCTGGTAATCCCATCGGATCAGCAGGCTGAGCCGCTCGCCGAACTTGATATCCTTTTGAGCCGTGACATTCGATGTGATGAGGCGCATTCCCCTCACGATATTGCGGCCGGCGTTGCCGATTTGAAACGCCGCAGGATAGGCGAAATGGTTGATGTCGATGACCGGGTTGATATTCTGTTGGTTAAAACGGTCGCCGCCGAAATCGCTCCAGTTGTCACGCAGTCGCGGGGTGGTCACCAGGTCCGGCCGGCGGTTTCCGGCGAACGCCGGGTAGTAGTTGAATGGGCTGTTGGCAAAACTGAAGGTCAGCGGATTGCCGCTCTCGAGGTACTGGACCCAGCCGATCGAGTAGCCGCCGAAGAGCTTCTGCCACATGCCGCCGCGGTTCAAGAACCGTTTCCCCTGGCCCCAGGGGAGCTCGTAGATCATCGTGCCGACGTAGCGATGGGTGCGGTTAAAGCCGGCCAAGCCCTTCTCCAGGCCGCGATTCTGAATGGGGGCCACACCGCTACCATCGCGATCGGCATCCTGGCTGTCGATGGCCTTTCCGAAGGTATAGAACGTTGAAAACATCAGCCCCTTGGAAAACCGCTTGTCCAGTTTCACCGTGGCGGCGTGGAACGTGGAGTGGCCGAAGTTGGACTGCATGAAAACGCTGCCGAAGTGAGGATACGGCCGGAAATTCTGGGGAACGCGAAAGATTTCCGCTCGGAGCGCTGGATTATTGGCGCCGGCATCAATGGGGAACGTATTCGTTTGCCACCGCTCCTCGAGGCCAACGCCCGCCGAGCCCTGATAGGAGAACTCGAGCAGATAGTCGGGCATGAGCTCATATTGAATACTGCTGTGCCAGTTCATGGAGTAGGGATTGCGCATTGCCGGATCCCAAAGATCTGCACTGCGGCCACTCAAGTTTGCGCCCACGAATGGTGCGCTGCCATTCTGGCGGATGTTAAACACGATGGGATCGGGTCCGCGGCTGATCTGGTAGATCGGCCGGGGATCGCCGGGAGCGCGTTCCTGATTGTTGATGGCCACGTACTCTTCAAACTGAATCCGATCGGCGGGATACTTCACGTCGATGGTGTTGACCGCGAATCCGCCGCGGAACACCCATTTCTGGAACGGGTGCCAAGCCATCCCGATGCGAGGCTGGAAATTATTGTTGTCACGCCGGTTCAGCGGGCGGGTGGGGTGAACGATGGCGCCTGGCCGGCCGGTGATCTCGTCGGCGGCCCGCGGGTCGAAGTTCGACATCAAGCCATACTTGGTGGTGAACGGCGTCTCGTTGCTATAGCGCACGCCGAGATTGATCGTGAGCGTGGGGGAGACCTTCCAGTCATCCTGAAAGTACAAACTCTGAACCGAGGAGCGGGGCAGCCAACTGGTGAGCTCGGCGTCAAAGACAGCGCGCCGCACCGATCCCGTGAGGAAGCCGGCGAAAGTGTTGCCCGTGCGTGGGGCGAGGTTGCCATCGGGCTGCAGGCCGGCGGTCATCCCATCGAAGTAGAACTGGCCGCTGGGGCGGTTGGTCTGCGTCGAGTTGAGGCGGAAGCGCAGGATCTCGTACCCCATTTTGAAGGCGTGGGTGCCACGGATGATGCTCAAGTCGTTGCGGAATGACAGCGTCTCGTAAGCCAAACGCCGAGGGCCGTCGCCCGAGATGCCGTAGATCGTGTCGGCGGCATAGCGATTGCCTTCGCCAAGTCCCGGCATGAGCTCCGGCGAGATATTGGGGATTCCCAGGATCTGACCGTAATTTTTGCCAAAAGACGGTATCGCGCGCTTCTGCCGCCGCAGATAGTAACCCACGCGGGCGTCGTTGACCATGGTGGGGCTGATGACCCAAGTCGGACCGAAGGAGAAGTTCTTTTGATTGGTGTTGGTGGTTTGGCCGGCACTGCCGTCGAAGTCCCGGTTGGTGAGGTTGTGAGGGCGGCCGGGCTCAAACTGACGGTTCTCGGTAAGAGTCGCGTAGAGCTTGAAGTTCGGGCTGAACTGATGGTCGATGCGGTAACTAAAATCATCGAAGATCACGAGCGCGGCTTCGTCGGCGATGTGGTTGCCGACCGGTCCGTTGGCGTTGATGGTTCCAGGCTGGTTGGGGGCCGCCCAAGGGTTGATGTCGAGAAGCTTGCGGGCAACCGGATCGAAGCGGTTCAAGGGCACCCGCCGGTCGGGGAAGAGCTGCCGGGACCAGGAGCCGTCGGCGAGACGGGTGGTGCTGAGAGGATCATAAATGGGATTGCCGAGGCCGTTGAAAGAAAAGTCGCCTTGCTTCATGGCATCGGTGGGCACAGCGGAAGCGGTGATCTGCTGGATCTTCTTCTCCTGCAGGCGCTGCCATCCAAAAACGAAGAAGGTTTGGTTGCGTCCGTCATAGAGCTTCGGGATATAGACGGGGCCACTCACGTTGGCGTCGGGCAACAGAAAGTACGTTGGCAGACCATTTGGCCGCCCGGGCTGCGGCGTGCTGGTACGGTCTCTGTCGAAGAAGCGCCGGTGCTGCATGCGGCGGCTCCTCCCGAACTCAGAGACCATGCCATGAAATTCGTTGGTGCCGGTCTTCTTTACGACGCTGATCACGCCGCCCGCGGAGTGGCCGTATTCGGCTGGAAGCGTGGTGGTCATCACCTTGACTTCCGCCACCGTGTTGAGTACCGGCTTGATTACGGCGGTGCCGACCTGCGCGTTGCCGTGGACACCATCCTCAAACAGCGCCGTGGTGGCTCCGCGCTGTCCCGCGACCGACCATCCTGCGGGACTGTTGGGGTGCGGGTTGCCGTTGGTCATCACGCCCGGCACGAGCGTCACGCTCCAGTTCACGTAGCGCTGGAAAAACGGAAGCTCATAGATGACCTTGCCCGTTACCACTGCTCCGGTGGTTGAAGTCTCGGTCTCGAGCAACTGCGTGGCCGCCCTGACCTCGACCGACTCAGCTACGTTGCCGACCTCGAGCGTTGCGTCTACGGCGAGGGTGTCACCGGTCCGCAGCTCGACGTTTTCACGCACCATGCGCCGGAAACCCTGCGCCTCGAGAGTGATGCGGTACATGCCGGGCTGCAACGATTGCACGCGATACAAACCCTCATTGTTGGTGACGGCGGTGAAGGTAAAATTGGTCTGCACTTGGACCACTGTAATCGCAACCGCCGGGATCACGGCCCCGGTCGTATCGGTCACGCGGCCGGTGATAGTTGAAGTTCCAATCTGACCGAAGGCTAACGCCACAGGGAGCAGAAGAACGAATGCGAAGCGAGTCATAGAAGTCCCCCAAATCAAGCTGTCATTAGTCAAGACCGTCTGACAGCGCTCAAGTTGCTGCTGATATGTCACAGTGGGGATATAGTAAAGCCGAAGCGCCGCCAAGTCAAGGGGCATTCAAGCTCCTGTTGTTAGCATGTGATCTGTCCGGTCCAATTAGTAAGTGATCTGTCCGCTTGACGCGGGTGGGACCCTGAAGGCATGAGTGCCGAACAGATGGTCTCATCCGCAGAAATGGAGCGGATGATGAAGGTGCAAGAAGTGATTTTGAAAGCCATGGCCGGAAGTCTGAAATGGTGGGAGGCGGCCGAGATTATTGGAGTCACCGACCGTACCATGAGGCGGTGGCGAGAGCGCTATGAAGAGGGTGGCTACTACGGGCTGTATGATCGCCGCAAACGTCGGCCGAGCCCGAAACGAGTGGCGCTGAAGTCGGCCGAGAGGGTGCTGCAGCTCTACCGGGAGAAGTATTTTGATTTCAACGTGCGACATTTTCCACGAAAGCTGGTGTCCAGTGTCACCGCCGTCAGTTTTACCGCCTCCCAACCCTCTCCCGCATCCGTCGCTGCACTTCCAGCAGTTGCCGCGCGATGCCCACATGCAACGACGCCAGAAACCGCCAGAACGTACATTGCGGCGGCAGCCGCAGCACCTTCAGGATGCCCGCCAGCATCGGCTCCCGCTCCAGAAATCGCAGGTGATGCAATCGCGAAAAGCCGATGTACACCGCCAACACCATCGACACCACGAACTGATACGTGCTCATCGAGCGCGTGACCCGCTTCACCGTCAGCGTCTCTTCCACGCACTGCTGGAAGCCCAACTGTTCAGCATCGTCGCCACCGGTAACAGCCCGCCGCACGCGGTCAGATTCTTACTCTCAAAGTCATAGTGTGTCGCAGCCCCGATTCTATTGGGCTCCGCGACAACTACTCCCGCTCCTTGTTTGGCGGGCTCGTTCAGCCTATGCTCTCTTTTGTTGATCACCAGTTGGGTGACTCCCGGAAATCAGTTTGCGAAGTTGGCGCTTCGCGACTCTTCTGTTTTTTACCGCAGGATTTTCGGGGTCCCCCAATGGGGCTCTGATTCAGGTGGGTCTGTGTGGTTCAAGCCCTGTGCATAGGTCCGCTTATACTAAATCTTTCTTCACCCTAAAGGCGAGGAGTTTCCACGATCCGCAATGGGGACATTGAACATTAGCCGCTTGGAGCCAGTAACGCTTTCCAGGATCGCCAGAATCTTCGGCTGGTTATCCCTCTCCTACATAACTTGCTGGATTACCAGCGCAATTGTAGATACTCTGCCGCTGGTCTTGGATGCTTTGTGGAGTGGTCGGACTCTTGGGGTTCTCGTACCTACCAGATTCTCCTTATACTTCCTAAACTCTGGGAGTCCGCCCTTTGTGCTCCAGATTAGCGTTGCTTTGTGCATCGCGGCCATAGTCTGGCTCTCTCTTGTTCGTCACCCTGTCGCCTCGGGATTCTTGATCGCCTGGTTGCTTTACCCAATATGGCGTAAAGCCTTGATCCCGGCTGTTTTCGGTTGGGAGTCGATCTCATCAACTATGGTCTCAGCTTCGTCGCAGCTCTCGTAGTCTCCGTGATTGGATTGCGGATTCAGTCCACCGGCGAAACGCTTCGGACCCGCTGGGTCGGGATGATCGAACGATTCGTCCTGCCGCTTACGGTGATTCAGGGACTACAGCACCTAACGCCAGGAGCTCGTATGATATTCCGCACCAGGCAGATTGCGGGATTTGAAATCGTGCTTCTAAGCGCCGCAGTTGCGCTGGCCTTATCATGCGTATTCCGGTGATGTGGGCCACCCATTCCGGTGGAAGTGGGCCAGGCGAGAAGAGCCAGCCGCAGGGGTAAGGACATCATGACGGAAGTGGCCCACTTGGGTCAATAGTAAAGTGGAC